>Ga0194130_10003705_pt1 | contig 20195 bp, 14 predicted proteins | sample TA2KigsurfametaG_FD_160084 | JGI IMG/M metagenome (GOLD analysis project Ga0194130, IMG submission 160084) | Freshwater microbial communities from Lake Tanganyika, Tanzania - TA2015050 Kigoma 12 surface | ecosystem: Environmental > Aquatic > Freshwater > Lake | place: Tanzania: Lake Tanganyika... | reverse complement strand
TCGATGAACTCTTCTCTTTGCTCGATCACACAAGTCTCTTTCCAGGCCATCGGGTGCTTCCCCCTCCAGCCAAAAGTGTTACCTATGTGCCCGGTTTATTCCGTTACCCATGTGCCCGGTTCGGACCGAGTGAGGCGCTGATCGTTAAGCGGGGACTGCTGGATTTTGCGAATCGCCTTGAGAGCCAAATTTAAGGCGGCTAGGCCTTGATCGTCGGGGTTGCGCTTGCCGCCGAAGTCGAGCCCAGGCTGACCTTCGATGCAGCAGCAGAGGTCACTTTTGGCTTTGTCAGAGCCTGCGCGGGCCATCATTGGGGCAGATGAGAAGAGGGGTTTCTCTAGTCGACTCGGCTGATCTTGAGGATTTGAACGGGTGGAGTGAGGCGCTGATCCTTGAGCGGGGACTGTTGGATCTTGCGAATCACGTCGAGGCCTTTGATCGCTAAGCCGAAGGCGGCGAAGCCTTGACCATCGGGGTTGCGCTTGCCGCCGAAGTCGAGCTCAGGCTGATCGCCGATGCAGAAGAAGAAGTCGGCTGTAGCGGTGTCGGGGCCAGAACGAGCCATCGAGATTACTCCATTGATGTGCTTGAGGCCGGACTTGGTGGTGCGCTCCAATTCGATTGGTGGATAGACCGGTTTCTTTTCAGGATTGGGGCCACCCTGGATGACCTCGATCTTGACGGGGCTTTGGGGTTGATTGTCCGGCTTCACGGTGCGATGAAAGACGCCGCCGTTGTAGAAGCCTTCGTCGACATAACGCAGGAAGTTGGCGACTGTCTTGGGGGCGCGGTCGCCGCTGAGCGCGACCTGAATCTCGCCGAGCGAGGTCTCGATTCGAACGACGACGCGCGGATTGTCAGCTTGAGCCGCGGCAAAGAGGGCAAGGAACCGGCGACGAATCATGATGAGGTTTGCTCCACGAGATGATAGCCCTGACGATCGACTTTGGAGTCGAGGATCTCGGCCGGGCGGCCATGGGCTTCAAAGATTTGTTGAACGTGGCGGACTACGCCGGAATGACCCTTCTCAAAGAAGACCAGAATACTAGGGCCAGCGCCGCTAAGGCAGCAACCGAGTAGGCCTGGCGCGCGCAGACGAAGGATCTCTTCAAGACCAGGGATGAGTTGCAGGCGGTATGGCTGATGGAAGCGATCTTCGAGAGCGGCAGGAAAGGCAGAGATTGTGCCTGTCGCAAGAGCGGCGATGAGGAGAGCAGAACGCTGGACATTGAATACAGCGTCGGCCTTCGAGTATTGATTGGGCAGCACGGCGCGGGCCTCGTGCGTGGGAAGCGGGAAGTCGGGCACGACGACGGCGACTTCGAAGCTGGGAGGCAGCTCAAGGCGGACGGCGCGAGTCATGCCGCTCGAGTCGATGGCGCTGGCCACGATTGAGCCGAGCACGCAGGCTGCGACGTTGTCTGGATGGCCCTCGATGCGGGCGGCTTCGTCGAGGATGCGGTGCGACTTCCACTTCAGGCCGAGCATGACATCGGCAATGATGACCCCGGCAGTGAGCGCGGCGGCACTCGATCCGAGGCCTTTGCCCAGAGGGATTTCGTTTTCCACTTCCAACTCGATCGGGGGAATCGACTGGTCAGAATGTTGGGCAACAAGCAGGGCAGTCTGCCAGATGAGATTATCGTCGCCGGTTGAGATGAGATCGGCATCGCGACCGCTGACACGGATCGCGAGTTGCTCGGCGCGTCGAAAACGACAAATGAGATAGGGGCTGAGCGCGAGGCCCAATGCATCAAAGCCAGGGCCCAGATTTGCGCTGGAAGCCGGCACACGGAGGTGCCACCAATTAGCCACGCGAAGAACCGATCTGGACTACTCGATTTTCGCGGGCACTGGTGTAAATGCCTTGAACGAGTTCGAGCGCGCGCAGGCCTTCTTCGCCGCTGATCAGAGGCGCCTGGCCAGTCTTGATGGCGTTGCCGAAGTCGAGGAAAGCACGTTCAAAGGGAGCGAGCGAGATGGCCATGGGATCGCTTGAGCCGCTGGAGACATCTGCCGCTACGGGCGCAGCATCGCCGGTATCCTCAGGAACTTCCCAACGCACGAGGCGATCTCCGGCGAGAATTGCGGAGCCTTTGGTGCCGTGGATTTCGATCCGTTCGGTAAAGCCGGGCCACATGGCGGTAGAGGTTTGAATGACACTATTGGGTCCGTTTTCGAAACGGACAAGAGCGCTGAGGACATCATCGCTTTCGATCTTGTGGCGAACCCCAAGATGCCATTGGCCGAAGACCTGCTGAACGTCGCCCATGAGGAAGAGGAGCCAATCCACTTGATGGATGCCCTGATTGATGAGGGAGCCACCGCCCTCGACTGCCCAACTGCCTTTGATGGGGCGTGAGTAATACTCTTCGCTGCGCCACCACTTCACGTAGGCGTCAGCCTGGAAGATCTTGCCAAGGCGGCCTGCTGCAATCGCTTTTTTCAGAAACAGGATCGAGTCGTTAAAACGGCCCTGGCTAACTACAGACAGCTTTACGTTTTTTGCGGCGGCATAGGCGACCATCTCGCGAGCCGTGGCGACATCGATGGCAATCGGTTTTTGCACTTGAATGTGCTTGCCACAATCGGCGGCCAGCTTGAGAGGTTCGAGGCGCACATCTGGGAAGGTGCAAAGGTCGATGAAATCGACATCCGGGTGGCGACAGACGTCGGCCCAGTTGGAGTGGAACGAACCGCCCCACTTTTCGGCGAATGCGCGGCCGCGCTCTTCGGTCTTGTTGCTAACGGCTATAATTTCGTAGCCAATGTTTTTGTAGGCCTGGGCATGCTTGTGAGCAATTGCTCCGGTACCAATCAATCCAACTTTCATGACTGTCTTGCTATACTACTATTGTTCGAGTCGGTAGCTCAGTTGGTAGAGCATCGCACTTTTAATGCGGTGGTCGTGGGTTCGAATCCCACCCGACTCACCATCCCCCCTTTTAGGAAAATGGAAGACTTTGGTGCTAGCCTGACACTTTCATGTTAAAGCTCCTTGTCCTTGCCTTCGGCATTTCCTCTTCTTTGTTCGGAGCCGTGAGCGGACGCGTGGTCGATCTGGCAGACCAGGCAGTGGCAGGTGCAAATGTTGAGTTCCTGAGCGGCAGTGGGCAAGTGTTGTATCGAACTGTTAGTGATGGCGAAGGGCGATTTGCGTGGGGCGAAAATACGACTGCGGTAGTTCAAGTGCGCGTGAAAACAGATGGTTTTCTCGAGAAGGAAGTCGCTTTTCAGGGTGAGGATCTCAGCATTCGACTAGAGCTAGCCACTATGTACGCCAGGGTGACCGTAACAGCGAATCGCGGCGGCGCTGAAGAAGCGACGGAATGCACATACGTGACAACGGTTCTTGATGCCGACGCGATGGCGAAGCGGCACCGCATCACGCTCGGCAATGTACTTGAAGGAACTCCCGGAATTCTGGTCCAACAGACCAGCGCATCCCAGGTGTCGCCGTTTTTGAGAGGTCTGACCGGGTATCAGGTCTTGAACCTGATGGACGGCATCCGGTTTAACAATTCGACGTTTCGATCCGGCCCGAATCAGTATCTGGCATTTGTGGAACCGAGCCAGGCGCAGCGTGTAGAGGCGTTGCTGGGGCCGACCGGAGTGCAATATGGCAGCGACTCGCTGGGGGGCACGATTCATGTGTCGAGTGAACCAGCACGGTTCGCCGACGATGGTTGGCGGCGGCATGGGACGTTCAGCCTGAGTGGGGCGACGGCGGACCTGTCGGGGTTTGCGTCTGGAAGGTTCTCGGTGGCGAACGAGAAGATGTTTTGGCTCGTGGGAGGGTCAGGCCGAAAGCATAATGATCTGCGGGCTGGCAGGGGCCACGATTCGCGCAATGTGTTTCGCCGGTTTTTTGGAATGGAGCTGGGGGCAGTGAAAGAACTGGTTGGAAACCGGCAGCAGGATGGCGGCTTCACGCAATATGGCGTAGAAACGAAGCTTGCGCTGAGGCCGAGTACAAGCCAGCTTTTGACCCTCAATTATCAGCGGGGCGAACAGGGCAATGCGCGAGGCTACAAGGATCTTCTGGGTGGGCTGGGTCGACTGATTGCCGATTTTTCGCCGCAGACTCTCGACTGGTTTTATACACGTTATGAGCTGTTGGGCAAGGCCGGGTTGGATTCGATCAGCGGAACTTTCTCGATGAACCGCCAGACGGACGGGAGCCGGAGACAGAATCTGTTGGCTACCGATTCGATCACGTCGGATCTAAGCACGGTAAACGTGTTTGGCTACACCGGGCAGGCCTCGAAGCAGTGGAACGCCAAAGTGATGACCAGCTTCGGCGGAGATATCTATGACGAGCACATCGACTCGACACGAGAGGTGAGAAACCCGGTTACCAATGCGATCACGAGACCTCGACCGCTTTATCCGAATGGATCGCGGTATGGCAATCACGGGTTGTTTGCACAGGGCACCTATCAAATGCATCGCAAGTTACGGGCTGCGGCGGGTGTGCGTTGGACTGGGGTGCGATTCGACAATCGGGCAAATACGCTATGGTTTCGCGATACGACCTTCAACACGAGCTTGCGTTGGGATCTGACGAGCGTGTTTGGATTGCATGGAGTGGTGAGCCGAGGCTTTCGGGCACCAAACCTGAACGACCTTGGAGCACTGGGATTGAACGATCTCGGCTATGAAATTCCGGCGGCGGAAGCGATTCCGGCGGGAGCATTGTTAAGCACGGACGCGGGAGAGGGTGCGTTATCCAAAGGGCAGGGATTGAGAAGCCTGGCCGCGGAATCGCTCATGAACTACGAGTTTGGGATGAGGGTGAATACGCGCAAATGGTATGGGCGCGTGCAGGGATTCAATGCGGAGCTTGCGGACCCGATTGTGAGGCGGACTTTGCTTTTCCCCGCAAGCAGCGTGCCGGGTAGTCTGGCCGGATTGCCGGTGACGCCGATTGTGCCGACTGCGGCGCAAAGAGCGCAAGGAGTTGTGACCGTTGCGACGGGGCTGGACCCGCGAGCGGTGAAGGCTTTTGTGAACGATGGGGCTTCTCGCTATTACGGCATCGAATCGATGGGGCGCTACCTCGCAACGAGTCGGCTGAGTGTGGAGGCGAATTACAGCTACATTCTGGGACGGGATCTGAACCCGAATCGCAACATCCGCAGGCTGCCGCCGCAATCGGGTTCGATCACGGTGCGCCACACGCCGGGTGGGCGGAGACCCTGGTTTGAGGTGATGCTAACGGCTACTGGAGCGCAAGATCGATTGAGCGGCGGTGATTCCGACGATGAGCGAATTGGGGCATCGATCCGGCGTACGGATATCGCTTCCTTCTTTCGCGGTACTCGGGTCAGCAGGTATCTAGACGGGAACGGAGTATTTCGCCCAACCGGAGAGACGCTGGCACAAATCCAGAATCGAGTGTTGCCAGGAATTGCCGACACCGTTCGGGTGCCTGTGTACCGATCGACTGCGGGGTGGACGAACGTTGCGGTGCGCACGGGCATTGCATTGGGTGAGGGTTGGCAGGCCATGGCTGCGATTGAAAATGTGATGGACCGTAACTACCGGGTACATGGGTCGGGCATGGATGCGCCCGGCATCAACCTGTATGTGAACTTAAGCTATCGCTTCTAGTGCGCTGTGATAGCGTGAGACCAAGGGAAATATGCGTTTTCTGCTGATGTCGATGGTTGCCACAGGATTGTTCGCGGCTGGGAAGCCAGTGGACTTTTTGCGAGAAATCAGGCCGATCCTTTCTGACGCTTGCTTTCAATGCCACGGGCCGGACGAGAGCACTCGAATGGCGAACCTGCGGCTGGATCAAAAAGAATCAGCGCTAGCGAAGATCACGCAGATCGCGGCCCGCGTTGGGGAAACCAAACCTGGGCGAAAGATGCCGCCTGCTCATGCAAAGGTGCGACTGAACGCCGCGCAAGTTGGGTTGATTCAAAAGTGGGCGAGCGAGGGTGGCGCCTGGCAGGAGCACTGGAGTTTTGTTGCGCCCAAACGGGCGGAACCTCCGGCAGTACGGCTGAAGGCTTGGCCTAAGGGCAACCTGGACCGGTTTGTGCTGGTGCGACTCGAACAAGAGAATTTGAAGCCTTCGCCGGAAGCCGACAAGCCGACGCTGCTGCGGAGGTTGAGCCTGGATCTGACAGGGCTGCCGCCGACACCGCAAGAGATTGATGCGTTTCTGAACGACAAAACCGCAGGAGCTTATGAGAAGCAGGTCGACCGATTGCTCGCGAGCCCCAGGTTTGGCGAGAAGATGGCGCTGCACTGGTTGGACCTGGCAAGATATGCGGATACGCATGGCTACCATATCGATTCCCATCGAGATATGTGGCCGTGGCGCGATTGGCTGATCGGGGCGTTCAATCGCAATATGCCGTATGACCAATTCACGATTTGGCAATTGGCGGGTGACATGCTGCCGAATGCGACGCGGGAGCAGATTGCAGCGAGCGGATTTAATCGCAATCACGTCATCAACTATGAGGGCGGCGCGATTCCAGAGGAGTATCAGGCGGAATATGTGATTGACCGGGTTGAGGCAACGGGCACAACTTGGCTGGGGCTGACCGTGGGTTGCGCGCGGTGCCATGACCACAAGTACGACCCGATTGCACAGAAGGACTTCTATCGGTTGTTTGCCTTCTTCAACAACATCGAAGAGAAGGGGCTCGATGGGCAGAAGGGTAATGCTGCTCCGTTTCTTAAGTTACCGACGGATACACAGGCGACGCTGGAAAAAGAAATGACGCAAGCGATCGCGGCGCGAGAAAAGCGGATCGAGGACGCCAAGATCGCAGACCGGATGGCGGAGTGGGAAAAGACCAAGTTGAGCAAGATGAGTGCGCCAGCGCGGAATGGGCTGGCGGCGCATTATGAGCTCGAAGGAAACTTCAACGAGGCGACCGGGACTTATCTGCATGGGCGTTATCTGGGTCTGCCGCCAACGGCGAGCGATGGGCCGGTGGGACAATCGGCGCTGCTCGACACTGGGGCGAGGATCGAAATCCCCGAGCCGAATGGATTCAACGAGGATGCGGCGTTCAGTCTGGCGTTCTGGTTTCGCGGAGGCAACAAGCTGGAGCCGTTGACGATTCTGACCAAGAAGAACGGGGCTGGAATTGAGATCGGTAACGACGAAGTGTTTTCGATTGGAGATCTACGGCGTGGCGCTCACTTGGTGATTACGCTTACCGATGCGGCTGGCGGCAAGCGCGTGTATCAATCGAAGAGGCCATTTCCCTACAACGAATTCACGCACTTTACGCTGAATCACCAGGGAGCCGGAGCGATTGAATTGCGGATGAACGGCGAGGCGGAAGAACTTGCAGTGAGCGGCGAGACGAAGCCGATGGGAATCCGGAACGGTGCACCGATCGTGTTCGCCCAGATGATCGGCTCACTGGACGATCTGAGGATTTACAACAGGGAGCTCAGCGCAGCGGAAGCGCGGCAATTGGCCATCGAAGAACCGGTTCGCTATCTGCTGTTCCATACGGGGATCAAGCGGAGCAAGGCGCAAGCGGCGATGCTGCGGGATTACTACCTGAAGCACGACAGCGGCGATGAATTGAAGTCGCTGTACGCGCGGCTCAATCAACTGAAAGCAGAGAAGAAGCAGCTCGATGAGCAGATCCCATCGACGATGGTGATGAAAGAACTTGAGAAGCCACGGGAATCGAACATCCTCAAGCGCGGCCAGTACGATCAGAAGGGCGAACGCGTCGAGGTGGCGACGCCTTCGTTTCTCCCTCCTATGCCGTCTTCCCTGCCCCGCAACCGGTTGGGGCTGGCGCAGTGGCTGGTGTCGAAGGAGCATCCGCTGACAGCGCGTGTGGCTGTCAATCGATTCTGGGCGATGTATTTCGGCAATGGGTTTGTGAAGACAGTGGAAGATTTTGGAAGTCAGGGCGAGGCGCCGAGCCATCCCGAGTTGCTGGATGCGTTGGCGATGGATTTCATCGAGTCTGGCTGGGACTTGAAGAAATTGCAGAAGCAGATTGTGATGAGCGCAACTTACCGGCAGAGCGCGCGCGTGACTCCTGAATTGAAAGAGCGCGACCCGGAAAACCGGCTGCTGGCGCGCATGTCACGATTCCGCATTCAGGCGGAGCTGGTGCGCGATAACGCCTTGGCTGTGAGCGGGCTGTTGAATGGCGAAATTGGGGGACGCAGCGTGTCGCCCTATCAACCGCCAGGGCTGTGGGAAGAAGTGGCCTATGGCGCACAGTTCTCGGCACAGCGGTATGAACAATCTCACGGCAAGGATCTATATCGCCGCGGGATGTATAGCTTCTGGAAGCGGACCTTGCCGCCGGCGAGTCTGGCGATCTTCGACGCTCCGGATCGCGAGAAGTGCGTGGCGCGTCGAGCGACGACGAACACGCCGCTGCAAGCGCTGGCGCTGTGGAATGACACCACGTATCTGGAGGCAGCGCGAAAACTGGCGGAGCGAAGCATTCGCGAGGCGGGCGCAGACCCGGCCAAGCGATTGAAGCATATGTTCCGCCTGGCGACGGCGCGTTACCCGAGCGCGACGGAGATGAAGTTGTTGCAGGCCTCCCTTGATGGCCAAATGGCGGAGTACAAGGCGAGCCCAGAGGCAGCGCGAAAGCTTACAACCACCGGGGAATCGAAAATTGAAGCGAGCGACACGGTGGAGCTTGCGGCTTGGATGAGCGTGGCGAGCGCGATCTTGAATCTCGACGAAGTGCTGACGAAGGAATAACACGATGTACGATTCGACCTCGAGACGGCAGTTTTTATCAGGGTTTGGCGCAACGGCGTTTGCCGCCATGGCCAACGACAACGTCAGTACGGCGCCGCATTTTCCGGCCAAGGCGAAGAGCGTGATCTATCTGCACATGTCGGGTGGACCGTCACAACTCGACTTGTTTGATCCGAAGCCGCAGCTAAAGAAGTATCAGGGGCAGGACCTGCCCGGCTCGATCCGGATGGGGCAGCGGATTACGGGGATGACGTCAGGACAATCGACGTTGCCGGTGGCCAGTTCGCTATTCGATTTTGCGAAGCGTGGTCAGGCCGGAATGGAGATGAGCAACATCATTCCGTGGCATCACAAGATCGCGGATGAGATTTGTTTGATCCGCAGCGTACACACGGAAGCGATCAATCACGACCCAGCGATTACGTTTATACAGACTGGGTTTCAACAGCCCGGGCGGCCGTCGATCGGATCGTGGGTGAGCTATGGGCTGGGGAGCGAGAACAAGAATCTGCCTGGGTTTGTGGTGATGATCAGCCAAAAGGCGTCGGTGAATACGGATCAGCCTTTGTTCAGCCGCTTGTGGTCCTCTGGCTTTTTGCCGTCAAGCTACCAGGGCGTGAAGTTCCGCGCCGGGTCGGACCCGGTGCTGTATTTGAATGACCCCGATGGCATGAGCAAAGACTCGCGACGTAAGATTCTCGACCTCAGCTCAAAGCTGAATCAGATGCGGGCGGATACGATGGGCGACCCTGAAATCGAGACGCGCATTTCGCAATATGAGATGGCGTTCAAGATGCAGAGCTCGGTGCCGGAGTTGATGGATCTCTCCAAAGAGAGCGACGCGACGTTTGAGCTGTATGGGCCTGATGCGCGGAGGCCGGGCAGCTTTGCACAGCAATGCCTGCTAGCGCGGCGGCTGGTGGAACGTGGCGTGCGCTTTGTGCAGCTCTACAATCGCGGCTGGGATCAGCATAACGATCTGCCACGCGACATTCAGTTGCAGGCTCAGGCGACCGATCAACCCTCGGCGGCACTGGTGCTCGATTTGAAGCAGCGAGGATTGCTGAAGGACACGTTGGTGGTTTGGGGAGGAGAGTTCGGGCGCACGGTGTATTGCCAGGGCCGGTTGACCGATACCAATTATGGGCGGGATCACCATCCGCGATGCTTCTCGATGTGGATGGCAGGCGGCGGGATCAAGCCGGGAACGCAGATCGGCGAAACGGACGATTACAGCTACAACATCGTGAAGGACCCGGTGCATGTGCACGACATCCAGGCGACGCTGTTGCACTGCCTGGGAGTGGACCACACAAAGCTGACGTACAAGTTTCAGGGTCGGCACTTCCGACTCACGGATGTGCATGGCAACCTCGTGAAGCAGGCGCTCGCCTAGGATGCTGGCTTGTCCTGTGCGCGGGTGCCAAAGGCCGCTCGCGCGAGATGGAAGGCAACTGCGGTGTGCGAGTGGGCATTGCTTTGATGTAGCTCGCAGCGGATATGTGAATCTGCTGCAGCCGCAAGACAAGAAATCGAAACAGCCCGGAGATTCGGCCGAAGCGGTTGCGGCGCGGCGCAGACTGCACGATCTGGGTGTGACACGCCCGCTGCTGGACGGCGTCGCAGACGTGCTGAAGCCATGCTCGAGCAACACGGTGCTGGACGCTGGCTGTGGCGAGGGATTCTATTTGGGATCAATCGTGGCCGAGCACGGATGCCAAGGGTGTGGCGTCGATCTTTCGATCGCAGCTATCGAGGCAGCGGCACGGCGCTACAAGAACTGCGAATGGATCGTGGCGAATGCCGACCGCGCTTTGCCATATGCGGATCAGAGCTTTGATGCAGTGATGTCGATCACGGCACGTATGAATACGGTGGAGTTTGCGAGGGTCTTGAAGCCAGGTGGCAGGCTGCTGGTAGCGGTGGCTGCGCCGGAGGATTTGATCGAAGTGCGAGGGCGCGGAAAAGAGCGAGTAGAGCGGACGGTAGATGAATTCCGCAGTTCTTTCGAACTGGTGGAATCGAGACGAGTGACGCATCGTGCGGAAATGGACCGGGCGGCCGTCGAAGATTTAAGACTGGCGATCTATCGACCGATGCAAAGTGAGGAGGCAGCCGCAGGACTGGTGACGTTTAGCCTGGATCTGCTGTTGTTCCGACCACGAAGGAGTATGATGGAGGCATGATGCGTGCCATGATTGCTTTGCTTGCGGTGAGCCTGATGGAGGGTGCACCGACTTCGTTGATGACGGTTTACAAAACAGCCACTTGCGGGTGCTGCGCGAAATGGGTGGATATGGCAAAGGCAGCTGGATTCCGTGTGAAGGTTGTTGAGGTGCCGAGTACTGCGGCGGCACGATCGAGTGCAGGGATCAAAGAGAAGTATGCCTCCTGCCACACGGCGATCATCGACGGCTATGCAATTGAAGGACATGTGCCGATAGCCGACATCCAGCGCTTACTCAAAGAAAAGCCAAAGGCAAAAGGGTTGGCCGTGCCGGGCATGCCGATGGGCTCGCCCGGGATGGAAGGTCCTTATAAGGAAGCCTATTCGGTTCTGCTGATCACAGCAGATGGCTCATCGGTTTTCCAACAATACGCCGGTTCGCGCTAGGCCTTCGAGGCTCGCGAGGCGCTTGGGCTGACGCTCCAAAGAGCGCTCGAACCAGACACGCGCTTCAGACTTCTTACCCATTTCGAGAAGGATTTCGCCTGCAAGTTCGTGGGAAGGCTTGATGATTTCAGGTGGACCGCTGGGGTTCTCTTTCTCCTCAAGCAGGGCTGCCTTTTCGAGCATCGCCAGCGCTTCCTCTAGCTTGCCAGCCTTGCGAGCGGCAACAGCCTTGACGATCCACTGCTGCCCCTCAAGGAGAGCCGCGCGTACAGTGCTGCCACTCTGAACCGACATCAAACGGGCTTGCTCGATCTTGTCGAGCCAAGGGGCGATATCCTGACCGGCGAGTGCCGCGGCCCAGCCACGCGTGAAGCCTTCAAGAGCGCGGGATTCCTGGTCGGGAACGTGAGCGTGGCTGTCGCCAGAGGCGCGGCGGATCGTGACAGGGTCAGTGAAGACTTCTTCGGCGCGAGACCATGAGTTTGTCGAGACCACCAGCATGGAACCAAGGGCGGCCCAGTATCTGTAAACAGCGCCGTCGCCTTTGGAATCGATGATGTCCTGGCGCTTGGCTTCCCAAACCTTCCAGGCATCCTGTGGGCGACCCATCTGCAGATAGGCGTAAGCGAGCCAGAACTGGCTGTGATAATCGCGCAGGGAGAGATTGAGATTCTTGCGAGTCTGCCAGGCCACTGAGGCAGCCCAGGATTGCTCATTGGAGGAAATGGTCTCGGGCCACATGCCGAGTTGGAGAAAGATGTGTGAAGGCATGTGGAGGGCGTGGTGCGCCTCAGGGGCGATCTTCGCATAGCGTTTGGCGGCGGGCAGGGCGAGAATGGCGTGCTCTGGGTCGTCGAAGGCATGGATGATGTAGTGTGCGGCGCCAGGGTGCTCGGGTTGTTTGCCGTAGACGTCGAGGGCGATTGCACCGGCCTGCATGCGTTTGTTGATGGGGATGAGAGAGAGGGAGTAAAATGAGGCCGCTTCAAGGTCATCCGGGTAAGCGGTTGAAATCTTGCCCATGGCTTTCGAGTAAGCGATCTCTCGCTGCTTCTTGGACCCTTCGCCAAATAGAACCTTGACGGCGTCGATGAATTGGCCCTCGCGAGGAGTGAGCGAAGCGGCAGAGTCGATTTTCGAAAGTGCCTTGCGTGCGTCTGCCGGCCAGACGCGATTCCAGAGGGAATGGTTGTAGGTCATCGCAACGCCCCACCAGGCCATCTGAAAGCCAGGTTCACTTGCGGCGCAGGATTCAAACTGTTCACGGGCTTCTTCAAACCAGAAGCTGTGCAACATCGCGACAGCACGATTGAAGCAGGCGCGGGTTTCGGGCTTGGTCGCAGTGACGGGGAAGTCCACCTGGCCAACGGTGGCGGCCGCGGCCGGGATCGAAATCGCGAGAATCAGGGAAAGCAGACGCATGGGGTAATTCTATATGGAGAATTCCCGAGTTTTGATTGCACTATGCAGATGAGCGATGGCGCGAGGAAGGTCGAAGGCTGGATTTTCTGACGCTCGTGCGCTTCAAATGCCCTTCAATATTGAAGTTCGCAATGCCATAGGACTTCAGGTTCATTACCTTACAAAACCGAAGTACCATTCGAGGCTGGGACTGTTTCGGGATCAAACTAGTACGAGATCGGGCGGGAATTACCATCAATTTTAGCGATCTCAAGCTAAGCTCAGTTGAGTAAGTTTGGTTTTGCCAAGCTTGCAAATCTCTACAAGCTCCATTTCCTCGCTGGTGGCTCCGGCGTGGTTGGACGGCATGCAGCAAGCCTAGCTAAGGCAGGGCTTTCTGCATGCCTATTATTTTTTGGGGCATCTCCATTCTCGTCTGAAAAAAGCATCCTGTACTAGGTACGAATTCACTCGTGTTTTCGAGACATGGAGGCAGGTGCTGATTCGAGAATTTAAGCGGGGAGGCGACTGGTGGCTAGCCGCGATTGAGAACGATGCTCCCCGAATAGACGCCACGCCCATCCTCGCATCGATGTTGCGAGCCAGCCGCTATTGGCTCATTGTCCAACTGATTTTCGTAATTCCCATATTTGTGGGCGGAAATTCGAGAGCGCTGCATTGGCAGTGGTGGCTTTTGCGATTATTTGGGTCCCTCAGAGGCTGCTCGATCGCGGTAAGTACAAGGCTGCAGCACAGACCTTCCTATCCACAGTCTGGGCCGGGTCACTGCTCTGTATCGTGCTTTCCGGTGGAATCCGAAGCGTTTACATGGTGCTGCACATCTGGATTCCGCTCATCACTGCGGTATTGCTAGGTGTGCGGGCAGGAGCCCTGAGTTTGGCAGTGACGGCATGTAGTTCGTTCAGCTTGGCTCTACTGGATCAAGTCGGAGTAGAACTGCCACGTTTCTTTCCGATTCCGGGTATGGCGGCCTCGATGGCGTTGATTCTTGCGATGATGACGGTGGCGAAGCCCGTGTTCGACGCGCTGGAATCAGCACGCAGGCAGGCAGCCAGATTCTCCCACGCGGCGCTGCATGATCCACTGACAGGTCCGCCAAACCGGAATTTGTTCCTGGATCAATTGGAGCGAGCGATCTCGATTCCTGTAGAAGAAGAGCCGAGAGACGTTGCGTTGCTGTTTGTAGACTTGGCCAATTTCAAGAATTTCAATGACACCCTGGGCCACGCTGTGGGAGATCGCATCTTGATCGAAGTGGGCAAGCGACTGCAATCGGTGAGCCGACGCGGCGACACGATCGCGCGCTTTGGAGGTGACGAATTCACTGTGTTGCGGGAGCTAGCCACCAGCGAGGAAGCAGCAAAGGCGCTGGCAGCACGGATCTTGCTGCTGTTGAACGACACAATGATGATCGATGGGGTGAGCTTGCGAGTGAAGGCGAGTATTGGCATCGCAGTTGGAGGGATGCAAGGACAAACGGCGGAAGAGCTGCTGGAACGAGCTGACGCCTCAATGTATCAGGCCAGGACTCAGGGCGGAGGAACCTACCACTTACGCGAGGCAAGCAGGGGCATGGCACCTGGGATGAGGAACACGACGTAGAAGGGGTTCCGCTCGACGGCAAGAATTGCCCAGAGGCCGCAGCCCAGATAAGCCCCACCGACGACGATGGAAGTCTCGGGAGGAAAGCTCTCTCCACGCCATGCCCTGAGGTATTGGCGCAGCAAGAGGATTCCGAAGACCAGCATGGCGACACCACCAAAAATCCAACTGACCTGAAGGCCGCGCATTAAGTCGGGAGTGGTGGCGGCGATTTCCAGTTGGAGCCTGAGTTCGGGCCAACCCATCAGAGAATGCGCAAAAGCACTGAACAAGAGAAAAACGCTTGCCAGGATTCCAACAACTGCTCGCCAGTTCGCCATGCGCTGCGGACACTATCACAATCAGAGGCGGGAAACCAGATGAAGGTAACGAAATGATCGGTGGAAACGCCTTGTTGTTCAGTGATAGAATTAAGACAAAATTTGCGGCAAAGTACCTCATGTTTGAAAGAGTTAAGCGAATTCGACGCGGCTTGGTCCTTGTTCTTGCTACCGGCAGCATTGCCGTCGCATCTGCCGCCGGACCGACACCCGCACCAACCCCAAACCCCGTCTTGAAGCAATACTGCTTTCAATGCCATGGCAAAGCGGCAATGGGAGGCCTGAATCTGGAGCAGATATCAAGCCATACCTCGGTGGAGGAGCATTTTCAACATTGGGATAAGGTGGCGGCAGCGATTGAGCAGAAGCAGATGCCTCCTGCGAAGATGCCACAGCCAAGCGATGCGCAACGTCTTGAGGCCGTGAAGTGGATTCGGACGCGATTGAATGAAGCCGCTTTGAAGAATGCGGGAGATCCGGGCAAGGTGACAGTGCGGCGGCTCACCAGCGGTGAGTACGCATATACGATCCGCGACCTGACGGGACTTGATATTCGCACGGATCGTGATTTTGCGAGCGACTCCGTGGGCGGTGAAGGCTTTACGAATTTTGGCGATGTGCAGTTTATGCAGGACGCGAATCTGGAGCGCTATCTCGAAAGCGCCAAGCGCGTGGCTTCTCATACGGTGATTGGTTCGGGCCCCTTGCGCTTCCATGCCGACCCTGGCAAGAGTGGATTTGAGCTCGCCGCGATCAGCCGCATCCAGCAGATCTACACCTCGAATGGGTTTCGCTCTGCTTCCGGCGAAGGCGGCAAGGCTTATGGATTAGACCGTTACGGCAAAGCGATCTACTCGCTGTGGCGTTACCAGCACCGTCGCAAACTGGGGGAACCGGCGCTGACGATCGCCAAGTCCGCGCAGAAGGAAGGCGTGAGCCCAAGGTTTGCGCAGCATCTTTGGGACGTGTTTCATGAGGCGAATCCGACCTATCCAGCGAGCGAGGCGATTGCGGTTTGGAAGGCGATGCCTGAGGAAGAATCGAAGGCCCGTGCGGCGGCCTCCTCGTTGCAGAACTGGATTGTGGATTGGCCCAGGATGTTGCTTGGCGCTGGCGCACCAGCGGCTGGTGGGCAGGGTGACGAACGCAATTTTGTACTCAACGAAGATAGCTTGAAGGCGAAGGTGGAGCATCGGTTCCGGTATCCGATCCGGAGTGGCAAGAATGGGATCGCAACCCTCTATGCCTCGGTAAAGAACATGAACCCGGCGGCCATAGACCAGCCTTATGTGATTTGGAAGAACGCGACGATCCGGTTTCGGGGTGCAAACCGCGCGGTGACAGCCTCGCAACCGCTGCGCACGGCCTTGACGGACGAGTGCATTGCTGCTTTGAAGTTCGGCAAGCTGCCCGATGGCAAGGAAATCGACCCGCTGGACTTTGCTCTGAGCGTGGACCAAATGGCCACTATCGAAATCAAACTGCCTGGAACTGCGGAAGGGGCGGAAGTGTCGATCGATGCCGCCATTGGGCCTGCCGAGCATGGGGATGCGGTGCTGCGGGCTTTGGTGAACAGCAGCAACAAGGCTTTCTCTGGTGTTCCTTTCTCGGTGCTTTTGGGGCAACCCAAGGGCGCGGGTTTTGCGACCTGGAAAGAGAATGTTCTCTCCTTTGGGTCGAAGCTTCCGGCGAGTTCTCATGGAGAACCGACGCCAGCAGATAAGGATCCGATTCCGGCTCCGTACAACAACGTCTACAACCAGCCCGAGCGGGATTCTTTTCACATCAACGTGAAGTACTACCGACAGGATCGGTTTATTTACGAACATGTGCTGGACGACAAATTGAAGGCGGAACTCGATTATGCATGGAACGATCTGTTATCGAGCTTTGGCTATCACGACGCGTTCTTGAAGTTTGTTTTGGAGAAGTACAAGTTGCCGGTAACCAAGCGCATCCATGAGTGGAGCGCTGCGGAAATCGAAGCTTTGCCCGCCGAGCCGAAGCAGTATGTAAAGGCGCTGCGGGCGGAGTATGACGCGGTGCAAAAGGCACAAGCCACCGCGCAACCGCGCCACATCAACGACTGCCTGCAGATTGCGGCGAAGGCTTGGAGACGGGAGCTGACGCCGGTCGAGAAAGACCGCCTGCGTGGCTTCTATGCGCAGGCAAGAGAAATTCAGAAGCTGGATCATGACGGCGCGATTCGTGCGACCGTGGCTCGTATTCTAGTTTCCCCGGCATTTTTGTATCGTCTCGAAACTCAGGCACCCATGCCTGGTGCCAAGGCACTCTCGCAGACGGAGTTGGCCAGCAGATTGAGCTACTTCCTCTGGTCTTCGACGCCCGACGAAGAGTTGTCGCGAGCGGCACGCCTGGGTGAATTGACGACGAACGCGCAGATCGAAAAGCAAGTGCGACGGATGGTGGCCGACCCGAAGGCGCGGCGCTTTGCGACCGAGTTTTTTGGGCAGTGGCTGGGCTTCTACCGGTTTGATCAATATGCAGGCGTCGATACGGGACGCTATCCGGAATTTAATGACGAATTGAAGTCGGCGATGTACGACGAAGCGGTGTCGTTCTTTGAACACATCGTGCGCAAGGACCGGCCGATCCGGGAGATGTTCACGGCGGACTATACGTTCCTGAACCAGACGCTGGCGAAGCACTATGGCGTAAAGAAAGAGATCAAGGCTTTGCGCGAAGCTGAGCGCGTCGAAGGCGCAAACGAATTCGGCCGAGGCGGAATGCTGCGGCTGGGGGCAGTGTTGACTGCGACCTCCGCACCGTTGCGGACCAGCCCGGTGAAGCGCGGAGACTGGGTATTGCGACGCATCCTTGGCACGCCGACACCGCCGCCACCGGCCAATGCCGGCACGATCCCGGCCGACGATAAGAACTTCGGCGGCATGTCGCTCAAGGAGCGACTGGCCGCACACCAACGCAACGCCAGTTGTGCAGGGTGCCATTCCCGCATCGACGCTCTGGGCTTCCCGCTGGAGGGCTACGATGCCGTGGGTCGTTTGCGGACTACTTACAACGATGGCAAGCCGATCGATGCATCGAGCGTGACCTATGACAAGGTGGCAATCAATGGCGTCGAAGGGCTGACTGATTACCTAAAAAAGAACGAACAATTGGTGCTGCGCAACTTCTCGCGCAAGCTGCTCGGCTATGCGCTGGGCCGCACGATGTCGATCGGGGATCAGCCCCTGATTGATCAGCTATCGAAGGCCGGAAGCGAGACCAACGTATCGTCTCTGCTGACGCAAATCGTAACCAGCAAGCAATTCCACAACCGGCGTGCCGGTGAGGAAACCATCCAGACCAAAGCCGCAGAGGCAAACCCGAAGACAGGTGGACTATGAACCACGTCGAACGTGATCTTTCCCGTCAGCCGAAATCCCGCCGGCACTTTTTGAGGGGAGCCGGCGTTGCCCTAGCGCTACCCTGGATGGAATCGATGCCATTGTTGGGCGCGACGACATCTGCCGCCAACAAGCCTCCGGTACGGATGGCCACGATCTTCTTCTCGAATGGCGTGGAACCGATCCACTGGTGGGCCAAGGGCGAAGGTGCTGCGATGGAAGTTGGCCCGTGCCTCGAGGCGATGAAGCCCCACCGCGAAGACTTCACCTTCATTCGTGGGCTCTACAACCAGCAGGCTTTCAAATCCACCAGTCCACATCTGGGCCGCATGCCGAACGTGCTTTCGGGCGCGTGGGTGAGCCTCGACCCGAGCGACATTCGAGTGGGAACGACTTTCGACCAGGCGCTGGCCCGCCAGATCGGTGGCCAGACGGCGGTGCCAAGTCTGGTGATGGGAATCGAGCCGAATGAATTGCGGCTCGAAGATGGCCTATCGATGATCTATGGGTCGTGCCTATCGTGGACGAGCCCGGTGAAGCCAGCCACCAAGGAAATTTATCCGGCCCGGGCCTTTGATTTGCTAGTTGGCGATGGGTCTGGCCGCAAGCTGGATCGCAGCATTCTCGACTCGGTGTTGCGAGAAACTCGCGATCTGCAGCCGAAGATCAGCCGTGGGGACCGTACCAAGCTTGACGAATATCTCGAATCCATTCGAGATATCGAAAAGCGCATCGAACGTGCCAATCGTGAAGAGCGCATCGAAGGCTGGAGACCGACTCTGGCCAAACCAAACATGCCACGTCCGGCCGATGAGATTCCTCAGAACGTCCCGGACCACATGAAGTTGATGCTCGATCTGATCGTGCTTGGCTTCCAGATGGACAAGACTCGCATTGCGACGCTGATGCTGAACAACGATCTGTCGCAGATGAACTTCAAGTTCCTCGAAGGCGTAAAGGGTGCGCTGCACCTCGATCTGACGCACAACGGCAAGGCGGAAGCGGCCGAGGCGATGTATCTGAAGACGAACCAGTTCCACATTGCGCAGTTCGCCTATCTGGTGGACCGGATGAAGAAGATCGACGAAGGCGGAAGTTCGATGCTCGACAACTCGATGCTGATGCTAGTGTCCAATCTTTTCGACGGCGATACGCATAGCGCCGAGCAAATGCCGATTCTGCTGGCGGGCAAAGGTGGTGGAACGCTGAAGCCGGGCCGCAACCTCGACTACATGGACAAGGGCGACGACAACCGCCGCGCTTGCAGCCTGTACCTTTCGATGATGGACCGCATGGGCGTGAAGCTCGACCGCTTCGGCGACTCCGACAAACGGCTGGCAAATCTTTAGACGCTTAACCACTTCAAGAAATCCTCGACCTGTCTTGCACCCGCTTTTGGAAAAGCAGCGAAACGGCTGAGCAATATTCAGACTTTTGGTACAGTTTTGACGGCCGTGTCGCCCTTCACGCTTTGAGGGCGTTCGGTCATTTCAGGCTGAAAAAACGATTAAAGTCAATATAGAGACCTGCGAGGAATCGAACATCATCACGACCGTTACCGTTGTTGACATCAAAACCAACGAAAACGTTCTTTAGGAAAATGCGACCTTCTATGTAGGTGCGCCAAGGCTTGGTGATAATGTAATCGGATTGAGGCAACGGTGCCGCTAGGCAACTGCGAGGGTCACTCAGGCACTTTTGTGCTGCAACATTTCTACCAACTGCGGTTTCGTAGTTCTGAAAACGCCCACGACTGAACTCGATGTACGCTGCAGGCATCCACGGTTTTTCTTCTGATTTTTCTTTTGGTTTTTCTCGCTGATAAAGAGCGAGCCTACCTCCAAAGGTGTGAGCGTCGTAGAGATCGTCGCGGAGATTCCAAATACGTGCTGCCCGCTGTTGGTCTGCAACACTTTGCAGCATGGCACGACCAATACCCTCAAAAGACCAGTGGAAGCTTTGTCCTCCCAAATCAACTGACTTTAGCCCGAATCCAACAACTCCACCGAAATGGATTTGAACTACCTCTCCCGCTCCGCGATTTTGATGGACAGCTCCCTGGGACATTTCATAGAGAAAATGTTCGAAAGGAGATGTTCGATGTCGAGAGAAAACAAACACGATTCCGGGGCTGCGGAAGGAGCCCGGAG
>Ga0194130_10003699_pt1 | contig 20212 bp, 18 predicted proteins | sample TA2KigsurfametaG_FD_160084 | JGI IMG/M metagenome (GOLD analysis project Ga0194130, IMG submission 160084) | Freshwater microbial communities from Lake Tanganyika, Tanzania - TA2015050 Kigoma 12 surface | ecosystem: Environmental > Aquatic > Freshwater > Lake | place: Tanzania: Lake Tanganyika... | reverse complement strand
TAAAATCCGGGCGGATCCGGGTCGGCAGATGGCTCTTATGAGGGGGGGGGGTGAGGGAGGGACACAGCACTTTCGCACACCTTCATATCCCGCCCTTTGCGTTTCCCTTCGCGGCTTCGTGTGAGACCAGCCGTCTGCAGAGCTCTCCTCGCCCCAACGTTGCGGAGTTTCAGCGTCCGCAGCAAACAAGGCAGCACTCGCCTGCAATTCCGCCACCGATTTCAGTCCAGCGTTGCCTGTTCGCCGGTGCGCAGAATCTCCAGCACTTCAGCCGGAGTCTCCGCGGTACGCAGTCGCTCAGGAATAAACTCGCTCTCGTCCAGCAGCGTCGCAATCACCGCCTGCAGCCGCTGATGCACACGCGGCTGACCAGCAGGAGTCAGCAGCACAAACAGCAGATGCGCCCGCTCAGTCGTGCCCCGATACGGAATACCATGCTCTGAACGAATCACCAGCACAACTGCCCTCTGCAGCCCGTGAAGTCGCGCATGAGGCATCCCGAGATGCCGACCCAGATAGGTCTCAATTAGCCGCTCTCGCTCCTCCACACCCCGCACAATCTCGTCACGCGGAACCGGCAGTGAATCAGATGGCAGCCGCAGCAGCGCTCGACGCACAGCTTCAATCGTACTGTCCGCTTCGATATTCAGCTGGATGCGGTCCTCTGTCAAAGCATCAGCCAGACTGACAGGCTCCTCATCCTCAAACTCGTCGCGAATCGTCCCGACAATCTCCTCGATTACGTCCTCCAGAGTCAGAAAGCCGGTCCATGCACCCCGCGCATCTCGCACTATCGCCACATGACAACGTTTTTTCTGCATCTCGGCCAGCACCGCCTCAAGCGGCGACGTCTCTTCAGCCAGAATCGCCGGACGCACCAGCGTCCGCAGGTTCTCGTGGTCGACTTCCGACAGCGTCAGATCCTTCAGATGCACAAACCCCAAAGGCATCTCTCCGCCATCCAGCAGCGGATAACGGCTAAACCGGTACCGCCTCGCCGTCTGCAGGTTCTGCTCCAGTGTCTCTGCCGTGTTCATGCATCGTACCTGCGAACGTGGTCGCATCGCGTCACGCACCAGCAACTCACCCAGATCAAAGACATTCTCCAGAAACAACAGACGACGAAAACTCATCAGTCCCGATGACTGCGACTGATTCAGCAGGATCCGCAGCTCGTCTTCACTGTGAGTATCATGGCCCGACACACTGGCGATCCCCATCAGCTTCAGCAGAAACGTCGCCGATCCGTTCAGAACACGCAGCGGCAGATCAAATAATGTCCTAAAGATACGCAGCAAAGGAGCGGTCGCCAGAGAAGCCTGATCAGTCCGCCGAATCGCCATCGACTTCGGCACCAGCTCGCCAATCAAAATGTGCGCATAACTGACAACCGTGTAGCTGATGAAAATTGCCACCGCCGAAGATGACACCAGCAGCGCAACGCCATCATTTGCGAACCAGCCAGTCCACTCCAGCAGTGGGCCAACTAGTCGCGCCACTGCAGGTTCACCCACAAATCCCAAACCAATCGAAGTAAAAGTAATGCCCACCTGACAGACAGAAAGATAGTCGTCCAGATGCTCAGCAACATGCTGTGCAGCAGATGCTCCACGGACCCCATCGTCCAGCAGCTCGCGGATTCGAGAAGGCCGCATCTTGACCGCTGCGAATTCAGCCAGCACGAAAAAGCCGTTCAGCAGCACCAGCATCACCGCTGTCAGAATGTAAACCAAAGCCGCCATTCGCCGTTTTTCCATTACTTCGATAAAGAATTGCTGTATGATACGCAGTTCGAGCTCAGTTGCCAGCAACTCACCAAAGGCGAAAATTCAGGGGCCATCGGCCGCTCTTCGCCTCGCCCGCTCAATTAGTCAAATACCTATGAACCAGACTTCCGCGCTGTCACTGGTCACGACTGCTGGCAACCCGACGGCCTCCAATTCAGTCACCAGCCTGCTGCAATACTGGCTGCCGTTCTCAGAACCACTCCCCATCCTGCCCATTCCCGCCCCGCCACAGAATTCGCAATCATCCGCCCCCGTTGCTGCCGGCGGGCCAAACGCTGCTGAAAAGTGTATCCCGCACGTCATTGCCGCGGCTTCAGCAGCCGAACTGCATGTGCAGATTATCGAACAGGCCGTCAGCATCGCAGTCGCCAGCGTTTCCCGACTCACCCTGACACTCATCGCCAACCCCCAAAACCCCGCCAGTTGCCACTCGAACAACATCCTCCCGCCAGATTCAGACCACGAACAGCAAATCCGGTTGAAACTGGCACAGACAGACTATCGCACCCTTCAGCACGGACTGCAAATCACTCCCCCGGTCAATACACTCGGCGACATTCAGGCCCACCTTTGCGACAGCAGTCCGCTCACCATCCTGCTAATCTCCAGACTGGATCTGACAAACATCCATCAGCATCAGCACAGTCTGTCGCTGCTGCTGCAAATCCCCCGCCTCGCCATCCTGGCTGCGGAACTCGCTAATGAATGATCCCGACTTTCCAAAATCGAACATGAAGCCGCAGCAGTTCCTGATCAGTGCCGGGATCTTCGAAGGCATTCTGCTGACCGTGGCCTTTGTCGGAGGCTGGCTTACCGGGATCAATCCCACCGCACTGCTCCGCTGGTCGAATTCAGACTTCCTGCTGGGACTGCTGGCCACTCTGCCCATGCTCGCAGTTCTCGCTGTCTGCATGCTGTCCACCATTCCCGCTCTGCTGCAGATGCGACAGGTACTGAAGGAACTGCTGGGACCAGTGCTGCTGCAGTGCCGACTGCATGACCTGCTGCTGCTGTCGCTGCTGGCCGGAATCTGCGAAGAGGTCTTCTTTCGCGGATTCCTGTTTCCCTGGATCGCCTCCGGAAATCACTTCCTCGGGATTATGCTCAGCAGCCTCCTGTTTGGCCTCGCACACGCCCTGACCCCCGGATATGCAGTATTCGCCGCCTTCCTCGGACTTTACCTGACCGGACTGCTGGCTGCTGATGCCACCCCCAATCTGCTCATCCCCATCGTCGCACACACCCTCTATGACCTGATTGCCTTTGCCGCACTGCTGTTCGATTTGCGTCGTCGGTGAACGCCAAAATTGGTCCCCGGCGAGGATCACCGAAGCCGAGAAGTTCAGCGGGAACGGGCGAACGGGCAGTGTTCACAGCCCGTCCCAAACGGCAAAATAAGCGTTTTTCAGAGCAGGGCACAGAATACACGGGAGATTACTCATGGGCAGATGGCCGGATACACCACGGGCAACCCTGACAGGGTTCTTGCTCATCTTCATACTGTTTCCACTGCTGGCATGGCTCTGTCTCTGGTTTATGGGACGCTGAAGGCTGTGAAATGAATGAACTGCAGACGATCTTTGACCAGTGCTGGCAGAAACTGATGACGGCTGCCCAGACCCCCGGTGCTGCCTGGCGTACTCCCGTGCTGGCAACTGTCCTCGCGAATCAGCCGCGACAGCGCACGGTGGTGCTGCGACATGCAGACAGCGCCGGTGGTTCACTCTGGATTCATACCGATCTGCGTTCTGCCAAAATTGAACAGATCACGCATCAGCCGGTCGTCAGTCTGCTGTTCTATGACCCGGCTGCAGAAACTCAGCTGCAGGTCCATGGCCACGCCACATTACACACATCAGGTCCTGCCAGACAGCAGTTGTGGGACAGCAGTCCGGAATCCAGCCTCCGCATGTACCTCGCACCTCAGCCACCCGGCGTTCCCACCAGCTCTCCTTCGCCTAATCTGCCTGAGCAGTTCATCGGACGAGTGCCGACTCGAGCAGACCTGCAGGCGGGGCTGGCCAGCTTCGCCGCAGTCCAGATTCAGATGCACTCGCTGGAATGGCTGCAGTTGTCGCGCGATGGTCACCGCCGCGCGGCATTTACGGCCCCGGCCGGCACACTCCGGCAGGCCACCTGGCTGGAACCATAATTCGGCAGCAGCGTAAATTTTTACAGAACACAGATCGGAGCAGAACAGAGTCATGGGTGAACGCGTTGTGCTGGCAATGAGCGGTGGTGTTGACAGCTCTGCGGCTGCCGTGCTGCTGCATCAGCAGGGCTATGAAGTTGTCGGTCTGTTCATGCGATCGGGAGAATCCGAATCGGCCTGCAGCATCGAAAATACGGGGCTGCTGCCCATCGCAGCACCCCATCGCCAGGGCTGCTGCAGCGCTGAAGATGCGGCCGATGCCAGACGCGTCGCCGATCGGCTTGGCATCCCGTTCCACGCACTGAACTTCCGGGATGAGTTTCGCAGGATCAAGGATTACTTCGCCGATGAATACCTCGCGGGAAGAACTCCCAACCCCTGCGTGCAATGCAATAACTGGCTGAAATTCGGCAAACTCTGGGACTTCGCCCGCCAGATTGATGCCCGCTGCATTGCAACCGGACACTATGCTCAGACCACACTGCAGCCGGATGGCACCTGGGCCCTGCAGGCAGGAGAAGACAGCACCAAAGATCAGTCCTACGTACTTTTCGGCATCCAGCGGTCACTGTTGCCCAATATTCTGTTTCCCGTCGGAGGAAGCGAGAAAACCGAAATTCGCAGACTGGCACGCGAAGCGGGACTGCGGGTCGCCGACAAAAAAGACAGTTACGAAATCTGCTTTGTACCCAACCAGGACCATGCAGGGTTTCTCAGAAATTTCCGCGGGCCGCAGGACACAGCCGGCGACTTTGTAGACCTGCAGGGAAATGTCCTCGGGCAACATGACGGCTTTGAACGCTTCACCATCGGACAGCGGAAGGGACTGGGACTGGCCTTCGGTGAACCCCGATTCGTGATCAGAATCGATCCGCAGACAAAACAGGTTGTCCTGGGACGACACGAGGACCTGGCGGTCACTGTCATTCAGGTGCATCAGACAAACTGGCTTGTCGACGAGCCCCGATCAGAGTTTTCGTGCGAGGTCAAAGTGCGATATCGACAGCGCAGTGAAGCCTGCACCGTCATCCCAGCCGACCATGGAACAGCCGTGATCCGCACCGGAGCCCCTGTCTTCGGAGTTGCCTTAGGGCAGGCAGCCGTCTTCTACGACGGGCGCCGAGTCTTGGGTGGTGGCTGGATCTGCTGAGACAGCTCGCGCCACCGCTCAGCCAGACGCAGACTTTCCGGTCGACCAGCCTGCCTGCGAAACCTGCCTCGCAAATTACGGACCAGATCCAGCCAGACTGCCTGACTGCAGTCCAGGCGTTCCAGAATCGGCAGCAGATTCGGCGGTACCCGACCAACTTCAGCGGGCCGTAACTGACGCCCGGTCCAATCCACCAGACCCACGTACTGATCCAGTGACATCGGCAGACAACCCCGATTGCTGGCTCGCCGCACTGCAGAACGCTCGCGCACTCGCTTTCGCGGAGGATCCAAAGCCACCGGAGCCAGCCAGCCTGCCTGCCTGCGGACCGTGTTCGGCCTGCTGGTCGGCCACATCCGGACTGGCAGCCGACAGGGCTGACTGTCGATCAATCACACAATCTTGCACGCTGGTGAATGCACTGGCCTCTGCAGTTTCTGCCAGAGCCACTCGCACGGGATTCAGATCGACACAGGCCATGCAGGCCGCGATGGCCATTTCATCCAGCAGTGGCAAAGCTTTGAATCGGGCTTCCCGGAAATTCCGGTGACCTCGTCTTTACAATTCGCACGTTTCGCGATGGGCTCAGCGAGACACTTTATGAACCACGAGACGTTCGCCGGACGCCCGCGTTTATTGGCTGCCAGAACGTCGCTGCTTATCTGCTTCTGCAGTTCCGCAGCAGTGGGTTCGCTGGCCGAACCGTCGCTGTGCCGCCGTTGCGGAAAAAGTGCTCACCAGCCGGCAGCCAGTTCTGCCGGGGACCTCGCTGCGGCGGGTTCGTCACGAACGACGCCAACCTCGACTCGGTCGCCAGCCGACACGCACTCACCAGTTACCTCGGCTGTGCCGGTCGACCTACAGCGAGTGCTGATGAACTCCGGATCCCCACAACCAGCCCGGACTACCGCGCCATGAACGACTACGAAGGACTTTTCCGCATGAATCAGCAGAAGCGTTTCGCTGACGTTCGTGACGGTCTGTCCAACACGGTGATGTTCGGTGAGGTCACAGGAGCCTTCATGGATGGATAGACAGGCACCGGACGACTGCGCTCGTTTGCCTGGCTCGTCAGCCCCATGGGCATGCACTACGCTGCAAAGTCCCTCGCCGGCATCACCTGCGGCGGAACCCAACCAACTTTGGAAGATGCCAAATTCTGCAGTCGCGATGCCGGTATTGTGCAGTATACTCTGAGTGAAGGCTCCGTCCGTGCTCTGTCCACCAACACCGATGCAGACATTCTGCTGCGTCTGGGTGGCATTGCCGAGGGATGTGTAGTTTCAGGTCTCGAATAATCCTGTACGAAACTGAGGTATTCCATGCGATTGACATTGTGCCTGCTTGCACTCACCTGCATCTGTCTGCCCGGCTGCACTGCCGACAGTGACGTTCCGGAAGAAATGCGTGCTCCTCCGGGACAGGCCATTACGCCGGCAGATATGCCCAAAGATGCTCCAAAGGGTGCCGTCCCTGCAGAAGCTCTTTGATTTACCTCAGTTAACACCTGCCAGCGAAGCCTCTGTTTCCAGCCCGGAACCAGAGGCTTTTTCATTTCAGAGCCAGCCGGCTCGACTGGATTGCCCCGGCCACCACAGCTAATATTCCACCATGCACCGCTACGAATGCCGGAATTTTGTACATTGAGACCTTCATGCCAGTTTACCCTTTCTGCAGCCGAACGCACCATCTGCGATTCTCCACTGCAGCCCTGATCTGCCTGACGCTGCTGAATTTCCAACTCGCGGCAGCCTCCGCTCAGGACAATACGTCCGAGGTCTTCTCAGGCCCGCAACCAGGCGAAAAACCTGCCCCCCTGCCCATCAGACTGACACTCGGTACAAAAGCCGGTACAGATTTTGACCCTGTCACAACCGCTGCCCAAAAGCCACTGCTCCTGATTTTCGTACACGACATCAACCGCCAGTCCATCAGCATGACCCGCGTCCTCTCCGGTTACGCGGCATCACGCACTGATGCCGGACTCCAGACTTCTGTCGTCTTTCTTGCCGACGACCTGCCCGCTATGGAAGCTCAGATCCAGCGCATGCAGCACGCGCTCACACCAGATGTCCCCACAGGGATCTCTGTCGATGGTCGCGAAGGCCCCGGCACATGGGGACTCAACCGAAATGTCACCCTCACCATCGTCATCAGCCGCGCTGATAAAGTCAGCGCCAACTACGCACTCATTCAGCCCAGCTTGCAGGCCGACCTGCCACGCATTCTGAAAAGTCTGGTCTCCGAAATCGGTGGCGAACTCCCGCAACTCGATAAACTTCCCGGTATGCCCCCAATGACCGCTCGCTCGACTGCCGGCGGCACCGTCCCCGATATGCGTGCTCTGCTGACGCCCGTCATTCGCAAAGATGCCACGGCCGAGGAAGTCCGCACAGCCGCAGAAAAAGTCGTCGCCCGCGCCGAGGCTGACCCCGCCGTTCGCGCCGAACTGGCCCGCATTTCCAACACCATCTTCAACTCAGGAAAACTCTCCACCTATGGCACCAGCACCGCTCAGGAATACCTAAAAAAATGGGCCCGCCAGTACGGCTCCCCCGCACCAAAACAACCTGCACCCGAAACACCCAGGTGATGGTCACTCGCATCACCGCCATCCTGACCCTGCTCCTGCACGCCGGCATACTGCCTGCCCTGCACGCTCAGCCTGCTCATGCCGCAACGGACACCGTCCCGGATTTCCAAACACAAATACTGCCCCTCCTGACCCGCTCAGGCTGCAACGCCGGTGCCTGTCATGGAGCAGCCGCCGGACGCGGTGAATTCCGGCTCTCATTGTTCGCCGCAGACCCCGTCGCCGACTTCTACGCCATCACAATCGAACGCCACAGCCGACGCATCAGCTTCACACAACCTCAGCACAGCCTGCTGCTCAAAAAAGCCTGTGGCCAGCTGGAACACGGCGGAGGACAAATCCTTGATCCAGCCGGCCCGGAAGCCACCCTGCTGCTGAACTGGATCCGCAGCGGAACCCCCGCCGGAATACTCCGCTACCCCGTGTCCCTCACCGTCTCGCCCGCAAACTTCACGCCACTAGTCACACCCGCCAGCACTCAACTGCAGGTGATCGCCCACTTCAATGACAACTCCGCAGAAGACGTCACTCGCCTCTGCCGCTTCACATCAACTGATCCCTCAGCCATCACAGTTTCAGATTCCGACAGCGTCACCGTTCTGCGTCCCGGACAACACCACGTCATCATTCGCTATCTCAGTCAAACCGTGCTCGCTCAGGCACAGTCGCCCTTCCCACAGCAGGCCGGCCACGTATCAGCTACACACCTTCCCGACAGCCTCATCGACAGACACATCCACCAGACACTGCAGCGGCTGGCACTCGCACCCGCCAGTCAGGCTGCACCAGAAACATGGCTGCGGAGACTGTACCTGCAAATCGCCGGAAAACTGCCGCCACCGGAAACCACTCGACAGCTCTTAGCCAATGACTCACCCAGTCTCCGCCAGCAAATTGTTGATCAGCTGCTGACCAGTGACGCCTGCACTGACTACTGGACTCTCCAGCTCGCACAACTGCTGAACCTGCACTCGCTGCCCAATGAGCCCGAGGCTTTCCTCGCCTCCTCAACCTGGCTTCGCAATGCTGTTGCCACCGAACTCCCGCTGGACCAGCTAACGCGACAACTGCTGCTGGCTGCCGGAGATTCACACTCAAATGGTGCCGCCGGCTTTAGCCGCATGGCCACCGACGCCCGCAGCCAGGCAGAACTGGTCGGCCAGGCATTTGCCGGACTCAGCCTCGGCTGTGCCAACTGCCACAATCATCCGCTCGATCGCTGGACTCAGGATGATTTCCACGGCTTCGCCGCCATCTTCGCACCCATTGATCGAGGCCGCAACGTCCGTTTTACAGGTCGCGGTACTGTCACGAACCTGCGTACCGGAGAACCCGCAGTTCCGCGGATTCCTGGACTTCGCAACCTCAGCCCCACAGAAGATCTGCGACCGGCCGTCGCCGACTGGCTGACCACCGGACCCACACCACCACTCGCGCGGAATCTCACCAACCGACTCTGGAAACACCTGTTCGGCCGCGGTCTGATCGAACCCGTCAATGATCTGAGCCTGACCAACCCGGCAACGCACCCTGAACTGCTTACAGATCTCGCAGCAGACCTGGTCAGAAATCAGTGGAGCCTTCGCAGCATGCTCAGACAGATTGTGCTCAGTGACACCTGGAGCCGCTCATCAGACATTCCTGCCGATTCACTCACAGCTGAGCACGCGGCCTGGCAGAATGCCGCCACCCTGTTCCTCGCCCGCCGCACAGCACTGCCAGTCACCACAGAAGTGCTGGCCGATGCCATCGCAGACGTCTGCGACATACCACTGGACCTCAGCCCCCAGCCGGCAACACGCGCAGTTCACGTACTCGATCCTGCTCGCCCTGCTGCAGAACTTGATCTGCTCGGACGCTGCCGTCGACTCAGCAGCTGCACACTCAACTCGTCCCAGCCCGAACTGCCCCTGTCCGCACAATTGCACCTTATCAATGGAACCCTGATCAACACCCGCGTCTCGGCTGCTGATTCCAGACTGCACAAAATGCTGCAGGCCGGCAACTCAGACACCGACATCATCACCACATTCACACTGCTCGCACTCAGTCGTCTGCCCCGGCCAGACGAACTGCAGACCTGGCAGCAACAACTGGTCGCCAGTACGCCCGACGAACGCCGACTGCAGCTTGAAGATTTTCTCTGGAGCCTCCTGAATAGTCAGGAATTCCGTAGTATCCCCTAGGAATTCGCCATGCCGGAAAACTCAGACCACCCGCCCTCAGCACTGCGAATGCCATCACGTCGCAGCAGTCTGCAATGCGGTATTTCCGCGCTGACCGCCTTCGCCGGACTGCCGTCGATATGCACGGCGAACAGGCCCGGCCGCGACGCCCGACCACGGTCCTGCATCCTGCTCTGGCTGGATGGCGGCCCCAGCCACCTGGAAATGTTTGATCCAAAACCCACGGCTTCCGCCGAAGTTCGCGGACCGTTTGAAACTATTCAGACCGCCGTCCCCGGTATCAGCATCTGCAGTCAGCTGCCACGCACTGCCGCCATTACTCAAAACCTCGCCATCATTCGCTCCCTCACCTCGCCGCTGGGCGAACACGGTCTCGCCAACACCTATGTCCTGACCGGGTATCAGCCCTCCGCCGTACTGCAGTATCCCAGCTTTCCGGCGATTGCCGCCACTCTCAGAACACGCCAGCCGCAGCAGGCGCTGCCGCAATGGGTTGCCATACCCGAAGCCGGCTCTGCTGGTGCAGGCTTTCTGACCGGATCCGCTCTCCCGTTCACAACAGGCGGCGACCCCTCGCAGCCAGATTTTAAAGTCCGCGACCTCGAACTGTTCCCCACCATCGATCAGGCCCGCATGCAACGACGGCTGCAGTATCTGGAAACCTGGAACCACAGCCGAACACTCGCAGCCGATCAAAAGACCAGCGCAGCCGACAGACTGCAGACCGCTTTGCAAATGGCCTCATCAGAGACTGTCCGAACCGCCTTTGACCTGCGACAGGAATCCGACGAACTCAGGCAGGCTTACGGCCCCCGGATGTTCGGACAAAGCTGTCTGCTGGCCCGTCGCCTGATTCAGCACGGTGTCCCCTTCGTGACCGTCAACTGCTCCGGCTGGGACACCCATGAAAACCTGGTACTGCAGCTGCGGGACGGCTACAGCGGAGCGCAGCAGGGAGTCGGACTGCTGCCGACATTCGACCAGGCATTCGCCGCACTGCTCACCGATCTGCAGCAGTCAGGTCTGCTCGAACAGACACTCGTTATCGCTCTCGGAGAATTCGGGAGAACACCCAAGCTGAATGTTCGCGGCGGGCGAGATCACTGGCCGCGAGTCTTCAGTGCGGTGCTGGCAGGTGGCGGTATTCCCGGCGGACAAATTATCGGCAGCAGTGATTCCACCGGGGAAAGTCCGCAGGATCAGCCCGTCACACCTCGTGATCTGGTGGCCACCATCTACACTCTGCTGGGTTTTGACCCAAACCACACGCTGACCGCACCTGATGGTCGACCAGTCCCGCTTGTGCAGGATGCCCGGCCCGTCGCTCAGCTGGTGCCGGATACTGCCGGCCGTGCAAACCCATGAATCCATCAATGACACATCTGCTGCTCCATCTTGCACTAATTGTAGCCGCACTGGGGAACAGCTCGCTGCTGCTCGCTCAGATTCGCCCGACGGCGGCTGTCTGGCACCCGACAGCAAATGCCGTCATGACAGGCTCGCAATCAGGACTGCAGGAATATTCCTGGCCGCAGCTGAAACTGCAGCGACAGCTGGAATGTAACATCGAGCACATACTGGATCTGCGTCTGGCCGCCGATCAGCAGCGTTTACTGGTTGCCGGCGGCACCGCCGGAGAAACCGGAATCTTGCAGCTGCTGGATCTGCACAGCGGCAAAACACTGCTGACCTGCACACCGCACTCCGATCGCATCACGCAAACCTGCTGGCTGCCTGGCGACACACAGATCCTGACAGCATCCGATGACGGTACGGCCACCGTACTGAACGCTCAGGATGGAACCGTGCAGCGCCGCATCACTCTGCATTCACGACCACTGCTGGCTCTGACATACTCCGGCGACCTGCAGGCAGCCACAGCAGGCATGGACGGCATCATCCGATTGTGGCAGCCACAGGACGGACGACTGATCAGAATCCTGGACAATCATACCGGTCCCGTCACCAGTCTGCTGGCGCTCCGGACTGAGCTGGCAACACCACCACTGCTGTATTCAGCTTCGCGTGACAAAACCATCCGACTGTGGCAGCCGCTGCGAGGCCGGCTGGTCAGATTTGCAAGGCTCAACGCTGTCCCGCAGGCACTGCACCTGACGCAAAATCGCAGCCAGCTGCTGGCCGGGTGCAGTGACGGAACTCTGCAGCAGCTGCAACCCGAATCCCTCGAACTGCTGCGAACAACTCAGCTGGAACGCGGCAGCATCACCACGCTGCTGCAGCATCCTGCCAGCGGTGATCTGCTGATCTGTGCTGATCAGGGCCTGCTGCTGTTCAGCGCCGATCAACTGCAGCCCTGACAATTCCGCTTCACTGACTGCATTCCGCGGGATTTTTTCCAAGGCAAACCAGCGAACTCAGCAATTACCCGCCTGTTGCGAAACACGATATTCAGCACCATTCTCGGTTCATCCATATTTCCAGACCCTTCCTTTGCCAGCTTTCTGCGCGTTTCGATTTCATCTGCCTGCTCGGTTCGCATGACTTTTCTGCCACAGCATGCCAGAATCCCGCTCCACCGTCGGCACACGTGCCGGCAATCGAGTCACGGTCGAATTCGTTGTCAGGAGTCCTCTAATGCACAGCCGTATGCAGCACTTTCTGCGGTCTCTGATCCCTGCCTGCCTCGCTCTGCTGCTCTGCAGTGTTCCGGCAGTCGCCCAGGATCACCCCGATCGCACAGTGCAGCCCGGAGTTCCGCAGGGCAAAATCGCCAGCGGAGAATTCCGCAGCAGCCAGATCTTCCCCGGAACAACTCGCAACTGGAGCCTCTACGTTCCGGCACAGTATTCACCCGATAAACCCGCCAGTCTGATGGTATTCATGGACGGAGCAGGGTACGCAAAAACGGACGGTGCATTCCGAGTGCCCGTGGTCTTTGACAATCTGATCCATCAGCAGGCCATGCCCGTCACAATCGCCGTCTTTGTCAATCCAGGTGTCATTCCCGCTGAACTGCCAGGGGCAGCGGATCGCAGCAATCGTTCGTTCGAATACGATTCCCTCGGTGACCGCTACGTGCGTTTTTTGCTGGACGAATTTTTGCCCGAGGTGCTGCAGGGCCTGAATGTATCACCAAATCCTCGTGATCGCGCCGTCGGCGGTATCTCGTCGGGGGCCATCTGTGCGTTCACCGCAGCATGGGAACGACCTGATCAGTTCGGCAGGGTGCTCAGCCACATCGGCAGTTACACCAATATTCGCGGCGGCTGGGAATACGCCAGTCTGGTCCGCAAAACAAAGGAACAGCCAAAGCCAATTCGCGTGTACTTGCAGGAGGGCCGTGAGGATCTGAACAATCTGCATGGACACTGGCCGCTTTCGAATCACGAGCTGGCGGCCGCACTGCAGTTTGCCGGTTATCAATACCAGCTGGAAATGACTGACGGCGGCCACAGCGGCAAGGCGGCAGGTGAGCGATTGCCGGAAGCACTGAAGTGGCTCTGGTCAGATGCGTCTGCCACAGTTGTTCCATCACAGGAAACAAAACCGGCTTGGACACCGCATCCGGATGCCGTAGTGCGGAACGGCGTGCCGCAGGGGCGAGTTGAAGAGTTGCCGGCCTGGGAATCGCAGATTTTCCCAGGCACCACACGTCGCATCAGCCTGTATGTCCCGGCTCAGTATCGCCCGGAAACTCCGGCAGCCCTGATGGTCTTTCAGGACGGCGAGCGATTCCGGGATGTGCGGGGACGCTGGCGGGTTCCCGTAGTGTTTGACAACCTGATTGCCAGCGGTGAGATGCCGCCGACAATCGCCGTCTTTATTGATCCGGGGCACGACAAAACCACGGAGCTGAAAAACAACCGAGCCTCGAATCGCAGCTTTGAGTATGACAGCCTGGGCGACCGTTATGTGCGATTCCTGCTGGAAGAAATCCTGCCGGAAGTCAGGAAAAAGTATGCCGTTTCAGACGACCCGAATCTGCTGGCAATCGGAGGCTCCAGTTCGGGCGCCATCTGTGCGTTTAATGCCGCCTGGGAACGTCCCGATGTCTTCGGCAGGGTGTATTCCAGCGTGGGCAGTTTCACCAATCTGCGAGGTGGCAGCGTGTATCCGTCGCTGGTCCGCAAGACGGAACCAAAGCCCATCAGAGTTTACATGGCCGATACCAGCGGCGATATTGACAATCAGTTCGGCAGCTGGCCGTGGGCCAATCAGCAAATGGCAGCGGCACTGAAATACATGGGCTACGACGTGAAGTTTGACTGGGCTGAAGGTTATGCCCACAACTCAGACTTCGGCGGCGCCCGCTTCCCCGATGCCATGCGCTGGCTGTGGCGGCAGGAAAAGCATCAGCCAATTCTCGATACTCGCGGTGACCTCGGAGGTGATCTGACACTGCTGAAACTGCTCGTCCCCGGGGCCGGCTGGGAGCTGGCTGCGGCAGATCTGGGGTTTGCTGACGCCCTGTGTGCGGACAGCAATGGCAACCTTTATTACTGCGACATGAAAGCCCCGGCAGTGTTTCGCATCAGCGCAGCAGACGGCTCCCGATCTTTGATCTGCCGAGAATCCGTCAGTGGCATGGAATTGACGTCGGAAGGACTGCTGATTGCCTGCCAGGGATCAAAGAAACGCATCATCAGCATTCATCCCGCCACTGGAGAAACGCAGGTTTTGGCAGAGAATGTGGTGCCGAATGACCTGGCGCTCGGACGGAACGGCTGGGTGTATTTCACGGACACTGGCGCAGGTGCGGTGAAACGGTTCCAGCTCGGAACGAATGTCGTCAGCACTGCTGACGAGGGCATCAGCAAGCCCAACGGTATCGCGGTCTCCGGTGATGGCGGCACGCTGGCTGTTTCTGATTATGGTGGCCGCTACACGTGGACATTCCGCATCCGCAGTGACGGAACGCTGGACGCAAAGATGCCCACCATGCCAATGCGGCTGCCCATTAACCAGCAGGGCGAGTTTCGTATGAGTGAACCGCCACCGTATCTGGAGGCAGCGAAAGGTGATGGCATGGCAGTGGATGCTGCCGGACGGTATTACGTTACCAGTGCCCTGGGTGTTCAGGTGTTTGATCCGACAGGTCGCCCCTGCGGTGTGTTGCCGGTGGTACATCGGGACCAGCCGCTGACGACCTGCATTCTGGCCGGGTCCGATTTCAATACGCTCTATATCGCCCATGGCACGCGACTGTACCGCAGAAAACTGACGGTCAAATAATCGGGGAAATCCAAATGAATACCAGGCGTAATTTTCTTGACACAGCCGGCCGGAGTGTTCTGGCCGGACTGGCAGGTTCGTCGCTGCTGCAGGCTGGCTGGCAGGATCCGCCTGCAGGCAGTCAAAAGCTGCGGCTGGCGGTGCTGACAACGGAGTGGCGATATCACTCGCACGCGTGGCACATGGCCGAACGCTTTCTGGCCGGGTATCCCACCGGCGGTCGCTGGCATCAGCCGCGACTGCAGGTGGTATCTGCGTATGTGGATCAGTTCCCCGAAAATGACCTCAGTCGGCAGCGTTCGCAGGAGTTTGGATTTCAGCTCTATGGCAGTGTGGCCGAGGCACTGCGGTGCGGCACGGAAAAGCTGGCGGTGGATGCCATACTGCTGATTGGTGAGCATGGCAAGTACGAGCAGACTCAGTACGGGCAGACGAAGTATCCCCGCTATGAATTTGCAAGGGATGCTGTTGAAGTATTTCGTCGTGACGGTCGGTCGGTACCGATTTTCAACGACAAACATCTCTCGTGGAACTGGGAGTGGGCGAAGCAGATGTATGACTGGTCGAAAGAGCTGGGATTTGCTCTGGATGCCGGATCTTCGCTGCCGGAAACGTGGCGGCTACCGGCGATTGACATGCCGGCTCAGGCGGACGCTGAAGAGCTTTTGTGTGTGGCGATGGGGGGTATGGACAGCTATGACTTTCATGCACTGGAGGTGATTCAGTGCATGGCTGAGCGTCGTCGTGGCGGGGAAACGGGAGTGCAGTGGGTGCAGGGACTGCGCGGGGCTGCCGTCTGGCAGGCCATGGATGCCGGCGGCTGGAACTCGGGCGGCTGGGACGACCAGTTGTTGGCAGCCTGCCTGTCACGCAGTCAGACACTGCAGCAGGCAGAGACAAACAGTCATCGGATGCCGACTCCTGCACAAATTCGGGAGTGGGTTAACGAGCCCGTAGCATATCGGATACAGTATCGGGATGGACTGCAAGCAACGATGCTGCTGCTGAACGGGCTGGTGGGGGACTTCACATTTGCAGCTCGGCTGCGTGGTCGGTCCGAGCCATTATCGACGCTGTTTTATTTGCCGCCGGTGCCCAACGTGGCATATTCGGCAGAACTGATGTCGCGTGCCGAGGAGACTCTGGTCACTGGCAAAACGCGCGTACCTATTGAGCGAACGCTGCTGACGACCGGGCTGGTGGAAGCGGGCGTACGTTCAGTGGGACTTGGGCGTCGCGTGGAGACACCGCATTTATACATTGCGTACCGTGCTCCGACCGAATCACAGTTTGCCAGCCAGTGACTATTGCCGCGACACTGACCTGTGACAACTGTTGCCGCCCCTTGACAAAGAGCGCGGATCAGGCTTTTCAGCCCGGCCACTGCACTTTGCGCTGCAAACGCCTAAACGCTGCAGCACAGGGGTGAGGAGTACTGTGCGGACAACTGGTCTAACGCAAAGCCGCGAAGGGAGACGTAAAGTGGTCGGTGATCCGTGTTCGGTTTTCGTTGTTCAGTGTTTAGTCAGGCGATCCGCGGACGGGAGCCTGCGGGTGTGAGTTTGTTTGCACTGCGGCCGGCGGAGGCCTCCATGCCGCACAAGCAAAGGTGTTTGAAAGTGCTGGTTTCAAGTGCTGTGTCCCCCATCACACACGGCACCGTCGCGCATTTTTCCTCGGCATCCGGCTGATCCGCCTTTTTGCACCAAATTCGCGCGAACCTCCTGATTTCTCGAGTGTCTTTCCGAGTAAAATTGCTGGAATTTCCATCGCTCGAGAGTCCCTGCGGGCAACCAGGCCTTCACTTTACTTTTCATGATTCCTCTGCTAAAATTCTGGGTCGCGAAAAACACTACCCCGTGGTGTAATCGGTAGCACGACAGGTTCTGGCTCTGTCAGTTGGGGTTCAAGTCCCTACGGGGTAATTTTCAGGTTCCGTTTTGCTGACCTCCGGAGAGGTGACAGAGCGGCCGAATGTGCCGGTCTCGAAAACCGGTGTACCGGCAACGGTACCGAGGGTTCGAATCCCTCCCTCTCCGCTGCAAAACCTTGGTTTTCCCAAGGTTTTTCGCATTTCTGGCCAATTGCTTTGGCTTTCCAGCATGTGCATGCTTGCACATGCTGCGTCGTCTGGTGCGTTCCCTTGGTACCTGGTGAGTCGTCCAGTGAGTCGTCGGAGTCGCCTCCGAACCCTCGTTTTACAGGGGAAACAGGTGGTCTTGCAGCAGAGGTGGCAGGATTCGAACTAGTAGGGGACGGTTGTTGAGCAGATGATTTTCAGTGAATCACTCCCGTGATCAGTTTCTTTATTGACTCCGTCAGGGTTTGTGGGAATCAATTTAAGTTACGTATTCACGAAGGAGGTTTCAGCCATGGTGATTTCCTCAGACCAACATCGAAGGCCGTTGGGTCTATTTGTGGACCAGGCCACCCCGCTGCTTTACACGTCGCTAATCGAAACTTTTCGAGTTCGCCACTACAGTCCTCGGACAGCGGAGGCGTATGTTCACTGGATACGTCGATACCTTTTGTACCACCAATTCAAGCATCCTCGGCTTCTCGGGGAAAGCGATGCAAATCACTTTTTGACCTATTTAGCTGTCAATGAAACAGTGTCGGCCTCCACTCAAAACCAGGCACTGTCGGCGATCCTGTTTCTCTATGAGCATGTGCTCAAGCAACCGCTCGATCGTATCGATGGGGTTGTTCGAGCCAGACGCTCGAAACGACTACCTGTTGTGCTGACAGTCGACGAAGTTGCTCGAATCATGGCACATCTGAAGGGGGATAAGTGGCTGATTGCAATGCTGCTTTACGGAGCCGGTCTCCGATTACTTGAATCGCTTCGACTGAGGGTAAAAGACCTGGATCTTCAACGACTTGAGATTACCGTTCGCGAGGGCAAGGGTGACAAAGACCGTATCACTATGCTGCCGCGATCTACTTTAGAACCATTGCAGAGACACTTAGCGGTTGTTGAATCAATTCACCGTAAAGACGTCGACGAAGGCTATGGTCGAGTTGATTTGCCAGACGCCTTGGCCCGCAAGTACCCGAACGCCAACCGCGAGTGGCGGTGGCAGTATATATTCCCTCAAGAAAATCGTTGGCGCAACCCGGGGACAAATGAACAAGGTCGTCATCACATGGACGAATCGTTGATACAGCGAGCTGTGGCTTTGGCAGTGAGAGAAACAGGAATGACCAAAAGGGTAACCTGCCATACATTCAGGCATTCGTTTGCTACCCATTTGCTTGCGAATGGCTACGACATTCGAACTGTTCAGGAACTTTTGGGACACAGCGACGTTCGTACGACCATGATCTATACGCACGTTTTGAATCGCGGCGGTAAGGGCGTTCGCAGTCCTGCAGACGGGCTGACCAAGGGTTTTGGCGGTGATTAGGCCGAAACAGCCTATCACTCCTTAAAACTCTTGATCCGCTCGCAAGTGCCTCATATCATTCAGCTTCGGATCAAGGTTAGCTTGCGTGACAGGCTGCATTGGTGCGGCCTACAGAGTTTAGGCTGATCCGTATAAACACAAGTTAGGCTGCACAAGAACTATGTTTGCAGGTGAAGCGCACCAGATACACAAAGACTCGGGCGAGTGGGTCTTTGTCGATATCGGCTTCTCGCGGGAGGGCAAAACAGGAGGCTTCCTGATCGGAGAACAACAACCTGTTCGGCTCACATTCTCCGACCTACAGCAACAGCTGATCCGAGTCTCACGCGAGAACACTGGACCACTCAACTTGGTTTTGGAAGCGCCGCTCAGCGTCGCGTTCAGCGCTCGGGGCAACCCAGCCGGCCGCAGCTTCGAGAAATCCGACCAGGGTCATCGTTACTGGTATGCCGGTCTGGGCTGTCAAGTCACCGTCGCCGCAACTTATCTATTGCGCGCAGTTCTTGCCGCTCAGCCCACGCGCGAGGTGAGGCTCTTCGAAGCATTTGTTTCGTTCAAGCCCAAAGACAAATCTTCGTCGCACGAGGGAGACGTCAAGGCTATGCGGGCAGTAGTCTGGAGGTCTGCCGCTGAACCAGGCGACGTCATCCATCCACACGAGATTCCAGGCCCTTACGCATCTAGCGTTCAGTCAGCGTTCGCAGTCTGCGGCTTTGACCTGGGTGTCCCACCGGTCATCGTTGCGAGTGCAGCCTAACCCCTCGCTCAAGCTGACCCGCTACGGCAGGCGCTGTAAGCCTGGTCCGCGGCACATGGTGCATCATCGCGAACCAGGCTTACAGCGCCTGCCTCCGCGACCAGCTTAGCTCGAACGTTCGCCTTCTGACTCGACGTTGCGTTGCATCTCATAGAGAATCGAATCCCATGCCGACACACTGGTGCGCAAACTTCGACAACCTTGATGTGCTGCAGCATGGCTTGTCGCGGCATTGCTGGTGTACTCAATATCAATACGAACACGGAGGGTTTGAGTACCAAGGTAACATTCGCCAGAAAGCCCGGACGACCGTCACATGGAACTCGCTCACTGAGGTGAGCATAGGCGACTACATAATTGCCTATCTGGCTCCCAGCAAATTCTTCGCTGTTGGTCAGATCTGCAAACCACGAACACTGGTCAAGAAAGGGGCGTCCCCCCTTTACACAGATAGTGTTTCCAGGACAACAGATGAATGGGAGCATCTTCACTTTGACGGTATTGTGCGGTACGCCGACGCACCGGCATTCTATGAAGACTTCACCGATCATTGGAGCCTCTCAACGGATAGGGTTTTGGGGATCGAACCTCCAACATATCCCTACGCTCAACGTATAGACGTAATCGAATGGGAACACGTTGTTCCGAAAGGCGTCCCTGTGGCTGGGCTCTCAGTCGCTGCACCGTTGCCTGACTATCGCAAGCCAATCTTTCAGGTCAAAGATGAATTCTTCACGATCGTGAAGGCAGCGCTTTGTGCAGCCGCGACAAAAACGCAAAGGCGAACAAAGCGGTGAACCGGAGTTGCCGATCACGCGGATTTGAAATGGGCAGTCAATCGCGGCAACACCGGTTACCGCAACCGTTGGCCGATCTCAGCCGCAATCAACCGCAATGAACCGCAAGTCTGTCGCGTCAGCACCGTTCGATTCCGTGTCCCGCGCTCGCTTGCTAATGATTGCGTCGTGAAGCGTGCGTCTGCGAATG
>Ga0194130_10003698_pt1 | contig 20216 bp, 23 predicted proteins | sample TA2KigsurfametaG_FD_160084 | JGI IMG/M metagenome (GOLD analysis project Ga0194130, IMG submission 160084) | Freshwater microbial communities from Lake Tanganyika, Tanzania - TA2015050 Kigoma 12 surface | ecosystem: Environmental > Aquatic > Freshwater > Lake | place: Tanzania: Lake Tanganyika... | reverse complement strand
AAGTCTAATGTTTCTTGCAATGTATCATAGTTCTCATCAGGAAAACCAAACATGTAATTACCAAGAATATTGATACCAGCATCTTTAATATCTTTTACAACAGAACGAATGTCTACTTGTTGAAATTTTCCTTTTTCAATTTCTAATCGTACATTTTGATTACCTGCTTCAATGCCAAGACATAGCCAATTAACGCCTGCTTTTTTAAACAATTCTAATTGGTCTTTGCGAACAGAATCAACTCTTGCATATGCCCAAAAGTTAAATTTTATATTGCGAGCAATTAAACCTTCTAGAATTGGCACATAGTATTTTTTATTTAAGAAAAACATTTCATCTGTAAGACGAACAGTTCTTACTCCACTATTCCATAGATATTCAAACTCTTTCAACATTAACTCTGGTGACCAAAAACGCATGCCACGACTATCTGCTGATACAGTATCTAATGCATGTGAAGTTCTATTCACAATATTAATCATGCAGAAGTTACAGCCAAATGAACAACCAAGTGATGTATAGATTGCAGCAAATGGTGTGCGGCTCTCGTGTAGAAAGTTTGAATGCCAAAAGTGAGAACGATACTTGTCTAACAAATAGTTTTCTTTTGGCAATAAATCCCATGCATAACCAGGCATGGTTGTGTTCATATCTTTTGTTTGAACGATCTGACCTGGTGCCGAAGGTCTTGGCAGACCATGTTCTTTATACCAGATGCCAGGAATCTTATCGAGGCCGGTTTTTAAATCTGAGTCTAATAAATCAAATAAAGCATATACGCCTTCATTGATGAACGCAAAATCAACATAGTTATATTGAATGACTTCTTGTGGCAATGCCGAAGTGTGCGAACCAATGAAACCAATTTTAAGATTGGAATGACTTGTTTTTAATTGTTTTGCAAGAGTAGAGGCACCAATCATCATTGTGGTGCCTGAGTTTGGATTTTGTCCGTAAAGAACAAATACTACAAGTTTTGGTTTAGTATCTGCGATTTGTTCTGCCGCATCCTCATCTGTTGCAGGACAGGCATCGAAATCTAATATGCATGGCTCATGTCCTTTTGCACGAACAGCCTGTGCAAGCAACAATGCCCATGTTGGTGGCTCAATTGCAGAATGAACCTTTGCTAAATCTTGATAAGCTTTTGCGGCACTACTTGGCACCACGAAACACACATTTGCCATAACAACCTCAATATAATAAAATATTTAGTGTAACTTTTTATTTCGTTTTTGTTTAAGAGCTTCAAATATTTCTTTAGCATCTAAAATTTCTTTATTATCATCTTCATCATCTTCTTCTTCTGGAGTTATATCCATTTCTTCTAATCTTTGCTGTGCTTCCATAACCACCTCACTATAATGTTTGATAGCAGAATCTTTTGGTTCAATTATGGTAAGAATATCTGATGTATAAAGAATAGCATGATTATCTTTAATAATTTCAACTGGTAACCAAGGCATCATCATCATCGCAGTTTGACCTGTAGGCATTCTTTTAAATATAACTTGCATTGGATTGTGTAATATAGCTGTTTCTTCATTTTCTGACTCAATATAACCTGCCATAATATCTTCGCCGCCATGCAAACGAATAATTTTAATGTTGTTATTAGGTGTTGTTTCCATTTTTAAGTTCTATATTGTAGAATTTGTAATTAAATTTTTCTTCATCATATATTTTAACCCGCTCAATAAAATGTTTCAATGTATAATTAACAAATTTATTAATGCGAAAATCATCTGCGATATCAAATAATGTTGCTTTCACTTTGTTATCACCAATCCTTAAACCACGACCTATTGACTGAAGATTGCGGATGCGGGATTTGGATGGACTGGCAAATATAATATTGTGAAGGTTACGGATATTGATACCAGTGCTAAAAGTGCCATAAGAAGCAACAATGATAGCATCACTTTCGTTTTCAGTAATTGAACGAACTGATTCCCGCACTTCAACATCTGTGCCACCAAATACGAAAAATACATGACGCTTACCAGCATCAGTTTTGATAATGTTGTGTAAATCTTTTCCATGTTTCTCCACAAATTGAAATAATATGAGTGTATTACCTTCTAATGATAACACCAAATTTTTAATAAATTCGTTTCGTGCTTTATTCTGTACAATAAAATCTATTTCTGTATTGTAATCCCAATCACGAGCCGTTTTACAAAGTAGATCAGAATACTTCAATACAAGGCATTTAATATTAAAATCTGCTAGCTGACCCTTTTCAATTAATTCTGAAGTGGTCGTTGCTTTATAAACTGGCCCAAACAATCCCTCTAATACTAGGCGATGTGTTTGTGTACCATCTAATGTTCCTGTGGTACCTATTCTATATTTAGCGTTTGTACAACCAGATAAAATTGTCGTAAGTGATTTAGCTTTAAATTGATGAGCTTCATCACCTAAAACATAATCAAATTGCTCAAAATAATCTTTTTCATTTTTATAGATTGATTGCCATGTAGTAATGGTAAGAAATTTATTTGTATGTTTTTCTTTTCCAGAATATTGACGGTGACAATATTTGTTTGAATCATAACCATATGAAATAAAATCACTATACATTTGTTCTACTAATGATGTGGTTGGAACAATAAGCAAACCTCTTTTAAAATCTGCTTCTTGTAACCAACGAACAATTAAGTAAATAACAAGTGATTTGCCTGATGCCGTTGGTGATAGTATAAGTTGGCGTTTATTTCGAACAGCCTGTAGAAAACATTTCCATTGATACTCACGCAATTCATGTGGTAAATTTAACTTTTTTATAAACTCCAATGCCTCAACACCTGAAAATTCTTGTGTAAGTTTAATAGCATCAGCAGTCTCTAAGCTATAATTTCTTTCGGCACAAAATTTTTCTATATAAGAAATAAGACCATGATATATGGTAAATGTTCGTAAATCTGCAAGTCTTATGCGGCCATCCCATACACGGCTCTTGTATGCAGGAGTAAATTGATAACCTGGTACAAAAAATGTAAAGTAGTCTGACAGTTCTTGTGCTATACTTCTTTCACATTTAAACTGTATAAACGCTTCATTTTTTTTGTGTAATAATAAATCAGACACCTTGTATAAATTTTTCCCAATCAATAAATGATCTAAGTTGATATGTTCTACTATTTAGCTCTTTTAAAATAGCTTGGCATATCTCAACAATTTCTTCATGTATGGCTTTCTTCGCCATATATTTGTTTAAATCTTCATCACTCTCCAAATATGTAGACAGGTCAGATTTAATTACAAACGGAAATGGTTCCCATCCGTATTTTTGTAATTCATCATCATCTAATTTACCTGTATAATACTCCCATTTAATTTTTTTCCACTTATTATAATTGAATTCTGCTTGCTTGGCAAGCATACGATGTTGTGATAAAACATTTAGATATTTGCTGTGAAGTTTTGGTATATCTAACAATGCCTTACCTGGTTCGGTACGGTCAATGTCGGAATCTTTACGCCATTCTTCTAACACTTCATCCAGATTTTTCATGCCAATAAACCTCCTGTTATAGGAGTATATCAAAAAAAGGTTAAAATGTCAAGCTGTTTTAGAATAATTTTTCAACATCATAATAACTATACCGAAATGTGGCATCAGCAGTTATTATGGTATCAGGGCCATCTTGGGTGTTCATAATGAAAGTTGAAAGTGTGGTTGGAAATGTTTCGTAAAATTTAAAACGATAATATTCCGTATTTGAAGAAGAAAATAAGGTTAAAGAAGCATCACTAAATTGTGGAAATTTTTTATCAATATCATTTTTTGCTGACTGATATTTATTTAATGTTGGCAATTTTTGATAATCTGCAAATGAAACTGGAAAAGTCATCGCACGAATCCAATCATGTATTTCTAACCAACCTTTTAGTTCTTCGTCAACAATAAAAGTTACATTTAATAAATCATAAATTGCTTTTTCACCTGGAGAATAAATGTCAACAAAAGGGTTTGTAATAACCGTTTCAGATAAAGAAATGCCAGGCACCGTAACATTTTGGCAAAAATATTGCATATTTGGCACACGACCAAATGTCAATAGAAATTTATTTGGTTGTAGTGGATTAGGATTACTTGGATTGCGTGTAAGAGCTGTCATGTGGTTTTCTTAATGTGTAAACCAATATCAATAATTTGTTCTTTTTCAATCATATTAATAATTTTATTTGTCAAAGTTATTTCTTGTTGAATAAAAATCATCTTTAATTGGAGTTCTTTTAACTGTTGATTATAGAATTCCAACTCTTTTAATTTTCTTGCTCGTATATCTAGCAAGTCAGACATTACTATAATATCAGTCATAGGCTTATTTATGAATAAAAAAAGACCTGCTTTTTAGGGCAGGTCTTTTAAGGAGGTCTTTGTTTATAATTATTCTTATAAGACCTTTAACAATTACATCAGGTTCTTAATTGCAAAACCACGATAGTAGTTGTTCGATTGTGCTGTCAAAGCGCCAAGACCTTGAGAAGTGCCTTCCGCAAACGGGTTAGCAACAAGGCCATAACGAGTTTTAAAGCCAATCTTTGGTTGGAAAGTACCAGTATCAACAGCACGAACCATTTGCAGCGGAACATATGGGCAGTAGAAAATACCTGCGTCATAGGCGTTGGAACCTTTGAAACCAACAACCGCAAATTCATTTGTAGAACCAGTTGGGAAATACGGGTCAATGTAAACCTTAATGCGGCCAAACAGAGTACCAGCAAATGTATTACCAGTATCGTCAACCGTTAGATTAATTTGACCTTGTAGAGCTGAATTATAATCTAGAACGCCTGCCATAGCAAGAGCAGAAGCAACATCAGACGAGCAGATCATAATATTACCTTTGCCCCTACGAGTTGTCTTGGCAATTGTATTTGCTTCGCGTTCAATTTGGAAAGTAAGACCTTTAACTTTTTCAACCATCCAACGACCATTAGAATCGGTATCAAGGTCAAATGTGCCACGAGTTGTCGTACCAACTTGGCAACCAAGTTTAGCAACACCGTAAATGGTACGAATAACTTCACGATTAATTTCAGCAAGAATTTCTGTAGACAGAATATTTGCAAGTTCTGTTTCAGCATCTAGACCATGAACTGCTTTTAGGTCTTGTGCTAGTTCCATAGAATACTCAGCCTTCAGAGCACGGGTCTTAGCTGTAACAGTAACTTTCTCAATAGAGAAGGCCATTTCTTGGAATGTGTTACCTGAAGCACCGTCACCAAGAGCTTCAGCAGAACCTGTGGTCATTGCTTGACCTGGTGCAGCGTTAGAAGTGAAGGTTTCAGTTGTATTAGCGGCAATTGCCAAAGCGGTCAATTGATTTGTAATTGCAGCAGCAAGTGCAGTATTAGCACCACTGAACTGAGTATTAGCCTCATTGAAAAATGCTTCTGTACCGCTTTGTGAGCTGAAACGAGAACGCATTGCAAAAATAAGACCAGTTGGGCCTGTCATTGGCTGAACACCGCAAAGATCATAAGCAATAAGGTTTGGCAGCGAACGGCGAACCAGCGAAATCAGGATTGGATCAAAACCGGCAACAGGACCAGCAGCAGCTGCGCCGCCACCAAAACCACCTGTACCAGCAAAGTTTGTTGGTGAACCTGTTTCTTGCAGGATTTCACCAGCTTTTGTCATTTCTTGAGCTTGATTTTCAAGAATAACAGCCGTAACGGCTTTACGATATGGGTCAGCGATCTTCGGCAGATCTGGATGTTCTAGAACACCTTCCCATTTCTTTTGTAGTTGTTCGGACAAATACATTTAAGTTTCTCCTATAATTATTACTTAAATTTTAGTTTTAGAAATTGCTTTAGAAACAGCAGCGACAAATGGATCAATAGCCTTTTGTTCGCCAGTTTCTTCTACTTGTTCGTGTAGTTGTGTTTCATCGGCTGTTTTAACGCCAGATGGAAAATAGTTCTCACGAATTGTTTCAAGCTTTTCTTTGTATTCTTCCTCTGTGGAAAATTCAACACTCTCTGCGAGTGATTTTACTTTTTCAGCTTGAGTGGTTGTGAGACCTTCGGTAACTTCACGAGTAATTTCATTTTTACGAGATTCTACGAGAGCTTTGGCAAAACTAATGCCGCGCTCAATTTCTTCATTTAGTTTGCTCTCAAGTTCTTCAACTTTACCAGCAAGCTCATCAACGAGATCAACCTTTTCAGCAGGAACATCAATATAATGATCGGCAAAAAGGTTACGCAGACCAGCAATGAATTCTTCTGTAATTTCAGCGCGCAGGCCAGATTCAATTGCAATTTCGTTATCTGATAGCCATTGCTCAACAACATAGTTGAGATAGTCATCTACTTTATTGGTTAGATCAGATTTAATTTCTTCGATTGCTTCAGAAAGCATTTCAGCATATTTTGTTTCAATTTCTTCTTCAATTTGAGTAACACGGTCAAGAACACGAGCTTCAAAGATTGTAGCAGCTTTAGATTTAAATTCTTCAGAGATAGTAGAATCATCGGCAAATAAAGAGTCAATATCTTCTTTCATTTTTTTCTTCATCATTTCTTTTTTCTCTTCTTTGTCGTGCTCCATTTTATCCATATCATGGGATTTTTCAGCAATGACATTTTCTTCTTCAGTCTCAGAATCTTCTTTTTTCATGTGAAGTTGAGTGTCTGCGGAAGCAGCAGATGGCTTTGTTGTTGGTGCCACTGCACTTTTTGCAGCTTTAGTGACATCAATTTTAGCTGAATCATCATCAGGTTTATAGTTTTGTGGGGTTGGGCCGCCAAGGTCTACAACCTCACCTGCTGCCTTTTCAGCGGGCATTGCAACAGCTGATTTCTTGCTTCCTGCAAGAATCTCTGCTGCGGCTTCCATGAGTTTTGATGTTGCCATTAGGAATCTCCTTATGATTTCTTATTTATAAAATTAAAGTTTTCGAAGGTAGTTTTCAAATAATTTTAGAGCAGTTTCTTCTATCTGTGCTTTAGAAACTTTTTGAATTGTTTTTTTTGCGCGGTCAAAATCAGCCTCTATAAATTTGCCATCAACCATCATCCATTCTTTGTTCTCCATAATACCTTGAACAAATGCACCTGGTGCCGATGGGTCAGCAACAATGTCTGCTGCGGTGGCTAGTTTTAGATCATCTTGTACTAGATTATAACCTTCTTTGGTTTGTTGTAAAGAACCAAGAGCGCGAGAAGATACACCAACTTGAATATCATTGTTAATAAAATTCTCAACAATTTGACCATATGGTGTGCCAAGAATTAGTGCCTTACCATAAAAAGTATTGCCATCTTCTTTGAGAGATACAATTTTATGAGATACACGCTCAAGATTAATTGATGGTGTGTCTGGATGACCTAACTCACCCAGCGCACGATTTGTATTGATAAACTCTTCTGTATAACGATTTACTTCATTACGAAGCGTATCCATTTTATACATGCGATTATTTTTATTAACTGTGTCACCAACAAGAAAAGTTCCTTCAATGTAAAGTTTTTTCTTGCCATCTTCTGTTTTTTCAGTAAAATACTTTACATTATCTATCATTTCGGTAATAAGTTTCATATTACATTCCTGTGAGTGCTGGACTATAAGTTGCTGTTTTTGCAAGCTGCATTACTAAAGTTCCTGCGGTACCTGTATGTTCAACAAATACATTTGACGTAGAACTATTTGCAAAAGTAATATCAAATTCATATAATACTAAATGCGTAGCTTGCGAAGGCAGTTCTAAAATTAATGTGCCTGCTCCACTATTGCCTCTATATACTCTAAAAATACCATTTGTAGATGTTGATACTTGTGCGATAGCTGCTGATGTTACAGTTTCATCTGAAGAAGCTGAAAGTGCAGACAAATTAATATGTGTATTAGCAACTCCACCAACAATTCGAATTGTTGATTTTGCTCTAATTGTGTTTATAATTTCAAATGGCATTTTATCTTAGTCCTATTGATGCTCGCCTACGCATTGACATTTTTCTCTTTAGCAATGATCGGCGAAGTTTAGCTCTTCGTGTTGTTTTCCATGAACGCTTTAATAAGCGAGCCTTTCTTAATCTTGCAACTGCTGGTATTCGGCGAACCGTACTACCTACAATTCTATAACCTTTAATGCCGGACCGTCTACGATTTTTTTGAACAACAATACGGCCTTTTGTGTTTCGCCTAATACGCCGGCGAATTCTACTAATTTTACCCATCTTGATGATATTAGGATTTCTTTTAACTGCTTCATCAAGTTCTTCAAATGTATCTGCTTGCACATAACGCTTTGCTTCTTGTAAGCGTTTTGCGGTAATTTCATTTAGACGCTGAGATAATATTTCTCTTGCTTCATCTAATTTACCAGATACAATTAAATCTATAAAGCTCATTTTGCTCTACGAAAAGCAAAATCAGCTGCTTTTGCTAAGTGTGCAGGTGATTTATGTACCATATCTGCAAACTTTTTTTTATTTTCATCATTCAAAGCATTATGAACTTGCGTAATAGCAGATGCTGTAAAATGATCAACCTTTTGTGATTTGCCATTGCTAAATTTTACTGATTGTGCCTGTTTATCATTAACAATTTTATGAAGTTGATCCATAACAGCTTCTTCTATTTGTGTTTCTTCTGCCTGAACAGCTGCACCAATTGAACCGCCATACGGTACAGAAAAATATTTGTCTAGCGTTTTACTATAATATAATGCAACTTTTGTTTTATCAGGATACATTCTAATGGCTCTGCGTTTCAAAACCAAAACAAAAGGTGGATCATTGTCAAAATCTACTGGTGCTTCTACAAGTTCAAAATTTTCTTTAATATTTTCATCTTTACCATATGCCAAATCACCTACTTTAATACGATGAGCTCTTACTTTACGACCAGAGGGCCCAACTTTAAAATCAGAAGTATCTAAAATATCTTCTTTTACCGCCTGCCTAGCACGCATAAAAATTTGTTTATTATTAGCAACTAAATCTACCATGCGATTAAACAAATTACGAAGAATTTCTCTGTCAGCATTATTAAATTGTGGGCGTTCCTCACTCATCTTATCTAAAATACGATGTATTCTTGCTAATTGTGCCTTATTTGCTAAACCAGCACGAACAAGCATGTCAAATTGTTTATAATCTGACTTTTCTTCTTCTACAAGACCACTTCTAAATTCTTGTAATTGTTTCATTCTTCTGTTGTATTTTCTTCTGTATTATCTGTATCTTGTGTTTCAAGCTTTTCTTGTTTGCCTGTATAAAGTGATTGTGCCATTTCAATTTTTTTAGCATCAAGTGCTTCAAAAGCTTTAGTGGACAAAAGGTCATTTAGAAGATCTTTAGCACCAACCGCATCGCTTGCTGCAACTTGATTAATAAAAGTTTGCGTATTCATATTGTCTCCATTTATCGCCTATTTAGTAATGCTGAGTATTTTTCTACCTCTGCATCTAACATGAGTGTCATTGTTTCATTTGCAGCATTGGCATTAGTTTTTACTGAATTTACTTGTTCTTGTGGTAACTCTGTTGGACCACCAGTTCCATTACTTGATTCTTGTTTAATTTGTTTATCAATTGCTAATATATCTTCATCGGTTTGTTGAAGAATATGTTTACGAACATACTCAGCAGAATAATAACGGCCAACATAAGGATCAACAAGAGTTAGCGTTTGAACACGAGCTTGTAAAAGTTCTGCGTCACGCAATTCTGTAAAGTTATTATCTTTTACATAAGAGTAGTAAATTTGTTCTTTAAATGTTTGCCATTCATCTCTAGTGCAAATGCCTTTAAGAACCAATTGTTTTTCTAAAGCATGGTCAAAAATTTGTGAAAATTTATTGCGTAAACGAATGATAAACTTTAGAAATTTAACTTCATCACGAGTAACTTCAGTTGTACGACCAAGGCCAATCATGCCGCCTTGCTGTGGTTCTAAACGAGAAATTGGAACATTAAGTGATTGAAGAAGCTTATTTCTAAAATATTTTACATCTTCTAACTCGCCAAGATTTTGACCAGCTGGCAACGTAGTAATTTCAGTGCCTTTACCACCTTCACGGCGTGGTAACCAAAAGTCTTCAAGCATTGATAAATGTTTACGGTCATCACGCAGTTCACCAGTGTTTGCATCGTAAACCATCTTATTACGATACTTAACCATGATTGATTGAATATATTGTTCAGCTTTACCTCTTGGTAAATTACCTACATCAATATAAAATATGCGGCGTTCTGGTGCTCGTGATAGACGATAGATGACGACCGCATCTTCAATCATTCTTAATTGATTAAGTGGTTTAATTGCTTTATGTAAATATGAGATAACAAATGTATTTTTAGCATCCATCAAACCAGAGTTCACATTAATAATTGAATCTGGTGCAATGCGAAGGCCAGAATTTACTGATGCGCCAAAAGTTTGTGTTGCAATGCCTCGATCAGTGTAAACAAAGTATTCAGCAATTGATTTAACAATATCAGCACCAGTTTTTGGATCACGCTCTTTTTTAACTTCTCTTACTTTACGAATTTTTCGTGGATCAATGTAGCGCAGTTCTTGTATGCCTGCTTTTGGATCTTTATCATTGACTACAACATGATAATAAATGCGGCCGTCAATATACCAACGCTTAAACAGGTCATCTGAAAGATTACCAAAATTTAACATACGAAGAATGTTTTCAAATTCTTCTAATATTTTTTTCTTTACTGCCTCTGGTTGTTTAAGTTTATCTAATACAATATTCACCGTGCGGCCAGAATCATCATGTGAAATGGCTTCATTTACAATATCATCAATTGCCATTTCTAACTCTGGATGATTTGACATTTCACGATAACGAGTGACTAATTCTAATTCATTACGAACAGCACCTTCTAGGTCAACATATGTACCGTAATAAGCATTTTGTGTGATTGTAACTGCACCATCATCAAGTGCAGGAGTTGGAAGTGCAAAAGATGGTTGCTCAGGTGGTTGAACCTGAACAACGTCTTTTGAGCCTAAGGTGAAACCAAAAAGTTTAATTGCTATTTTAGGTGCCTCTCATTCTATAAAAATAAAAGTAGAGGGAAAATTCCCTCTACTACTACACTACACCATATTCTAGGGCTTCCCACCATTGATAAGACATTGTGACTGAAAATTCTTCAATCGTGTCATTTGAGCCCCAATCAACATCAATTGGTGTTAAATCTGTTGGAAATAAACCAATAAACTTATATCTTTTTAGTTCATCGCCTTTTTTACCAAATTGACGAACATCACCATCAACGGTATAACCAAGTGGTGACAGAGCAGCTGGACTACGAATATTTAAATTGTGTGAATTAATACCATTCATCCATCTTTCAAAAGCATTACGGACTATAAAATCTTCATCATTAATGACTGTGATAGTCCAATCTGCAAATGTTCTATTACCAACAAATTTTAATTCACGACCAAAGTATTGAACAGGCACAACACCAAGCGTTGCGCCTGGCAGCTGTGCTGTTTTACACATGAAGGTCAATTTTGTTTGTGCGTTCGCTGGTGATGAGAAGCCAGGGAACGGCATAGAAACTTCAAATAGATTAGGACGAGCACCGTCCCCAACCATCTGACTTCTAAATTCGTTTACTGAAAAAGCCATTTATTTTTCTCCCGTTTCTCTATTTAGAACTGTCCTACAACTTCATCAAACGAAACACCTGTCCGAACGGCAACAAAGTTAAGTTGAATAAAGTTAATAGAACGAGCAGGTTTAATGAAAATATCACCAACAAATTCGTTCCGATCAATGACTTCTGGAGTATTATTTGTTTCGTCACAAACAACACGGAAGTCAGTAATACCACGGCGACCTTGGCAATCACGCAAAAATGGTTCAACAAGTGCAACAAATTGAGCACGAGTAAATTGATCGTTGAATTCAAAGAGAGAGAACCGTGCCGCACGGCTAATTGCTTTCTCTAGAACAATGAATAAACGGCGAACATTAATACGATCAAATGCAGATGGTTTGCTTAATAGTGTTTTATCACCAAACAAAACCGTACCTTCACCTTGGAAAGAAACAACTGGATTAACACCTTTAACATACAAATCATCACGATTTGTTTTTGTTGGATTAAATGCAAGTTTAATTACATTTTTAATAATACCACGATTTAGACCACCTGGTGAAAACCATGGATCTCTTTCTAGGTCTGTTCTTGCACACAAACCAGCAATGTCACCATTTAACGGAACATATCGATATGTGTCATTATATTTGTCATATTGATACTTGTAACCAGAATCCATAACTGCATAAGAAGATGAAGTTAAAGAATCACGATAAGCAACAATATCGGTAACTTCATTACCTGGATTGTTTACAACATCAGATCTTTCTGGCGACAAAAATACCACGCAATCTTTACGAACTTCAGCAATATTACTAATTAAATCTGTTGCAATTGTTGCATTAGCAGGGCCAGAAATAACTAACGAAATATCAACAGAATCAGGATTTGCAAATTGTGCATAAGCACTAACTATATTTGCAGTTACAATTGTGCCATCTGCACCACCACTTAATGAAGCGGTAAATGGCACACGAACCACATTAAACACTGTGCCTTGTGCATTGTCACCCCAAGTGGTTGCACCTGGTTGATGGCCTGTCCACCAAACATATTCAGAACGCTCATTTAACACATTTGGATAGTAAATTGAACTACCGCTAGCATCTTTAGCATCAGCTGCTTTAGATACAAATGGCCATTTTTCTACAACGGTATTTGCGGTACCTGTAAATTCACCATCTTCATCAAGTATAATAATATGAATTTCATCATTTGCACTTGATTTTGCTGAAGCATAGTCAGATGTACCTGGAGCAACTTTGAATTGATCAGCATACTGCCATTTACGAAGAATTGCTGTACCAACTGTGATAGCACCAGGTGAGGTTGCTGTAACAATTGCGGTTGCATTAACAGAGGCAACACGAACATAAGACACACCACCATCAAAAGAAATTAAATCACCAGCAATTAAGTTTGCAGCTGCATTAGCATTACCATTAATATCAATTGTCGTAGAACCAGCCGAAGTAGCATTAGCTCTTAGTGAATCCGTAAGAGTTAAATTAGCAGAAAATGCTTGTGAACTTGGGCACATAGAAATACGCAACGAATTACCAAGAGCACCAGGACATTTAGCGACCATTGGGCCGTTAGTTGTGTTTGCGGTTGCGTGATTTTCTAAATAATCTTCTTCATTTTCAATTAAAATTGCGCCATTTGTATTGGCAGATGCATTTAGAGTTGAATAAGCGGTGTTGGCAGCACGAACAACTTTAAGGTTATTTGCATAGGCTAAAAAATTTGCGGCTGAGAACCAATATTCAAAAACTGTAGAATTTGGATTACCAAATCTACTGACAAGACGAACTTCATCGGATATACTAACTACTTCATTGGTTGGTCCCCAAGCAAAAGGTCCTGCAAATGCACCGATTGAAGTGGCAACTGAAGGGACAATTGTAGTCAGATCAATTTCTGATACATTTACCCCAGCGGATAATTGAAATGCCATGGACTTCTCCTTTTGTTAATAGGTCAAATTCATTTTATTCTCTATTTAGTTTTTTACAAAGTTGAGGATAAGTAGCCTTTTTCTGTCCACACATCACCAGAATCCACCGTTATTTCTGGTTTTAAACCGTCATCAATAAATCCAACAGGCGCTAAATCTTCATCAGTTAGCATGTTGTTTTCTTCTAATAGCACTTTACGAATGTCAATGTTTGTAGAATCCTTAAAATATGATTGTGCGGTAAGCCAAGCAAATAGTACCAAACCCATCACAATATCATCATTATTACCTTCTTCAGCTTTATAAGTGTCTCTATTTCTTACAAAAGTGTTTAATTCAGCTATTGTATCAAAGTCTTGTATGAGCAGTTTATTTGATTCAATGAGGGTTTTAAGATTAGCACAGCCAATTTTTTTAACCGTTTTGGTAGTTTTAATACCAAAATTAGACGCTCGTTTAAAACCACCTGAGATGGTCTGACCTTTGATGTGATGATGATCAATTTTATAAACATATTCATATTCCAAATCATAATGTAAAATATCTACCACTTGTTGCCCTACATTGTTTGTTTCAATCAGTGCGTAGGCTTCATTATATCTTTTACACAGGCTATAAATGACTGTTGGAAAAAACAAAAGTGGCAGCTTATTATTTCTATATTTAGCAACTTGACGGTAAGGCACCTGTGTTACATCTATAATATTAATTGTGTGATAGTCTAAACCAACACCCTCTGAACAATCCACAGTCGCAATATACAGGCGACCTTGTTGCGGCAGTTCATATATATCTAAATTTTCTTCTTGCCATTGTGGATCATGGAATGCTAATGAACGAAGTTTAGCACCTGTAATTAAGGTGGCAGAAGAGCCAATAAATTCTGTTTCAAATTCTTGGCGAAACTGTTCTTCTGATGTATTACGAATTGTTTCTTCTTTCCACTTATCATTACGACCTGGCACCATAGACCAATGAACTTCAATTGGTTTATAAAGGCTTCTTTTTTCAATTGCATCAGTCCACATTTTATAAAAAAGATTAAGACCATTTGGTGTAGAAACAATAATAACTTTTGTAGTTTGACCAGAAGAAATTACAGGGTAAGTAGATGTAAAAAATTCTGAGGCCATGTTGTGTGGCACAAAAGCAAATTCATCAAGAAATACTAAATTATATGTGCCACCACGAACACCTGCTGCAGATGTTGCATATGCAAAAATCTTTGAGCCATTTTCTAGCTCAATATTACCTTTATTCCAAGTTACAATGCCTTGTTGCAACCAAAGTGGGAGATGTTCGTATGATTTTTGTAATCGACCCAAAATTTCTCTTGCAAGAGCACCTTTGTTTGCAAGAATACCAATTGTATAATCTTGATTAAAAAGTATTGACCATAACATATAACCAACCGTTGTGGTTGTTTTGCCAACTTGTCGAGGCATTTTGCAAATAGAAAATCGATTATCATGGAAGTCATTGACCATTTGCTCTTGAAATGACCACATATCAAATGGGATTAAACCACGATCTACATTAACAATTTTTACATATTGCCGAATAAAATAAACTGGATCAGCTGCACATTTAATAAACTCTTGTGCTTGATCTTCGGTAAATGATATGTCAATTCCAACTTTTTTTAAGTTGGAGTTTCCAAGATAACCGCTGTCCATTTATTTTACGATGCTACGAAGCATCCAAGCGTGTTTATTGTGAACATCTAAACGACCTGCAATAAAATCTGCAAGGCCTTGTTTGTCCATTGTATCTGCAAGTTTAAATGCAACATTAAGCGTGGCAATTACTCGTTCATTATCAACCATTAAACGCCTAGCCATTTCTATATCAGTTGGCACCGTTGTATCATCTTCAATTTCTGTTAGTTCCATATATCTTGTAAATGAGCCAGGTGCATAGGCATCCAACGCACGAATTTCTTCAGCAATTGGATCAACCGCACCATGCAGTTCTTCATAGAGATTGCCAAAAAATTTGTGGTATTGTGGAAAGTTTTGACCTTCTACATTCCAATGATAGTTGTGAGCCTTTAAATACAAAGCAAATGTATCTGCAAGGACTTTCTTCATTATTTCTTGTAATGTTTCCATAATTTTATTTATTTTCTTTCAATTGTTTAAGTAATTCTGCCGTAGAGCCAACAAATACTGCCTTATCTATCGTAAGGTTTTGTGTGTTATTATTTACTTTTGGTTGTAGATCTTGCTTTCGTTTTTGTATCTCTAATAAGTCTTTGTTTATATCTGCAAGGTTTTTTAGCATACCTGCCACAACTTCAAACGCTCTTGGATGATCTGATTGTTTAGCAACAGAAATAATGTGATCAGCTGCATCATTACCTTTTTCAATTAAATCACGCAAGTTTTGACGAGCAAATTCAGCATCATCTTCAACCGTATCTTTTAATTCTATAATTTCAGTTTGAATAGGTATTGGTTCTATTTCTAAAGCTTCAGATAATTTTTCATTTAATTTTTTCATAATGTATTAGGCCATTCTGTAATTGTATCCATAAATCCAAAATCATCATCAGGTGCTGTATTTGCTGGCACTGCGGTTGTTACAATAGCCACTGCTTTAAGGGGTGAAATATCAACAGAAGAAACTGTATATTGAGCACCTGAATAATCACCAGTAATTACATCGTTTACTTTAAGCAGTTGGTCTAATTCACCAACAATCATAATACCAGAACTAGAGTTACTAAAATAAATTACTTTACCTGTTATTTCATCTGTGCCATCTCGGTCAACACGGAAAGTTTCTGCTGTAGTAAAATAGTTATTACCATTTGCAAAATCTACAAAAATCTTTTGTGCATCACGATTTTGTGTATCAATAAAAATATTTGTATTTGCTTGACCAAAACGATTGGCTGTATCACTAAAAGCACCAATTACACTTGTATTTGCACTTAAAGCTGGCCACAAATAATTTTTAACCGTAAATTCTAAATCCCAAATAATTAATCGAGTTGTCCCTTCATTCAAAGCACCCTCATATTCCGTTGTCATATTTACAGAGTTTAAAATTACTGGCATATCATATTTTTGATCCATGTTAGGGATCATGTCAACGGTTACGGTAAAATCTGGTTTAAAAAATGGTAGTATTTGCTCTGCAATTTGTGTGCCATCTTCTATATTACGAACAAAAATAGACATTGAAAAATTAAAATCATACGGCACAGGAACATATTGTGAGTCTAAACGATCATAAACATTTTTTGCAAAGTTTTTTATAAGTGATTGTTGTTTACGACTTGGATCATAAGACATGCCTGTAAGTTCAAAAGTTATTCTTGGCACCGTCACATTAATTGATTTTAATAAATCAGGACTAGATGTAATTGCTGTCAAATATCTTTCTTTTGAAGCATATGACAAAGGCACCGTAAATATTTCATATTTTGTATTGTTGTCTTTGCTATATCGTTGAAGTTGAATATCTTTAAATAGTGTGCCAAAAGCAACCACTATTTTACGAATAGATCGATTATAGTATTGTGAAGTGCCTAGCATAATTAAGGTTCACCAAATGGATTTGTTTCTGTAAAATCAATAATATTATTAGCTTCTGTTTTAATTCTATTATTGTCTTGTATATCATCAAAAGCACTATCCATTAAAGTAAATTCAGATTTGCTGCTAATTGTTCGTTCAGCCAAACTTGTATTTCCTTTAAGCACAGAACCAACGGTAAACGAGCCATTTGCACGATAAATTTGAATTGAAGAATTTGGTGTAAAATCGTAAACAAGTGCCTGTGCAGTAGCAGTAGCTACATTAGAACCAATGTAAACAATTTCATCATTTGCAAATGTACCAGAACCTCCAGCACTTAATGTAATATTTGTTTTTGAATAGTAATTACGAATTTCATCATCAATTTCAGAAATGCCAACTTGAACAATCTCATTTGAAAATACATATTGTTTAAGTTTTAAAGCATAAACATAAACATTACCGCCACGACCACGACCTAAAGTATAAAACATGGCCTGATCATTTTCATGTTCAACAAAAGTAATTTCAAAAAATCCTTTTACAAGAGGAACATAAATTAAATCTCCCTCTAGTGGTCTTATAAGTGGTATTGTAGCTACAAATCTACGGCGAGAAACAAGAAGGCGTATTTCATCACGAATTTCTAAACCAAATTTAGAAATAAAATCTTGTTCACCTTCCATACCTGTAACATTTTCCAAATACATTTCAATTGGATATGCTGTTACATATTGTTTGACAGTATCTTCACCAAATAAATAATCTATTTGATCACGAGTAGAACGAGGAAGATAATAACAATCCATGCCATATATTTTCATGGCCTCAATCACCAAATCCTCAACTAGCAGTTGTTCGCTAGTTACCTGACTTGATGGAAAAGGATTAAAATAAACATTGGTTGGCATTCATTTTAACCCGTAGTAATCTCACTTGGCAAGCTATTGTATTGGAATAAATCTTCTTCTACTTCTTTAATTTCTTCTCTTGCTTCAGTTGCAATACGAACACCATCTAATGTTACACCACCCGGCATTTGTATGCCAGCAAATTTAGATAAGTTATTACCCCATTGAAGTTTAATTAAAGCAGTAGCGTATTTTTTAAGAAAGCGATCATTCCAAACATCTGTAACACCAGTTACAGTAACTGAACCACCAGATACAACAGATGATACTGGTGTTTGTAACTCTAATGATGTTGGTGAATCAATTCTTTTAACTTGTATGCTTTCATTATTGATATTAATAAAATCATTTTCTAATAATTCTTGATCAAAAATTGTGCCTGTTCCTGTTACAGTATTTGAACCTGGTGCTGCAGCTACAGTGCCAGTTAAAGTAATTGTATCTGGTTTTAAAGCTCGATAACATTTAATAATTACATAATCACCAACTAAAAGATCATTAGACCAATCAACATCCAAATATATTTTATTTAATTTACGATTGAAACGAAATTGTGGTGTGCCTGAAAATAATAAATTTAAGGAACGAATATGTTGCATGGTAATTTCATATGACACATATGACACTGATGTAAAATCATAGAGATCATGTAAGCGTAATTGATAACGCAAATCAAACATATTAATTGATGAGTTTGAATCATCAAATGGAAAAACTGCGGTCACAAAAATAACTGAATCTGGACAATGAATCCATCTACGATTAATATCATCAGCTGTAATTTTATGTTTTAAAAACATTTCTTCTACGCCATCAAACTGATAATCTTCAAAGAATTGAAGAGCATCGTCAATGCGATCATCTACCTGATCATCATCTACATTGATGTCAATAACAGGAAAGCCTAATCGCCGCAGGCAGTAGTTTTTAAATGTTGCTCTTGTAGTTGGTTTAGCCATAATTGCTTATTTATCCTAATGCTATGGCAAATGCAATTGCACTTGGGTCAGTTACAGCTACGGTAGAAATAGCATTAATACGACCATTAGCTGTTACGGTAACAATGGGAACGTGAGTTGTATTACCATATGCCTGTGATGAAGAGATTACAATATTTGTTACATCAGTATTTGCTTTATCAAACGCGCCATTAGCATAAACACCAGCACTATTTGCAGCAGTGAAAGCGGCTGTAATGCTGGTATTTTGAGTTGTATCGGTAGCTGTGGCTGCGTTAGCAGCAGTGAAAGCTGCATTAGCATGATTAAAAGAAAATTGAATTTGTGGTGCAACATTAATACCACCAATAATTGCGCCACCAACCACTGTTAAAACATCAGTAGTTTTATTGTATGTTAATCCAGAATCAGCACCAAGAACACCAGAGTCATTGAATTGAACTTCTTGATTAAGGCCTGCTGGTCCAGTAAATCGCTCAATTGTTTGAATTGTATTTGAAGCACCGCCACGATAGAATAATTTTCCATCGTAAGTATTAATTGCAATTTCGCCATTAGCCAAGCTAGATGGTACATTACCACTAACACTAGAGCGGCGTAATTCAATGATTGTATTGGACATTAGAACGAGCTGCCGTCATTTACCTTAATTGCGAATAGGTCGGAGGTAGGTTGTTCTAGAGACTTTTCTTCAACAAATTTTTCAGGATTTAATTTTTTTAGCTTTGAAGGAGTTGTAATGTTTTCTAGTTTTTCGATGTATTCTTTCAAACTCGCAATCTCCGTATTTTTTGCTTTTAAATCTATTTCTAATGCTGTAAATTGTTTCATGCTATTATTTAAAGCACTCTGTAAACGGCTTTTTTCCTCATGCATCGTATCATTTGTATTAGTTTTTATTTTTACTAATTCATCATATTTTGCCTGTATTTCTGCTTTTGCTTTACCTGTTTCTTCTGCTAATTTTAACTGAGTTTGAAAAATAAAATTTTGCTTGATAACTGAAACTATATTATCAAGCAAAATCTCTTGGTAAGCATTTGAAAATTCTACACTCATAACAATTCCTTTTCATATTAATTAAAATGTCCCACCTTGTAGGTGTGAAAATGTTGGTACACCAGAATCATTAATTGTTAATACATGACCCTCAGTTGATGATGATGCCGTTGTAAAAGCACCTGTACCTTGGCCTAATAAAACACCATTTGTTGTAAATGTCCCTGCACCAGTGCCGCCTCTTGCAACACCTAATGTGCCAGAAGTAATTGCAG
>Ga0194130_10003692_pt1 | contig 20246 bp, 15 predicted proteins | sample TA2KigsurfametaG_FD_160084 | JGI IMG/M metagenome (GOLD analysis project Ga0194130, IMG submission 160084) | Freshwater microbial communities from Lake Tanganyika, Tanzania - TA2015050 Kigoma 12 surface | ecosystem: Environmental > Aquatic > Freshwater > Lake | place: Tanzania: Lake Tanganyika... | reverse complement strand
GCGAGTTCCAGTTTCAAAAGGGGCCGATTTTTACTCAGATCTGCTTGGCAGACGAAATCAACCGAGCGACCCCCAAAACCCAATCCGCATTGCTAGAAACCATGCAAGAGGGGACAGTGACTGTCTCGGGGGTAAAGTACGAGTTGAAGAAGCCCTTCTTCGTCCTCGCAACCCAAAACCCGATCGAACAAGAGGGAACATACCCCCTCCCCGAAGCGCAATTGGACCGATTCATGTTCAAACTCGTGGTCGGTTACTCATCGAGGGAAGAGTTAAACACAATCATTGAGAGGACGACTCGCGGAGTGACCGTTGTCCCCGAAAAAGTGATGGATGGCGATGAGATCTTGCATTGGCAGCAATTGGTTCGGCAGGTTGTTTTGGCCAAACACGTTCAGGACTACATTGCTCGGTTGGTCCTAGCGACTCACCCAGGTGGGGCTTTGGCACCGGAGGTAACGAACCAGTACATTCGTTGGGGGGCGTCCCCTCGAGGTGGGCAAACCATTGCGTTGGCATCCAAGGTCCGTGCGCTGCTTGACGGAAGGTACAACGTAAGCTTTGAAGACGTACGACGCGTCCTGTTGCCATCGTTACGCCATCGTGTGCTGCTCAATTTCGAAGCCCAGGCAGAAGGGATCGAAGTCGATCGTGTGTTGCTCGACATCCTTGAGAAAGTCAGCGAACGCGCTGATGACCTATAGTGCAATGGACTCAATGAAGACTTTTTTTCCAGTGGGGCTTCGACTTCGATTGGCGGTTTTGTTCGTGTGGGTCGCGGCTATTTGTGTTTGTGGAACTCCGAGTTCCGTACACTCGCAGGAAGCGTTTCAAAAGGATGATATCGATGCTGCTGTAACCAAAGCGATAGGGTATTTGCTATCCCAACAGAAGCCCAATGGTTCCATCACCGACCGAGGGCATGATAATGCGATGACGGCATTAGCGATCATGGCGATGGCTTCGGTTGGTCATCAGCCCTCGGACTCGAGTCCGGAAGGGGTGGCTATGACTCGAGGATTGAAATTCCTGCTCGGAGAGGGGCGTCAAGATAAAGCGGGGTATTTTGGGGCCTCGGATGGTTCTCGGATGTATGGTCACGGAATCGTATCGCTGATGTTGACCGAGATGCTTGGAATGACTTTGGATTCGTCGATGGACCGCGAAGTTCATGAGGCATGCCAAAAAGCTATCGATTTGATCGTTCGAAGCCAACGGGTCAAAAAAGGTGCCAATGCTCGAGGCGGATGGCGATACACTCCGGATGCCGGGGATAGCGATCTCTCGGTGAGTGTATGGCAACTGATGGCGCTTCGCAGTGCAAAGAATGATGGTCTTGATGTCTCCTCGTCGACGATTGATGATGCGGTTGGCTACCTCAAACGTTCGTTTACTTCGCCGTTGGATTCACAAGGCGTTCCCAGGGATGCCAAGAGCGGATTTTCGTACGAAGCGAACGGAGGGGGCCCGTCGTTTACCATGACATCCGCCGGTTTATTAGCGATGCAGGTATGCGGGCAATATGAGTCGCCGCTGGTACTCGGGGCATCGAACTGGTTATTGGATCATCCGCCGCAATGGAGTGACCGATTCATTTTGTATGGGCTTTATTATTTTGCTCAAGGCATGCATCAGCGAGGTGGGACTCATGCGGAGCGTGCCGCCAAGATCGTTTCGGAGTTGTTGTTATCCAAGCAAAAGGCGAACGGAGCGTGGGAATCATCGGGTGGTGAGGAACAAAACGCAGGCTCCGTCTATTCCACATCAATGGCAGTGCTGAGCCTTTCGGTCAAATACCATTACCTGCCGATTTATCAAAGGTAGCCCACACCGCACAGCCACAAACACTACATCATCGCGATGGGCTGCTGTAGTGCGAGGTTCATTGTCGATTGGAATCTGGCGAAACGTATTAAGGCTTTAAGCAGTAGAGTCGATCTCCACGGCGGATGATCAGCGCGCTGGAGATCGCACACGCGGCGTATTGCCGTGTTCGGCTAAGCGTGTTTCGCTGATTGTTTTCTTCGGCGGGAGAAGAATCCGTTTTCCATAATACGTTGAATGCAAGTTTCTTGAATGTGCGATCAGCTTCGATCACTGTGCTCATTCCATCCTCTCCAACAAAGTAAACGCGGGATCCGATGGCCAGCGGTGTAGCCCATACCGAATGCTCAAGGTTCTCGCTGAAGACCTCCTCGCCGGATTCCACATCCAAGCAGAACAGACGCCCTCGTCGGTCGACAAAGTACGCAAGTCCTCGGTGTGCAACAGGTGAGCAAAAGCCGCAAGTCGCCCGGGTCGATCGCCAAACATAGCGAGCTTGCCAGGAACCAGCTTGCTTCTCGATAGCGACCAAGCCGTTCGTAGCGATGGCTTCCTTGGATGGTCCACCCTCGCGGCCGGCGGAGGCACCTACGAGAACGCGTCCCGGTTTTACCAAGGTTGGGGTCGGTGTAGTGTTCCCTGCCAATCCACTTAGCTCCCATGCAGTTTCACCGGTTGACGGTTGGATGCCGATGAGTTTCCCCGAATTTCCGTTACCTGCAGCGCTCAGAACCAAATGGGTTTCATCGTCGTTCACTGGGATGATCGCTGGAGAACTCCAAGAGGTCCCCGGTTCCAGGTCCTTCTTCCAAATCACGTTCCCTGTACCCTGATCGACGCATAAAAGGTATGGCTGTTGTTCCCGTTGGACCCATACATAGATCATGTTGTTCCATTGAGCCAATGAAGAAGAGAGGCCGTGTCGGGACTGGATCGGCCCGTACATTTCCACCAAGTCAACATGCCAAAGTTGTCGACCGCCATGGTCGAACGTGAACAAATCTCCATTTTCGAACCAAACAGTGACACCCAACTTCGACACCACAGGAGTCGGGGCAGCGCGGGAAAAGTAATCCGAGTTTTCGCTCTGGTGCTTCGTAGCGATTTTCTGTTCCCAGGTTTTGTCGCCATTAGCGATGGAATACGCTGAGACGATCAGGTTTTCCTTCATCTTGCCTTCGACCGAAGTCACATACGCCGTGTCATTCCACACGACAGGGCTACTCTGGCCGTAGCCAGTGATCTCACGCTCCCAGGCAACATTCTTGTTCGAGGACCATGTCAACGGAATACTTCGTTCTGCGATCTCGACCGAGGTCGGACCTAGAAATTGAGGCCACGGTGTGGAGTCGTCAGGAATCGCTATGAAGGCAAGGAAAACACAAGTCGCGTTGGAAAGGGAGAACATAGAAGGGAAGCCAATCCTTTGAAAGGTAGGAATGATTTATGAAACACAGTCCGCCAGTTCGACTTATGGTTGTATCGAACTCGCCTCGGAGCTTACATTTTTTCGTCGGCTTCGACCCATCTGCGCTCGTTGCCGGTGAAATAAACGGCGGCTCCGATGAGGGCGATGATGATGAGGATCACACGTATCATCGCTGCAACGATGAGCCCAGAGAATCCTTCGGGGATCCCTTCGACTTCGTTGAAGAGGGTTTGGATCGCGACCTCTTGTACGCCGACTCCACCTGGGGTTAGCGGCAGTGTTGCTGCGGCTAATGCTGGCGGAATGGCTTGGAAGTGTTGAGCGAGCGTCGGTGCCGTTGTGTAGAGAGCTCGCGAGACGAACCATGCCGCGGAGGTGGAGAAGGAGTGGACAACGAGTGTTGCGAGGAGCATTTGGAGGACCAAAACCGGTCGGCCTTGGAATACCATGCACGCATTTGCTACCCGATAGAGGAGATGCCCGATGCCGGGAATACGATTGAGTTGCTTTATGGGTAGATGATGTCCGAAAATGACAATCGCTGCGATGACTGACAAACCGATCAAGGCCAATGTTATCGCGCCGCGACGAATCCATTGCAGTTGTAGGGTGAGTTCAGCGGGAAAAGACAAACTGATCGCTGCGACGATGATGAGGCCGAGTAGTCCAATCGCGCGATCGACCAGCACGGAGGTGACAACTTCGGCACGCTTCTTCTCGGTCTTCCTTGCTGCTGCAATCGCTTTGAAGAGGTCCCCGCCCACGGCTCCCACGCTAACCATATTGAGCATGGTTCCGAGGAACCCGAGCCGGATCGCTTCGAGCAACGACATGGGAACGCCCAGTGCATTGACGAGAATTTGCCAACGCCAAAATGTGATGAAGTGGGCTGCCAGAACGATCAGTAACGCCATTCCCAGCAGTGACCAATCCTTTGGCTGAGAGACCAAGGTGTCCCAGTCCTTCTTTGGAAAGGTCGCAACGATCCACGTCAGAATCGCTACGAGGATTGCGAGTTTGGCGAGAGTGATCAGCTTATTTGATTTTTGGCCGGGGGCTTTCATATCACTGTTCTAAAGACCTCGGCGACCTTGGCCACCGAGGTTTTTGAGAGTGTTGAAGCTAAGTAGCTATCGTCCGATACCAGACGAAATTCCGATTCATTACTTATCGGGTTCGTCGGATACGGGACTACTGACTAAGCCCCTGCGAGGGCGCCACCTTTGACAGCTTGGGCCAATTCCCGAGCGCGAGCGGTGCTTTCCCAAGTGAAATCAGCTTCATCGCGTCCGAAGTGACCACCTGCGGAGGTTTTAGTATAGATCGGTCGTCGGAGGTTGAGATATTCGATGATTCCGCGAGGGGTCAGATCGAAGAACTCCTGAACGACTTCGCAGATCTTTGCATCGTCGACTTTGCCGGACCCTTGCGTGTCGACTCGAACGCTGACTGGTTTGCTGACACCAATCGCGTAAGCGAGTTGCACTTCGCAGCGATCGGCCAATCCCGATGCAACGATATTCTTCGCAACGTGTCGCGCCATGTAGGCTGCGCTTCGGTCCACCTTGGTTGGGTCCTTGCCGCTGAATGCTCCACCGCCGTGTCGTCCCCATCCACCGTAGGTGTCCACGATGATTTTACGGCCGGTTAGTCCGCTATCGCCGTGAGGACCACCGACCACGAAGTTTCCGGTTGGATTGATGTGGTAGACGATTTCCGGAGTGATCATCTTGGGTGGCAAGCATGGCTTGACGATCTTCTCGATGACGTAATCCCGGATTTCTTTTTGGGTAACCGTCGGAGCGTGCTGCGTGGAAACGACGACGTTGTTAATTCCGATCGGAGTGAAGTCATCGTAAACAACGGAGACTTGGCTCTTTGAATCAGGACGCAGCCAATCGACTTCGTTGTTGAAGCGAGCTTCGGTCAATCGGTTGGTGATTCGATGAGCGAGAGCGATTGGCAGAGGCATCAATTCGGGGGTGTCGTTGCATGCGTAACCAAACATGAGGCCTTGGTCGCCGGCGCCGATGTCTTTCCCCTTGTTAGAGTCGTCATCGACACCCATCGCAATGTCAGGGCTTTGGCGATCGAGCGCCACCATGACGTTGCAGCTGTTGCCGTTGATACCCCATTCGTCATCGGTGTAACCGACATCGACGATGGCCTTGCGAACCACATCTGCGTAGTTCACGATCGCCTTGGTGGTGATTTCGCCGACGATCAACGCGAGACCGGTTGTAACCACGGTTTCGCAAGCGACACGGCTCGTGGGGTCTTGTGCCAAGAGTGCGTCGAGGACACTGTCCGAAATGCGGTCAGCCAACTTATCTGGGTGACCCATGGAAACCGATTCACTTGTGAAAACATACTTGCCTGATGCCACCGAAAAATCCTCCCAAGAGGGAACAACAAAAGGTCCGTGGTCTTGAAAACTCAGCAGCCGCACCGCCGAGCTGAGCGATGCAACTCGCTAGCGCTCTCCGACTGAGCCTCATAGTGTACCTGCAATCGGGGAACGGAAAAGGCGGATTGTTGAAGTCCCTACGACCGGAAACGCCCGTCTTTTCCCCAAGAAATCGCCGGAAAATCTTGCAGAGTCCGGAGACTTTACCCGCCCGGCTAGTTCCTCGAGGTACCGTTCCGCGGTGCAGATTTCGAATTGCGTGATCGAAAACTAGGTGAACTCGAGTGGCGAATCATGAACGCAACGGCAACGACAACATCCTCATTCCCTATGGATCCTAGTGGTTCGCTCGCTACTAACACCGTATCCGGAAGCAGTGAGCCCCACTTCGCATGCTCCGAAGGATGGGGAACTTGGTGGTCTGTCCCGGCGTTGCGAGCACAGGTTCTAGACGCCGTGGAAAAGCTTGTCATTCTGATCCTGTTCTCGAGTTTTCTGACTTCGCTCGTCCAGTCGATCTCGAGTGCAGTGGCTCGAGGTGAATCCGTTGCTATCGGCGATGCGATGCTTCTCATTACCGAAACCATGATGGTGGTATTGGTCCTCTGCAGAAGGTCCGCCAAAGACTTGTCCCTTCGCACGCAGGATTGGGCATTGGCGTTTTCGGCCACATGCTTGTCCTTGCTAGCCCGCCCTTGCTTGACGGAACCCCAGTCCTGGCACTCGATCGCCGTCTGTTTGACCATCGTAGGGCTATCGACGCAATTGTTTGCCAAACTGACATTGGGGCGTCGATTCGGGGTTGTCGCTGCGAATCGAGGTATTTGTTCCAGTGGTCCGTATCGACTGGTCAGGCACCCGATCTACTTCGGTTATGTGATATTGCATTTGGGATTCTTCATGCTCAATCCCAGCGTGTGGAACTTGTTGATTTTCTCGATGCTGTATTCGATCAAGATCCCGCGGATCTTAGCGGAGGAAAGACTTTTGAGCCGTGACCCTGACTACGTGCGTTACATGGATCGAGTTCGGTATCGATTGATACCAGGCCTGTTCTGATCCTAAAAACATTTCCACGCGTTTCTCTAGCTCCAGCAAATCGAAACGAGACTGTTGTCGAACTCGGTTTTTAGCCTTCCCCCATTTCATGCACATGGCGATTGACACTGGGTTGGGCGACGATGGCTCGCTCGTGACCCGATGCGTTGCATTCGATCGATCACCCAATAACGATGCGTCGAGATTTGTTGGATTGTGATGGTCCGCTCACTTTACTAGACTGCTTTTAGGGTTGCGCTGCCGGAGGCTGTTCTTGAGGATCGATTTCCATCCGGCGGATTGGTAACCGTAGGGTCCAGTGAGCTGCATCGTTTGGAAAGGGGCAATTAACATGCTGGGTAAATATCGTCGTGCACTACGGATGAGCGTCGTGGTTGGAGTCTTTGGCTATGTGGCGATTGGAGGTTACTGGCCTCGTGAGATACCGGTGCAATCGCAGAGTTCGGAGATAGTGGCAGCGGAGCCCATCATCGTCGCAGTGGATACGGACACCAAACCGGAAGTTGAGTCGATCCATCGTTTGATGTTCGATCAATCGGATGCTTGGAATCGGGGTGACATTCCTGCATTTATGGAAGCGTATTGGAAGTCGCCCGAGTTGACCTTTAGTTCAGGCGGAAATGTCACAAGGAGCTGGGAGGCGACGCGCGATCGATACTTGGAACGCTACCCAGATCGAGCCACAATGGGCAAGTTAACCTTTTCAGAGTTGGAAACCCGTCTGGTGGGAGATCAGGCAGCATTGACCTTGGGGCGGTGGAAATTGGAACGTGGTCAACCGATCGATGGGAATTTTTCTTTGGTTTGGCAGAAGTTCGATGATGGCTGGAAGATCATCCACGATCATACGTCTTCGTCGACACGGTAAACGCGAAGCAGTCTCTAGGGTTTGGGTTTGCGTGCGACGCGATTTCGTTCTCAAATATCCGTCGTCGTCCCGGGCTTCAAGTATCTTATCTCCCCCGAAGTACTTCAAGCGCCGAGCGTCTCCGGCTTTGGCACCTCGCGATTCAATCATCCATAACCACGAGCGAGCAGCAGTAATCGATGGCCCAGATCACCATCCAGGAATTGACCATTGGCTATCGAGGGCCAACGCTGCTCGACGCGGTATCTGCCAGGATTGATCGGGGCGAAAAGATCGGCTTGCTCGGACGCAACGGCAGTGGCAAGACGACGCTACTGCGACTCCTGGCGGGCATCGAAGTTCCAGATTCAGGATGCATCGAAATGGAACCCGGTACCGTGGTATCGTGGGTGCCTCAGGATGTCCCCGAAGGGATCGAGGAGACGATTGAGCAAGTGATCTCAACCGGGTTGCCTGAGGAATTGTCACTCCCCGAGCATGAATGGAAAAAGGAACAAGTTCTCGATCGAACTTGCTCGCAGTTGGAGTTGCAGCGCAATGCGGATTTTTCCAAACTGTCGACCGGATTGAAACGGCGTACGTTGCTCGGGAGGGCGTTGGTATCATCTCCCGATGTGCTGCTCCTCGATGAACCCACCAACCATTTGGATATCGATGCCATCACTTGGTTGGAAGGGTTTCTGGCCACGATTCCCGCCACTTTGATCTTCGTCACTCACGATCGCGCTTTCCTCACCAAGCTCGCCAAACGCATTTTGGAAATTGACCGAGGCAAGTTGTTCGACTGGGTATGCGACTATCCCACATTTCTCGATCGCAAAGAGCAAGCATTGCTTGCACAGGAAAAGCAGGATGCGTTGTTCGAAAAACGGCTAGCCGAAGAAGAGGCATGGATACGAACTGGGATCAAGGCGAGGCGAACGAGGAATGAAGGACGCGTGCGACGTCTCGAGGAGATGCGACGGGTGCGCTCTCAACGTCCCTCCAAAGTCGGCAGTATGAAATTGTCGATCGATTCGGGGGAAAGGAGTGGGATGCTGGTTTGCGATTTGCAGCAAGCTGCGTTTGGTTACGGACAGCAAGTGATCGTGCCACCCTTGGATCTAACGATCATGCGAGGGGATAAAATCGGAATCTTGGGACGCAATGGAGTTGGGAAGTCCACACTGCTGAAGGGATTGCTCGGACAACTTGCGCCGATTTCAGGAGCAGTTCGACTTGGGACAAAGCTTGAGATAGCGTACTTCGATCAAACGCGAGATATCCTCGACCCAGATAAGACCGCCGAAGAGAATGTCGGGGTCGGGCGCACGACGATTACCGTCGGAGGAAAATCGAAGCATGTGATCGGCTACTTGCAGGATTTTTTGTTCACGCCGGAACAAGCTCGCTCCAAAATTCAATTCTTTTCTGGAGGCCAGAGGAACCGATTGCTGCTTGCAAAACTATTCGCGCAATCAGCAAACTTGTTGGTGATGGATGAGCCGACGAACGATCTCGACGCAGAGTCCCTAGAACTCCTCGAAGAACGGTTGGTAGAGTACGAGGGAACGTTGCTCGTTGTCAGCCACGACCGCGCGTTTCTCAATAATGTCGTCACGAGCATGCTCGTCTTCGAAGGGACCGGCATCAAAGAGTATGTCGGGGGCTACGACGATTGGCTTCGACAGAAGTCATCCCCGGTCAAGTCACCTACATTTTCGGCGGCGACACCAGCGACAAAGCCCAAGCCTATTACGTCGGCAGGGGGAACCGTCCGTGCGGAGTCGACAGGCAAGAAGTTGAGCTACAAAGAAAAGCAGGAACTCGATGGGCTGCCGGCTAAAATTGAAGAACTAGAATCCGAACAGTCCTCGTTGCATGGCAAGATGGGGGAACCCGATTACTTCAAACAAGCTGCCACAATCTTGGCCAATGACCAAACGAGACTCTCGGAAATCGAGCGATTGTTGGATCAGGCATTGCTTCGTTGGGAAGAACTAAGCGAGCGAGACGGATGATGCACGCAGACGAAGTACGAGTGCGTTAACGCATCGCCTGAGGAATGATCTACCACGGCCAATCGGAGCCCAACGCGTTCTTTTGGATCTCGTTGAGTTGTTCAATACCAAGTTTCGAAAGGCTGAGTAGTTGAGCGAGCTCTGTATCGTCAAACGTTGCTTCCTCCCCCGTTCCCTGGATTTCGACGAAGCGGCGTTTGCCAGTCATTACGACATTCATGTCGACATCGGCACGCACATCCCTTTCGTAGTCGAGGTCGAGCGAGGGGGATCCATCTACCATTCCCACACTGATACCAGCGACTGAATCGGACAGTGGGTATCGATCCGCAGGTACTCCCTTGAATACGGAATTGACGGCATCGATCAGAGCGATCATCCCACCTGTGATCGAAGCGGTTCGGGTACCTCCGTCTGCTTGAAGGACATCGCAGTCGATGGTCAACGAGCGTTCGCCGAGTTTGTTCAAGTCTGCGATAGCTCGAAACGAGCGGCCGATTAAGCGTTGGATTTCCGTAGTGCGACCATCGACTTTACCTGAGCGTTCGCGTGGTTTCCGTTGAGGGGTGCTCCCCGGAAGCATGTTGTATTCGGCGGTGATCCAGCCTTTCCCTCGACCTGCCATCCATTCCGGAACGCGTTCCTCGAGGCTTGCAGTGCATAAAACCACGGTATTCCCGCAACGGTACAACACGCTTCCTGGGGTTTGCTTGGTGAAGTGGCGTTCTACGGATACGGGACGGATCGTATTCATTGCGGAGAATATTTCTACAGAAGCGTTGCGGATTAGGAAGTGCTGGGATTCGAGGTTGCGATGGATGTGTTGGTGACGGAGTTCGACGCAGCGGTTTGGCCGGAAGCTGTTGTAGCAGAAGGGGTGTAATTCCGTGGCAGGACGACGCGGAACGAGCTTCCATGCCCGAGTTGGCTGGTCAACGTTATGTCCCCACCTAGGAGCCTACACAATTCTCGCACAATCGAAAGCCCAAGTCCGGTTCCTGAATGCTCGCGTGTGAGGGAGTCCTTGCCAGTGGCTAGGCTAGCTTGACGGAACTTTTCGAAGATGATTTCGTGGTCGTCAGGCGCGATACCGACTCCGGTATCGGAGACCGACATAAAGAACTCATCGTCGTTGATCCAGTCGCATGCGAGTGTTACGAGTCCGCCCTCCGGCGTAAACTTGATTGCATTGGAGAGCAGGTTTGTCAGGATTTGCGCTAGTTTGCCTTGATCTTGTACGATCTTCATGTCGGTTTGTCCCGAGTCGATCTGGATATCGATGTTTTTGTCTTCGGCCATTTTGCGAAAGATATCGACTTGGGCGTGCATGACGGTCAGCAAACAGAACTCGGTAGGGCGCACCTCCATCTTGCCCGCTTCGACTTTGGCGAGGTCTAAGATATCGTTGATCATTTCCAGAAGGATGCGACCGCTGTTCTGGATATTGGAGACCCAACGATGCTGCTTGTCGGTCAACGTCTCGATGCCTGCGAGGACTTCGCTGAACCCAAGGATGCTGTTCAATGGCGTGCGAAGTTCGTGGCTCATATTGGCCATGAACTCGCCCTTCAATCGGTTTGCCTCAAACAACTGCAAGTTCACGCTTGCGAGGTCATCCACTCGCAAATCCAATTCCTGATTGACTGTTTGTAATTGGACTTGGGTTTCCGTCAAGTGCCGAAGCATCCGGTTGAAAGATTCGGATAGATCCGCGAACTCATCGTCTGTATCGACACGGAATTTAACGTCTGGTTTTCCGCTAGTGATTTCTTCGCTCACCATTTTCAGCTCCGAGAGCGGATTGATTACCAATCGTTTCAAAACCCAATGGATAAAGAAGAGCGAAAGAGCAAGTGTTGCGATACCGATCGAGGAGAGGAGGGAATAGCTCCAGATCCGCCAAATTCGAGTCTCGCTGTAGGGCAATTTAACCAAAACCACTCGAAATGGATCGATCGAAGCGCTCGCAGGAGTGTCGATCGAAGTCGGAAGTTTGACGTGGCAGATGATGCAAGTGCGATCGAAGGTGATCGGATGGTAGTAGTAGAAGTATCCGTCGATCGGTCCAGCTTCCTCGAACACATGCTTGGTGGGGTTTGCTAATGTTGCCAATGGGCTGGTCGGTGGATTAGGCAGTGGAGGGGCGTTCAGGAGTGGTGACGATTCGCCGCTCGGCGCCGTGCCGGATGCAACCCGATCCGCCGCGGGAGCGGCAGGGGGTGCCCCTTGGTTTTCACGCTGAGCGTTTGCGGCGGCAGCTTCCAAGGCCAAGCTGTCTTGTTCCGCCAATCGGGCGTGGAGTTTGACGAGTCGCGTCAAGTTGCCATCGGTTGCGACTGGGTCGGCAAGATACCGATGCTCCAGGCCGTCATTGATACGAAAGATGGAGTACTCAAAACGGGATTGCAGCGTCGTTTCACGCACCCATCGCATCAAATCGGAACGGCTCTTTTCTAATTCACCACCGGTGGGTGTGCTTTCATTCTTGGGCTGTTCATTTTCGTTCGTCGTTGGCTCATTCCAAGCGACATGCTTGAGCCCAATCACGGCGTTCGCGTAATCTCTGGCCGACTGTCGAGTTGCTTCGATCACCAATCTCTCAGCGACGAACTGCACGGCGAAGAAACCGAGGACGAGTGAAACGAGCAACGCCAATCCCAAAAACAGAAGGCATTTGCGTTCGAGCGACCAACTTCTCAATAAACTCTTGAGCAAACCGAACTCCCTAGTATGGCGAAGCCATCGACCAACTCGGACTCTTCCAAGCAACAACAATTCTCGTTGCGCACACTGCTTCTGCATGACCTGTCCGGCCCGGAGAAGCATGGGAGGGCCCACGCTACGCGGCGCCGTACATCAGCCATGTCCGGCTGGGGAAAATGCAGCTCTGGTCTGCACGCATCGATCTCCTGATAGTCTAGCATTATGGCGATCCTTGCGGTTCCGCATGCCAATCCTGCGGAGGGGTTTTGTGATCTCTACGGAGGAATAAAGGATTACGGAGTCTTTGATACTGTCGTTGCGATCCGAACAGATTTCCATTTGCAATCCGGAAATCTTACGAAGAGACTTTTGTTTCGGAAACCAACAGCCGACCACCTAGTTTATCCAATCGGTACCTTTTGCCACAGTCGTAGGCAGAGGGCGCGTTGCCTTGCCTCCGGCAACGAGTTGTCCGGTTGCCGTCGTGTTTGAGGTGCATTCGATTGCAAACGGGAGCGTTGCTGGACTATGTCCAAACCATTCAACTCATGGGTTCGACTGGCGATTGTTGTCAGCCTGAGCATCTTTACTCCGTTCAACACAGCCTTTGCCGAGCGTTGGATGGAGCGTTGGATGCATCGCCCTAGCTGTAGGTCCGTCCCTTTCTGCGAATCTGGAATTGGCGAACTTGGCATTGCCCCGGCAGCAGTTTCGGTGGTTGATTTCGATGCGTGCGGCGGCTGTGGAAGCGTGGTAATGCCCCGATCTTCCTCGACAGGATGCTGCGATTGTATTCCCAGCAGCCCCTCATCGGAGGGCGTAGCGAGCGATGAATCTGGCGCATCCCCACCTCCTGGCGCCCCAGGTCTGGAGTCGGAAAAATCCGTTCCCTGGACACGCATTGAGCCGGCGACGCCCGCCGAAAAACCTTCGGTCGCACCACCCGAGCCAGAGGTACCTGTTGCACCGAAAGTAAAGGATCAAGCTGCAGCAGCACCGTCAGCACCAACTGCGCCGGTGCCCATCGTTCCCAGCGACGGTGCCATGGTCGAGGACGAACCGGAAGCGGACGAGGCGAAGCCTCGCGAGCTGGCCGAAAAGCCGGAGGCTTCCGAGCCAGATTCTGTTCCCGAGACCAATGAAGAACCTGCCACTCCAGCTTCGGAACAGCCAGTAACCGAGCAGCCTGAGATGGAGGAGTCTGACGGGAAAGAGGGTGAGCCGAAGGATCTAGTCGAACCTGATAGGACGGAGGAGGCCAATCGCGACGAGAAGGGAAATGCGAAAGAACCCTCGAGTGAACCCGAGCCTTCGATCGATGATTTGTTCGGGGATCCTAAAGCTCCAGCAACGGATTCGGAAAAACCTGCAGCAGACGCTTCGAAAGAGGCCGACGCGGAAGAGGCTGTCAAGAAAATCGAAGAGAGTATCGACGATCTATCCGGCAAGCCTGTGAATTTCGGACCATCGATCGACCGAGTTGGTCCGCCTGCTCCACGTCCTTCGGAGTCTGAGAATGCCCCGAGCGGTTCTAAGGTGAAGCCGACGGGATCTCCGGCGCAAGATCCGAAGGTGCGGACCGAAGGGACCGAAAAAAGTGGTGGTAAGTTCCGACTTAACGAAGGCCAGCCCAAAAAGGGTAAAGCTGCGGGGATTGAAGACGAACTGGATCGAATCTTCCGTTCCAAAACGTTTGTACCTCCGGCCAAGTTCCAAGGGGCCGAAGTCCGGACCTGGACAGATAATACTGGAGCTTACTCCATCGAAGCTAGGGTGGCTGTTATCTTCGGAGACAAAGTGCGATTGCTGAAAGAGAACGGTAAGTACACGACGGTTCCGATGGAAAGATTGAGCGATTTTGACCGTTCTTATGTGCAATGGGTTGCTGAGTCGCTAACCTATCGAGCATCCAAGATCGTCCGAAACAACAGTGCTGATGAATTGTCGCCTGAAATGGCGCGTTGATTGCGGCCGCGAGTCGAGAGAGGCTGCAAACGGTTAGAGCAATTCGAGTCACCCGAGTCCGGCGTCGTTCTGCGTGATGTATCCATTTGCGACGGCAAGCCATACCAGCAGTCCTTTTTGTGCGTGGAGTCGGTTACCCGCTTGTTGGAAAACAATGCTTCGTTCCGAATCTAGGACATCATCGGTGATTTCCAATCCTCGTCGTGCTGGCAAGCAGTGAAGCACTTTGCAGTGTTTGGGAGCGATGCTCAAGAGTTTTGAGTTCACCTGAAAATGGGCAAATGCAGTCTTGCGAGATTCGTTTTCTGCTTCTTGCCCCATGCTGGTCCAGACATCGGTATAGATGTAATCTGCTTCCGCCACCATGTCCCTCAGGTTTTCGCTTTGAGCAAAATCTATTTGTCCGTAGCGATCATTGATCAAGGCGAAGAAGGAATCTGCGATTTGGTACTGTTGGGGGCATGCTAATCGAAAACGCATTCCAGCAAGATGCGACGCTTTGATCAGCGACTTGACAACGTTGTTCCCATCGCCAACAAACGTGATCGTTTTTCCTTGAAGGTTCCCGTTGGAATCTTCAAGCATGGTCAAGACATCGCCGATGGCCTGGCATGGATGGGATTGGTCGGTGAGGCCATTGATGACTGGAATGACGTCATGAAGTGCCAATTCATCGACAGTGGATTGCGAAATCGCGCGACACACTACGAAATCGCAATACTCAGCAAGAACGCGAACAAAATCAGCGATTGATTCCCGTTCTCTCCAGCCAGCGTCGCTGGTGAGATAGATCGCAGTGCCGCCGAGTTGTGCCATGCCGGCTTCAAAGCTGACTCGAGTACGCAAGCTGGCTTTTTCAAAAATCAAAGCACACGTACGGTTCTTGAGCAGGTCTGGACGTTGTCCCGCCTTTAGTTTCGCTTTGAGCGAGCGAGACCAAGAAATGATAGTTTGGAACTCAACGTTGGTCAGGTCGAGCAAGGACCGGAGGTGCTTCATGTTAAGCAGGGGTAATTTTTGATGCTTGAGTGTTTCGACTCTGAATGATTTCAGTACCGACGCCAGCCGTGGTGTAAATCTCCATCAACAGGGAGTGCCGCAGTTGGCCATCGATGATATGCACTTTTCCGACACCGCGATTGAGTGTTGAAAGGCAAGCCTCAACCTTGGGGATCATGCCACCTGAGATAACCCCTGATCGAATCAGTTCTTGAGCTTCGTCGGCGGTCATCGAATGAATCACGCTTGCTGGGTCATCCTTGACGCGGCGTACACCATTGACGTCACTGATGAAAATGAGCTTCTCAGCGCCGAGTGCTTCCGCGACAGCCATTGCGGCCGTGTCGGCGTTGACATTGTATTTTTGTCCCGACTCATCGATGCACATGGACGGAATGATGGGGATCTGACCGGTGTAGGTTAGACTCTCGATTGTTTGGCGATCCACGCGGGTGACTTGTCCGACGAATCCGAGATCGATGGGATCGGATCCGGGCTCTTCCAAGAGAAGTTTTTCCCCGAATAGAACGTTCGTGGTGCGAAAGTTGAGATTCATTGCCCGCCCGCCAAATCGCTCTATCTCGTCTGCCAAGAAAGTATTGAGTTCATAGCCGAGGGTTTGTTCGACGATTTCGAGCGTCTTCGCATCGGTAACGCGACGGCCCTTGATCCAAACCGGTTCGATCGCAGCCGCTTCCATGGCTTTGTTGATCGAGGGCCCCCCGCCGTGGACAACGACGGGTCGCATCCCCACGGTTTCCATGAAAATGATATCGATCAGCGTATGACGCATTGCATCGGGATTGCTCATCAGCGAGCCACCCAACTTAATGACCGTGGTTTTACCCCGGAAACTGCGGATCCACCCCATCGCCTCGATGAGAATGTCCGCCTTGTTGATCGCTTCTTGTTGACCGTCCAATTGGTATCAGTCTTTGGGTACGTGGTTGTGTGAGTTATCAAACAAAATCGCCGACACGAAGGGACGCGCCGGCGAGACTAGTTTTGTTTGTTCGTTGGAGGTTTTGTCACTGCATATGCGACGACTCAAAACACAAGATATTAGTTGGAAACGTACCCAAATGTCAACTATTCGGGGGTGGTTCATCCCCGTTTGCCATATGAAATCCAGGATGTCTTGTATTAATCATCGTTATTGAGCAGGTTGTGCGGGGGGGCGGCCGTGTATTCCGCTGTTTAAACGCAAGGGGTATCGGTCTACGTTCTTGATGCGAGCGTTTTAGCTGGTTAGTTGGCTGCGGGCTCCAATTGACGTTTTACGCTCGCGATGATTTCCTTCGCCCACGGTTTGTCGTTGTAGAGTTCAACGATCCCTTGAAGGAATAGCTTTCGTTCTTGAGGATTCAAATTGATTTCGGCCCATCGCATTTGTTGGTTCAGTTGATCTGCAGCGATGTTGGGATTTGCCGATTGTCCATTTTTCTGGAGTTGCTCGCGCAATCGCCGGTTGGCTTCGATGAGCTTTTTTTGGTAGGGGGACAGTTGTTCTGTCGATGCGTAGACAACTAATATGGCATCGAGTTTTTTCAGTGCGGCTTTGGGATCGACGGAAGAAAGTCGCAAGCAGTCGATGGTTGATTGCTCGAGTGGATCGACCGATTGAGTATCGAACTTGTCAGCTCGGTATCCGGAACGAACCTGTAGTCGTCGCAGAGTTTTAAGGATGTCGATCTCATCTAATGTTTCTTTGACTTCAGCGGCTCGAGCGTCTTCTGGGTAGAGTTCTAAGAAACGTTGAACCTTGGCTTCCACGTCCAGAAGAGCGTCTTCGTTGTCGGCCAATGCCGTGGATTGGATCTTTTGGAACAACGATGTTGCTGAGGGTGGTCTCGAGAGCCAGTAAGCAAGTCCTACGCAACATGCCAACATAGCACCGATTAATGCGATGCTCCCCCATGGAGTGCCGGATGTTTCGTCGGAAGGGGAGGCCAAGCTGACCGTGGATCGGCGACGGTCGTGGTCGGTGACTTCCGTAAAATGGGTCTTGCCCATCGCCTCGATGCCACTAGGGATATCTTGGTGAGACCCGCTTGCCGAATGGGAGGATGCAACGGCTTGCGTGACATCATCTGGCCCTGCCACCGAACGATTTCCAAATTTTGTGTCGTCGGCATAGGGGCGATGGATCGAAGCCTCTGAGCGATTTTCCGGTTTGGGATTGTCGGCGTTTCCAAAGCGGGTGGCCTTGTTCTCAGGGGCATCGGAAAGGCGAGCGATCGATGGGTAGTCGCTCATGTCGATGCTGGTCATTTCCTTGGCATGTTCCACGTCGGACGTATTCCTCGGCGCATCGGACATGGACTTGGACAAACCAGCTTTCATGGACTTGAGCCTATTGCCGACAGCCAATGCGGTTGGTGGCCGCCGCGTTGCATCGCGATTCAACAATTCCATCACCAGTTCGCAGAACTCGTTGGGAGCTTTGGGGGCTAATTGCGATAGCGGCGTCAGATTCCCATACCGAACATTGAACATGATCTCGGGGACGCTTTGCCCGGTAAATGGAGGCCGTCCTGCAAGGCATGCGTAGCAGATCGCTCCGAGCGCGTACAAGTCACTCCGGACCGAAACGCTTTTTCCTTCGGCTTGTTCCGTTGACATGAAATCGGCCGTGCCGAGAATCGAGCCAGCTACCGTCGCTTCGGTCGCTCCATAGAGTTTGACGATACCAAAGTCTGTCAGCTTGATACGACCCGCGGTATTGATCATCAAGTTTGCTGGCTTGAGGTCTCGGTGGATGATGCCGAAATTGTGTGCATGCTTGAGCGCATCGCAGATCTCAATCGCCCAATCCATCATCTGAGTCCATGATAGGACCGATTCCCGCTTGAGAAGTTGGTGTAGGTTTTCCCCTTCCACTAACTCCATGGAGTAGAAGAGCAACCCTCTCTCTTCGCCGAACCCAATCAGTTGAACGATGTTGGGATGTTTCAGACGTAGCAAAGTCTGAATTTCCGCATCAAAACGACGACGAAAACGGGCGTGTTGCGCTAGCGAGGACGACAGAACCTTGATCGCAACCTGTTGGTCATTTTTAGCGTGGATACCGCTATAGACAGTCCCCATTCCCCCCTGACCCAGGAGTCCAGTGACGCGATAGGGACCGATGGCTTCAAAATCAAGCGACACGGGGGAAAGCTTTTGTCCAAGAGAATACAATCACAAGGAATGGTACGAATTTCCTCGCATCATACTGCCCATTATACTGCCAATTGAATCGAGTCGGTGTTGCACGCCTTCGCAAAAGGGTCGGCTTCGTTCCAAGCTTCCTTATTTGATCGTCCACTGGGTAAACGTGGAACGGTACCCAAAGTGCCGAGATGCATTGGGTAGCGTTCTGGCCCCAAACCACCCGTAGGCATACGGCTGTACGCTTTGCGACTCGATTTTTGGTAAAGGGACTTCGGGGGTGAAGATCGGCGATTTGGAATGAGGATGGGTCGGTTTTGACAAAATCCGATAGTGAGTCGGGGTCGGCGTATTCCACATGGCTTCACGACTGGGAGCGGGTGTTCTAGACGCAGGCGGCTGGATGGGAGGGGGCATTGGCGGTTGAGCTGAGGCTGTGCCCGACCCTGGGACGTTGGCGAGCATCGCTATCGTAAGAACCGCCGTCCCAACGATCGCCATCTTTCGAGTAACCATTCGAATCGCAAACCGGCCGGACACTATGCGGAGGGTTGTTGGGGAAATCGGTACGACCGGCATGGGTAAGCCTCCTTGGGACGATCATGGGTTTTTCGTGCCGAAGCGGCTAAACAGCAACCCGGGAAACACAACGCACCACTTCCTTCGTATCGGACGATTTGATGTGCCGAATTTCTCCGAGACGGATGAAGGTCGGTTAGAAGTTGTTTTCCGGTGACCTTTAGGGCGTGATGAACCGTGTGGGTAAAAGTTAATGTTTAAAAAGAAGGCTTCGGATTTGACTGTTGTTAAGGATGTTCCAAAGTACTTCATCAGCGTTTGTTGGCACCATCCGTTGGTACGGTTGAAGAGAAGCCCAAAGCTGCGGCCAAGTTTGATGATCCATTCCTTGAGGTGAACCCAAATGAAAGCTCTGGTTGCGGACGATTCAGGAGTCATGCGGAAAATCGTCGCTCGGTCTTTGAGAGCGGTCGGTATCGACGACATTTTGGAAGCGGCGAACGGGAACGAAGCCGCCGAAGCGTTTCAAGCGAACTCGCCGGATTTACTCCTCATCGACTGGGATATGCCTGGAATGTCGGGGCTGGAGTTGGTCCGTGCGGTTCGAGCATCGGGTTCCACAGTTCCGATTATCATGCTCGCTACCGATTCCCAGCGAGGCCATGTCCTGTCGGCCATTCAAGCGGGTGTGAATGATTATGTGGCCAAGCCGTTCGAGTCCCATTATTTAAGAGCTAAACTCGACAAATTCGTTACGGTCTAACCGCTTCGGTATCAGCAGTTCAATACCTGAGGTGACGCCCGTGGATGGCATCTGCCCTAAATGGGTTCTGAGAGCCCTTGACGCGGTCCCGAATCGGCCTAAACTCGGTAAACCTCGGTGGATGAATTTCCCCAAATTGCGGTCGTGGCGAAATTGGCAGACGCGCTAGCTTGAGGGGCTAGTGGTAGAAATACCTTGGAGGTTCGAGCCCTCTCGACCGCACTCATTCGCCCCCCTATCCGGGCTCTTCCCGGTTCTGATGGGGAAAGACGACGTTCATGGCTATAGCCTTCTAACGCAACGAAAACGAAGTCCGCTTGGTCGGGCTAGCTATTTTTTTCGGTTTGGTTACTTCTGGTCACCAACTTTTCGGTCGAATCGTTGACATCTCCCTTCTTCTCTTCCTAACGGGAACTGGGTTATGCCCTACTCCTCCGAATTCGCTGTAAATCCGATACCAGCGATGCAATTGTTCTCGCGTTTGAGCTGCGGGTCCAAAAAATGCGTCTGATTTTTTGCATGCGCTCATTTCACGTTCTACGGTTTAGTGACTTGAGTAG
>Ga0194130_10003691_pt1 | contig 20248 bp, 21 predicted proteins | sample TA2KigsurfametaG_FD_160084 | JGI IMG/M metagenome (GOLD analysis project Ga0194130, IMG submission 160084) | Freshwater microbial communities from Lake Tanganyika, Tanzania - TA2015050 Kigoma 12 surface | ecosystem: Environmental > Aquatic > Freshwater > Lake | place: Tanzania: Lake Tanganyika... | reverse complement strand
TCACCCATAAACAAACCATCCTTTGTCTACTTGCTTTGCTCCACCAATGGCGCCACCTATGTCGGCGCTACAGTAGATTTAGACCATAGGTTACGACAGCACAATAAAGAGATTAAGGGGGGCGCACACGCTACCAGCGCCAAAGTAAACGCCGGCGAGCAATGGACACGTGCCTGCCACGTGGCAGGGTTCCCAGATTGGAGGGCAGCGCTGCAATTTGAATGGAGGTGGAAGCAACTGAGTCGGCAAGAATTAAAAAAAAGTCGGACTAATCCATTGCTACGACGCGCGGATGCGTTGCGGAAGCTGCTTTCCCTGGAAAAGGCCACCACGGCGGCGGTCCCATATGCAGAATGGCCAGAGCCTCCAGTGGTCAATATAGAAACCAAAGAGTTTGAGCAATTGTATTATACAGGGGACTCACCAGAGCCACATTGAGATAATGTACGATACGCTTTTGCAACACACGAACGAAACAGTTTTGTATGTGTTATTACACCTTTATTACAGCTAACCGTGAAACGAATATCTCCATTAAATGAGGTGGACACGATGGAGATTATATGTTTAAACGGAGATATGCCAACACGAACGCTCACTATATCTGGGCATATATCGCTTTTAATATCCGCCATATTTGGTGTGAGGATGTTTGTAAAATGCACATAATTATTAAAATATAATTTGTCAATGTTCTGTATAAAATCCGAACCGCATTTTGGATAGAAATAGTAGAGTCCTTTAATAAATTGCACAAACATAGGAAGAAAAACCGAATGCTTATACATATTGGTCCATTTATGTATGTGTTCCATTAATGATATGTTGTTTGACGCGTCGCACTTCTCTAAATAAGCTAAACATAAATTATTGGGTATGTATTTGGTCTGCAAACTGGGTCCATCATTCAGATTAAAAGGCATAAAAATGTCGGGAGCGTTTATGGTGCTGTCCATATTTAATTTTTTATGGTAATAATAAAATGCTTTTGCTACAACACTGATTAAAAAGTCATTCACTGTGACACCATATTTTTTTGAAAGCGCTTTCACATCATTCAAGCCAAACGGGTCGCAATGGATTAATACACTTTTGGTTTGTTTGGGTGCAGGAGGATTACGTGTAAACACATTTATAACCCCTTTATAAATTGCGCTCAATAAGGCTTTAAGATGTATTACTAACAATACAATCGTCCCAATAACTAAATAGTATGCGTTTTCAAAAATATTGGTTATTTTTGTTTTTGCTGTTGGCGGCACGTAGTCCTTTTTTGTTGTAAACCCTTTTAACAACATATCAATGCACTTATACCCATCGCAATACGAGTGCGATACAGACCATATAAGACGACTCTTTTTCGCTTGTTCGTCGTTCAATAAAGTGAAATGCCATTTGCAAAAGGTAGTAATGGGGTTAGTTATTACTTCGTTTGTTTTTTCTTCAAACAGATTTGTAGAACATTGCACATAGGTGCAATACGAAGATATATTTTCGCACGGGGTTTCATTTTTTGGTGACGGGGTCCATTGCAATCTACCGTCTACCATAGTAAGATAAGTAGACAACTCTGGGTTATTTTGAACAAACGATATACACAACTTGTGAAATGCTTCACACGTAACTGCATCTACAAAATCCAACATCACATAAATATTGTAAAGAGGGTCGTGTGTATTATTATAAAATAAAGAGGTGACATAATCATACCATTGCATATAAGCAGCACATAGAATAAAAAACCGATTTATACGTAATAGGTTTCTTGTCTAAACACAAGAAACATACAATGAATACAAACACACACTCAACAACCTCATCACAATCTCATAAAACTCTTTACAACATTGTGGAACATCGGGTCATCAATATCCCATCCCATATCATCCGCGCGTACCTCCTCACCTGACGCGTTGTCTAACCATTGGCGCGCCACTCCCAGATTGGTGTCGTTCATTTTTTTATAAAATATGCACAACTCAATAAAGTGTTTCTTAGATGCGTTTGGGTGTTTTTCATGGACCACATCCAGAAAACTCGCATTAAACACCTCTAACCATTCATTGTCTACGCTGTCATAAGTATCCATTTTTGTTTCTGTTTTTATTTGTTTCTATACTACTATAGTAACATTTATTTATACTGTTTTGCGAATATTCTATATAGTTGTAATATGACTTGCAAATTGGTATGCTCGCAAAACATAAAATTGAAAAACTTCCCTACCCATATAAGGTTCACAAAATAACACAATCGGTTCTTAAAGCATTCTTAAAATATTTTCAAAAGACATTCTGCCTCGTATAGTATATATTACGCCATCATGTCCAACACACATTTAGTATATTTGTTAACGAACGGGTATGCGGACAAATTAATGCGTGAAAGCAACTACATATGCGCGTTTAAAGATATTAATAGCGCGCTGTCCTATGCAAAAATAATGAACATCCATCCCAAATACGATTTGTATAGAGTAGAATGTAAACTTAATAAGCCATTATTAAACCTGGTAATCCAGCACACAGTGAGTTATGAGGTAACCATTCGCCCCATAGACAACTACGAGAGCTTTATTCATAAAATGGAAGAATACTACAAGGGAGAATGCGACTTGCAACAACGTTCTCAACTATGCTTGGAAGACGGGACGTTTGTGTCCCAATATTTTGGGAATAGAGATACCGACAAGCACACATTTGTATACATTGGCAACTTAGCCTTTTCCTAATTTCATTACGAATACTGTATATTATTATAACAATGCAATAAAAATACGCAAACCCACAACCTCCGCATCAATAAAAAATACCAATAAGGGTTGTTTTTTTTTGCGAGAGTGTAGCATAGTAATAGCGTAGTAATAGCGTAGTAATAGCGTAGTAATAGCGTAGTAATAGCGTAGTATAATTATTATTGGATATGCGTTTATATCTAATAATCAAAATCTAATAAATTGTCTACTGTTTTGCAGGTTGGGATGTTTTTTTTGCATAGCTGTTGTGTCAAATAATCAATCGTCATACTTTTTTGTTGCACTTCTTTCTCCAATCGCGCAATAATGAGCCTCTGGGACTGCAATGTTTCTTGCAGTTTGATGTTTTCTACATAGTAGTTTGCTTTGTTTGCATTCAATGAAGCCAGCCATTTTTGGTGCGTTTTTGTTTTGGTATGGGTGGTAAATGAGGTGTGGCTATCATATTTCTTGTCCTTTCGCAACGCGCACGGGCATAATAGGCCAAAAGGCAAGGAGTGAAAAGCGGGAGTTACATCTACATAATCTCCAAGGTCGTTTACGCTGGGAACATAGGTGTCAGGGGTTCTATTAAGCTCCATATTTTATTTCGGGTGGTCAAGTTATTCAATCCGTTGTGTATTTTTAGGAAATACATAAAGGAAAATAAACATTTCAATTTTTTAGTTTTCAACATTTTATTTGCGAGCACGCCGTGTTTTGCGCGCCGACTTGCGACTCGGTAGGAGTGCGCGCCTTGCAAACGCATCAATCTCTTTTTGTTTTGACAAAATCTTGTCCACGATGTCCACAAAATAATGGCGGAATTGGGGTTTCATTTCTTCCAATTCATCCACACAAACCCATTTAATCTCCGACTTTTCAAAGATGGTGCTGTTCTTTATCACATTTGGGTCTAGCCTGCTTTGTAGAAACTTTTGGTTGTTATTGTAGTATAAAGGAAGAAACGGATTGTAAACCATCGGGAAAATATGCATTCTGTATACGGAATGGTTGTTGGACTGGTTGTCTATGTTGATGGTGCCATATTTTGTCAGCATCTTTTTTATAGTTGCGCTATCCCCTAAAAACCCGGTCACTTCTTCCCCCGCCTCCCTAACCGCCGTATTCATAAAGCTTTCTTTTGTTTCTGTCCCCCCTCCAAAATCACTCCAGCCAGGCGTGTCCGCATACTTGTTCTCCTTACCAAATAAAAAATATAGCTTTCCATCTATCACTGTAACTGGCAATATTCCTGCACCCATATAGTATATTACAATATTTTATCGGTTGGTCCGTTCATTTCATATTGTCTAATATTCGCTTGGACAGTTTATCCCCTCCTTCGCTAGAAGGCTCAATCCTGCTAACAAAATCCGTGGGCTCCGTAAAGTCCTTATCTATTTCTATCACGCGAATGTGTTTTGTAATGCTATCATTCGTAAATGTATTGCTTAACAGTTCGTTCCAGTAGTCCACAATTGGTTTCAAGTGCGGCATGGATGGCGGGTAATACAGGTTCAGCAGTAATAGAGTGGCATCTGGCAACCGCATTTTGATGGCAGATATGAACTTGGTATACTCTTTAAATATAAAGTCCGTCTCTTCCCGAGAGTCCGCCTTAAACGATGTCGTATATATCAAGGATTGCATATTTAATAGGTTGTTTCCTCCCGCGGACACGCACACAAAAGTGTTCTCGTTATCAAATCGGGGAGGGATTTTGTGCAACTGGCTATACATCTCCGTAATTACCGCATCATCTTTTGCCAAAAGGTGCACGCGGGCTTTGGTTTGGTCCCTTAATTTATGGTACACGCTATCCCCGTCCGCAACATACAACTGGTTGTTTAACATACTGTCCCCAATCAAAAACAGGTTTTTCGGTTGGTCTAACCCCTCTTTAATAGATTCAGAACGGGGGTCGGGAACAAACCAATTATGAACTGCCATTCCGATTGCTACGCAAGCGAGCGTAATGCATAAGATAGTGACTGTGCGGTCAATCGGAAACGAAGTGCGCCCGTGACCATTGGTAAGAGAATGCATAAAAGAGAGCATGTATATATATTATTTGCGATTTTTAAGCATTTTTAAAAAAAAGAATTATTATATGAGTTCCCCATCACAAACATCCAAACGCACCAATACAAAAACAACCCGTAATGCATTTGATTTTGACATAAATAACTACACGATAGGCGAATTAATCTCGTTTTTTAAACTGCCAACGAAATACACTCTCCAGGATTTAGAGAAAAAAGAAAAAGAAATGGCGACGCAGATTATTTCTTCTAATAACGCGAACCAAACCGCAGAATATAAATATGAGGTCATATCGTTTATCAAAACCGCCAAAAACCTGTTGACCGCCCGACTACAGCCGGTTCAAATGGAACCAATGACTCAGAACGCGCCTCAACCCAGCAATACGGCGCCAGGGGACACCTACAAGGAAGAGCCTCCGGTTACCATTACGCCAGGGTCAATAATGAACCCATACTCTTCCAGACCAACCATGCAACTGCAAAACATTCCACAAAAGTCTATTAACCCGTATAATGGGAACAAAGTCACTACCAATTATGTGTTTAATTCGTTGTTTCGCGACGATTTCTTCTTTTCCAGTGGTGAAAAATGCACATACACATTGCCTAAAAAGCTCACCAATGTAACCGCAATCAGCTTGTCTGCATTCCAATTCCCCAACGTGATGTTTAGTTTCTCTGCATCAAGGCAAACAAATCAAATATATATATACGAATACAACGAGGACTTAGAGGCGATTGTGACGATTGAAGACGGCAATTACACGGTTGATAATTTCCCACGCGTGCTAGAAAAGGCCATTAATGAACAGGTGGTTGGAGTATACTATGAGCCAGACCCGGACGGGTTAAATAGGTTTCGTGTCACAATTAGCCCGTATACTCGGTTTTTAACGATTTCTAACACTACCAACGAGTTTTTAATCAATGTGCTACTAACGGACAATGAGCCCTCGTGCAGACAACGCCCCAAAATAGGCACTGAAGATAGCAAATACAACATTTTACCCCAAACGCTGGTGAACACGTTAGGGTATCAAATTGGATTCCGTCAAATTACTTATGACGAGGCAACAAGTTATACCACAGAGGCACAGTTTAACCCTACATTCAGTCAGTATATTTATTTTACGCTGAATGACTACGTAAACAACCAAAGCAGCAATACGTATGGGATGTTACCGGGTGGAATACTAGATAGTAATATTTTAGGGGTAATTCCAGTGATGGGGGCGCAATTTGCCAACTCCTTTGACAACAATGCAAATTTTATCAACAAGGTGCGCTCATACAACGGGCCAGTAAACATCTCCAAAATACAGGTGCAACTAATCAGCCCAGTTGGGAATGTGTTAAACTTGCATTATGCAGAGTTTACCTTTGTTTTACAGGTGGAAAGCTTGTATGACAACACAAAATAAGGTCCGTCGCACAAGACAACATCCATTCAAACGTCAATAAAAGCCAATAAAAAGAAACAACACAAAAAAATGAGCACATTTATGCGCATTTTTTGCGAATAGTAATTATAATAACTAAACCATACCTGATTAATTTTCTCTGCATTCCGCCTGCGACGTATCTGTTATTTTCTCTAATGTGTCTCTAATCATCTCCCGCTTGACCTCTTGCTTTAGATTGATGTAGCACTCAATATTCCCGCTTCGCACGCTGTCCAGGTCTTCTTGCTCTGCCGTATCGTCATCCACCTCCTCTGCTTCGCCCTCCTTTGGTTGGGTCTTTAAACTATCCATAACAAACTTAAATACATTTACCTCTTTTTCCTGCCCGATACGGTAACACCTGGCAATCGCCTGGTCTTCAATAGAAGGGTTCCAATGCGGGCTGGGAAAGTATATTTCACTAAACTGTTTTTGCAAGTTCAAACCTTCACAGCCGGTTTGGATTTGCAGTATAAGCACGCTTGCCTTTGTATTCGCAAGATTCAGTCCACGACTGTTGCGCCCATCATACGTAACCACATTCTCAATCCCGCCTAGTTGCAACAGAGCCTTTAGTTCGTCTATTTCTTGAGTGAAATGGCAAAACACCAGCTTTCCCGCCCCATTGTCTTTGCGAGACAGTATTAACTCTGTCACCGCATTCATTTTGCTATTGGTGCGTATGGCGGAGAAGTGGCCTTCCGTAATTTCTTCCTCGTATTGGACGACTAGATTCATCAAGTAACGCGTCATTAACGAAGGCAAGATGCACGATTGTCTGGAGCGAATAATCAAACTTAACGCGTGCACATCGTTACCAAAGTCATCCGACAGAATGCTTTCGCCTTTGGACGTCACGTCGCAAAACGATAACGACTTGTGGATGTCGGCCGAAAGCTGTTTTTCATACTTATTTACCCAAGGCACTTGAATGGTGGTCACGTGTAAAGGGGGCAGCTCAATCCCTACCTCCTGTTTGGTTCTACGAAGCATATATTTATTTAAATAGTTTACCTTAAAATCGTGGTTGTTTAATTGAGTTGCAGTCAATTCCACACCGATTAGCTTGCTCAACGCATACAAATCGCTCTGTCTGTTTTGAATGGGTGTGCCAGACACAACCCACGCAATGTTGGTGGTTAGCACCTCGCAACTTTTGTGGCGCGTCGTCTTTGCGTTACGCAAATGGTGCGCTTCGTCGTAAATGATTCGCCCCCAACGAACCGTGTGTAACGGCGAGTCCTCTTTTTCTGCGCACATCGTAACAATGTTATAGGTGGTAATCACTACGGAAGCTCTATGAAGCGCGTCCACGCTTATTTTTTTGCGATTGGTGGTTGTGTTATAAACTAGCGCATTATGCCCAGTCAAGTCAAGGATGGCTTTGTGCCACTGCTTAACAAGCGCAACGGGCAGGACAATCAGTGTGTTACGGACTGGGTTGGCGTAAATGACCCCAACCATCAGTATGGTTTTGCCCAATCCCATCTCATCCGCAATGATGCCTCCCTTACGTTGGCCGTCAGGAACGACTGCCAATTCGTGGTCAAGGCACCATTTGGCGCCTTCCAGCTGAAAATCCTTTTTATCTAGGTTGGCCGATTCAATCCACTGAATAAATCGTTCCATTTTTTATGTCTTTTGGTATATTCGCGTTGTAATATGTAGTAAGCCTGTTTAAAACAAGGTATAAAGTATTGCCTCCACGGCGATGCCAAAATAAGTTTTCAATTTTTTATTTGTGTCACTCATTTCTTTGCCTACAAATTATATTATTCGGGGTTCAATGGTATATTAAGTGACTGAATACAATTAAAATAGTAGTTGCGTAAATGAGTGCACAAATAAAAAATTGAAAACTTATTTTATAAAGAGATGCAATATAAAACTATAAAACGCTTATAAGCAACAACACGCGACTTACCCTGCTACTTTCGTTATCGTAAAATGAACGCTTCTAACAAGAACTCCTTAAAAACTAATGCCCATGCCAAGCGCAACGCAATGTATTGCAAAGTGTGCGCCGATGCAAAAAAGCCCGCCGACGTGATTGCCAGTCACAATGTGAAAGACGCCTCTGGAAAAAACACCTGCCCCACGCTTGCCTCGCAGTCGTGCAAGTATTGCAAAGAGGTTGGGCACACGGTAAAATACTGCAAATCGCTTGCAGAAAAAAATAAAATCGCCGCCTATGTGCCCCCTGCGACTACACCCAAACGCGTAGTCCAAACGGATGCCATTCCGAATGCAAATGGCTTTTCCGCATTGTATCAAGATAGCGAAAGCGAAGAGGAGGAAGAAGAGCCCGAATCTTTCCCTGCGCTCTCTATGGCCAAGAAGACCCAGGCTCGCACAAACATCACGACCATCAGCTACGCCTCTGCGTTAATCAGTGAAAAGGCGAAGACGTCCCCGGTTACCATCCCAGTAACCTTGCATATTCCGATTCGCATTCCTACAGTGGAATATACGGAGCCAAAGTGTGCAATTGGTCCAATGATGAAAAAAAGCCGTTGGTTGGATGCGGATTCCAGTAGCGATGAAGAGGAGGATGAAGACGAAGGCGAAATGCCGATTCCGTGCGTTCAGAGCGCGGAAACCCAGAAAGAATGCGAGTGCGCATGGTAGATAGATTGTCTACAATGGTATAGTAAAACAGGTAAAACAGGTAATCAACATAACATAAAATAATATTTATACATAACTTGCAAAAAAAACAACCCGAAAGGGCGTTTTTTTTGTTTTTTTCTGGTGTCTTTGTGCATATCTAATCCATTTTTTTCCAAATGGTGGTCGCTGGCTTTGAACTAGTTGCGTTGTTCATAATCGCTTTGTTGGAGTAGATAATGCGACTGGAGCACGCGTTGAGCTGGTCTGTTAGCATCTGGATTTCTCTGTTTTTGTTTGAAAGGATTTTGGCATAGTTTTCTTCAATGCGGAAGACAACGTGCAATGCCGCAAACAAAGCAATTGCGCATAAAACCGCGGCAATGCATATTACCTGTAGTTGCATATAACTCGGGTTATATTGAACTAGCTTTTTCGCAAAATGCGAGATGGACACAGAAGGCGTGTTATTGATTTCTACAATCAATATGGAAATGTTATACGCGCAAAATGCCCACACGGCTAACTTTTTTATAACATCATAATCTTCCTCATCCAGAACAGGATGAATGGTGGCGTTCAATTCATTGTTGCGAACATTTACGCAAGCAGAGTTCTCGTTATTCGCAATTTGGCTTGACATTGTGGATTCAGGTTGTTCTCGTGTTGGTCACTATTTTACAATTTTAATGCCCAAACCATATTGAAATACTTTTTCAATTTTTTAGTTTTCGCATTTTTATTTTATGGTCTGATGCATTATATTCCCGTGTGTATGATTATTTATAATTTTTGATAATTATACATAAATGAATAATGAGACACACGTTGAGGGAATATTAACAATATTCCAATCCCGGACGGTGTAATTTAGCAGTATTTGTTTACGTAATAGTAATAATAATACGGGATAAGTTTTGGATAGGGAAAGTCTAACGCAAATACGTTATAAATCATAGTTTTATTTATAAGAATGGTATATCTTATAAATGAAAATCGTGGATTGTTTTATTTTTTACAACGAGCTGGAAATGTTGCAATATCGTTTTGACATCTTAGACCACGTAGTTGACTATTTTGTGGTCGTAGAATCCACCCACACATTTAACGGAAAAGAAAAACCTCTCTACTTTGCAGAAAACGCGCATTTGTATGAAAAATACCGCGATAAAATTATTGTGGTCACGGTGGATGATATGCCGTATAAATATCCAAACATCAACGTATTATGCGGTCATCAATGGATTAATGAACAGCGCCAACGAAACCACATTGACACCGGATTAAAGTATATGTGCTCTAAACCCGAGACGCGTTTGCAAGACGAGGACATTGTTCTAATAAGCGATTTAGATGAAATCCCCGACCCTGAAACACTTCAAAAAATAAAAAACTATCAACTCCGTGTCACTGTAAACATACTGGATATGTATATGTATTACTATAATTTGAATACTCGCCACGAGGACAAATGGTTAAAAGCCAAAGTGTTGACTTACAAAGCATACAAGACGTATTCGCAAGCGATCGTCACGTGCGACCAAATCCGAACAAACATTGATTACCGAGTTATCCCCAAAGGAGGATGGCATTTGTCCTACTTCGGCGATGCCCAGTTTATAAAAAACAAAATCGCGCACTTCTCGCACCAGGACTTGAACGTAGAGCAGTTCACCAACGCAGATAAAATTAACGAACGCATCAAAAACTGCGCGGATTTGTATGACCGCAATTTACCCATTAGCAAAATCCCTGTGGACCAAAACGACTATTTACCGCCTCTGTATCGTGAGCGCCTTTCCAATTTTATTGCATTTTAATAGTGACGAATTAATTTATGAAATCATTCAATCAAATAAATTATTCTCTCGTGTATACGTATTAAAATACAAAATCCACCACCACTGGGTAATGGTCCGAGTTCCATTTTCCGCAGTATTCCTTGTATCCGTGGTAAAAAAACGCATTTACCACATAACTGCTCAGCAGGGGCGTCATTAATACGTGGTCTATCATGGAGTAGTCTGATTGCGATTGCGTGTTGCAGTTGCTGTCGGAATCCCACCAATCGCTAAACCTCTCATTTTGAACCACTCTAGACGCAATGTTTGTCAATTCATATTTCCCCTTTTGGTCTCCATCCAGTCCTTTCAGTATATTTAATACTCGGGAAACGGGTTTGTTGCTATTAATGTCTAATACATTCGCATCAAAATCGTTCATATCCCCGGATACAATCACTTCATACCCCTTTTGAATATAGCTGCTAATCACGTGTTGCAACACTTGGGCTTGTCCTTCTCGTTGCACGCACCTTGCGGGGTCGGTTGGGTATGCCAGCAAGTGCGCGCCAATAAAGGCCACCTTCATAGTGCCCCATTTGTATTCTGTAATGTAGTGCTTGGATACGCCTGTGGTGCCCGAAGCCGAAGTAGACCCGCAATGGGCATTGGGAAGCGGATAGGCAACCTTCTCTTCGGTTCGGTATAAGCTAACTAGGGGGTCAATACGGGTAAGAATGCCCACATTTTGGCCTGTGCTTGTATCGGTGCCCTTTTTTAAATACGGGAAATACGACGCATCCAGCTGCTTAATGGCAATATTTAATTCATCGCACCCTTCAATCTCGCAAATGTTGACAATATCGGGTTGCAAGTCTTGTATGATGCTGGTAACGTAGTTCATATGGGTTTGGGCGGCGCTATCATTGTGCCACGGGCAACCAGAACCAGGGCAATTGGCGGAACTATAGTAGTCAATAAAGAGCCACTCTGCGTTGTATTGGACGAGGCGTAACGAGTTTTTATCTGTTCTGCGGTCTCCAAAGGAAGAAACGGTGGGGCATTCGGTGTCTGCATATGAGTCTGGAAACAAGGTAGTCAGAAGCGCAATCGTAGAAAAAATAGAACAAACGACAAAAGAAAAACGCATACTATATCTATATTTAATTGGGATTTATTTTTTTATTTTATTTTTATTTTTTCTTTTTTCCTGTTCCTTTTGTAAAGTCTGGAACGGTTATATTTTTTTCCAAGAGCAAATGTTCCTCTTATTGGGCGTAGAACGATACATTTTCCCATCATTACCTCGCATCTGTTTATTGCAATTTTCATTTGCGGGATATGGCGGGGAGTTTCTATTTTTATATTTCTTTAGCGTTTTACTATGTTGATTGATTGCATCTTTACCCGACACACGTTTCAGCTTTTCAGTGAGGCTTTTGCGTTGCGACGTAGTTAGACCTAAAGGATTTGTTTTTGTTTTTAACGCATATTTTATATTACGCGTCCACACAGACTTGCAGTTCCCTTTACAACTCCCCGTACCAATTTCGGACAATATTTGCATAGCTCCATTATAATTACGAAGAAACGTCATACTATATACATATACGATGAAACTTTTATTTTTTCGTCTGTTTTAGTATGACAAAGAGCTACGAACAACATTTATCCCAAGACCCAAATACGAGACCAGTTTGCGTGTATTCCGACTTTTGCAATACACGATACGTGCGCGATGTCTTCCAAAACAAAGAACAGTTGCGTTGGGCGTATATAAATAGACATTTACTACAAACACACACGGCGGAAGAGCTTTTTGAGCTCTCTCCATTTATGGAGTATGATAATGACATTGTGCATCCGCTCCACATACGATTCGCTGCCGTCCAACCAAAAGAGCCTGAAAAAAAGAAATAGGCCAATACAGGAACTGCCAATAAAAGTGGAACGCCCCATATGAAAATAAAAAATGCCCCCGTAGGGAGCATCCTTTATATAAATGTTAGTAACAATATGAATATGTATGTGTATCCTATATAATTATGTATTTTTTACCTGTTATTACCTGTTATTACCTGTTGTCTGTTATTTGTTATTGCCTGTATCACGTGATGCGTTTAATTGTTGCAGATTCCATCGCTGAACAGTCTGCGTGACACTTCTTTCAAATCCTTCTCTGGAATGACTTGTTTTACGTATTGTTTTACTGGTGCATATGTTATCTCCTGCTGGGAATCTGCAATGAGTGGCTCCAATTCTTGGTCTTGACCTTGGTTAAATCGAACGGGTTCCAACTGTTGGCTTTCTATGCAGTAAACATAGTCTTGCGCTACACTACGCATCATTACCGGTAGAATACTTAACTTCTGTAGCAAATCTGCTTCTTCGGAGTTTTCTGGCTTGATGTCCACCATTACGGGTTGTTCTGGCTCGTCTTCTTCATCGTCTGTATCTGTTAAATCAATAATAGTTCGCTTTTTTGATTCGGGTTTGGATTCAGGCCCGTCCAAATCGGCTAGAGTGATGGGCTCCAAACTAGTATCCACCTCCTCCTGGTCTAATGGCGAGAACGACAGCATTTCACGGATTGTATTGTTCAGCTCGGCAATCTGCCCGTTCTGAAATCCGCACAAGTTAAACAACTGCTTAATCTGTATGGTTTGCGCTTCAATGATTTCATTCTGCGTATCAATACGCATCGCTTGCTCGTAAAGCATATACTGATGCTGTTTTAGTTCATCCGTGACTGTGTCTATCTTTGTATACAACTCATCGGTATACGAAGCAAGCTGATGCACATTCACCTTAGTTCTGGCAAGAGGGGCGTTGTTTGGCAAGAGCATCCAAAACTCTTTGGACGCAGAGGACACATAGAACTTGTGCGAGCCTTTCTCCGCAATCTCATCTACTGCCAGATTAGATAGCCATTTCTTGATGGACACGAAGGCAGAGAACTTGGGCACTTCTTTGTCTTTGGTTTGTTCCTCGCCGGGAATTACCTTGGGTAAAGCAAGGGGTTTTAGCTTGACAAAGTCAACATAATCCACCTCTGCAAGGCCTGCATAGGCAAACATATATCTGACTTGGTCTTCCGTATAATGCTCGGCAATGCGAGGAATGTATACGTGCGTGTATTTTTTGGCATTTTCATTCGCCATTCCGATTGCAGGAGCAATGCGGATAGAATCAACATTGGAAACTACGTTCATTCGGGTAGAGCTCATTTTTCAATAAGGTTTCAGTTTGTAAGGGCGTTTTAGGGAGTTCGCTATAGCGCTTTTATATAATCTTATGTGCACTTTGTATTGCAAATAAGTTTTCAATTTTTTACTTTTATGCTCATAAATCAAATTACAATATAATCTACATTATAGGTTTGTAGACTCATTTTTCTTTTGTGTAGGGTATTCTACTATCCCAATACAGTTGTCCATTATATACTTTATCATTTGCGCGCAATGTTGCTTTTTCGTAGTCTCATCTGTGTTATTCAACTCCCTCTTGGCTTTGATGTCTTTCCCAATATAGACTTTCTGATTTGTGCAAAACGATTCAAATAGCATACACACTTTTTTGCAGGTGATTTCTGGATGCATTCTTCCGTTGTAACTATATTATAGTTGTCTTTTTATTATATATACATAACGCGTTGTAATTGTAGTAAACACAGAAATAAGTAATTAAATAATAAAATTGAAATATTTATTTAACCAAAATAAATAGTAAGATTATGCATTGTTGATATTGAATATCAAGCCTACGACCCAAATACTTACATTGATTCTACTTTGACTTTACAAGAAAATGGAATGCTCAATTTGCCTTGACTGCATTGATGTGAATAAGAACTGCATCACTACCGAGTGCGGACACTGCTTTCACGCAAGTTGTTTAATGACAAACGTTGCCCACAATGGCTTCGGTTGCCCTTATTGCCGCGCAGAAATGGCTGAGGTTCCAGAGGATAGTGATGACGAAGAAGATTATGATGAAGAGGAAGAGGAAGATGAGTATGAAGACGAAGAATATGAGGTAGACTTGCTGGACGATTATTCGCTCAGAGGCTTTCGCTGGTTGTTTCAACGTGCGGAAGGCGAAGAGGTGGACGATGAGCCAGATGACGAGTTTGAAGACGATGAGTTTGAAGACGAAGAGTCGGCTCAACCTGCCCCAGCTCGTTCAAACAACCCACACGTGGCCCCTTGGAACTTTGTGGCGCACCATTTGCTGCAACGTGGAGTAACCACAGAAATGCTGGTTCGTGCGTTGTTGTCCACATCACACCCAGAATACAGCGATAACCGTGAATGCGATGTATCCAGGAATGCTGTCCTTGGAGGGATGCAACTGATTATAGATGGATTTAGACCATACCAGTTAGAGACACTTGAGCGAGAAATACAGCAAGAAAAAGAAAAAAAAGAGTTTGAAATAGAAAGACAAGTTCGGTTGCGTTTGCGCGCGCTTGGACATAACGTAGATGTTTTAAATAGCGAAGTAGATAGTCAAATAGTTAGTCAAATAGTTAGTAGATAAGTAGATAAGTAGATAAGTAGATAAGTACATAGTTCGTAATTGAGTAAATAACTAGCTAATTATAATTACATAGTGGTTTATTTTTTTTGTTCATTGCTTGTATGACGCTACCAAATAATATATTATATATTATATATAATATGTATATGTATCCCCCATCAATATACGCCCACATTATGAGCGGAATGTTATTGTTTATTGCCTTCGCGCTGGTTGTGAAGCATTCTTCCAATCTATACAAGGCGGACCCGTATAAATCCATTGTATTAACCATCCTTTTTTCTATTGCGGTTTGTGTCCACGGCATATCTCATCTAGGGCTGGAAATGCATTACAAGTTTAATCCATTTCAATATGTGATGAATGCGTAACGCGGACATTATATTTCATAATGCATTTCCCCAAAAAAGTATTTAAAGACAACACCTATGTATAATATGGCGCAGTATGCCACTGTGCCAAAAGCTCCATACAGCAATTGATGATTATTATTATTGCACACATATTTGCCGAACTATTCGGAGCAATATTAAATGGGTGACCCACACATGGGTTAGGAGCTTGTTTTTGCCATTCGCGCGCTTGCGTGCACTTTTTTCATTTTTTCAGGTTTGTTTATTTTTGCATTTTCATTCCCATTCCCATTCTATTACTAACACTTTTTTGTAGGTTTTGGAGCCATTACGAAGACAAAGACAAAGACAAGGACAAGGATGCCGTCGCCGCCAGATATAAGGAGAATGATGTAAGGTAAGTAAACTTTTTTTGTGGTCTTATGGTGTAGTGGTTAGCACTTCAGACTTTGAATCTGACAACCTGGGTTCGAATCCCGGTAGGACCTATTTGCCTGCGTAATTGCAGGCGTCTACTTTATATATTTATGTAGGCATTCTTTGGCCAAAGTATGACCATTCAACGCAACTATGTTGCAAAACAGGATATTATTTTCAAAAAATTGTAGCGAGTTGGCGCAGAGGCAGCGTGTTGGGCCCATAACCCAAAGGTCGGAGGATCGAAACCTTCACTCGCTAACATCTATATATTTATTTGCACTTGTTTCGTATTGCTTCGGTAGCTCAGTTGGTTAGAGCGTGCGGCTGTTAACCGCAAGGTCACAGGTTCAATTCCTGTTCGGAGCGTTTATTTTCATTTTCATTTTATAAAAATATAAAATGAGAACTTATAAGTTATTTTTAGGTCTTGATGGTTGGTTTATAGCTTCCAAAGGGATTGCCAAATCGGGCTCACGGTGTTGTTATCTTTTGTGTGCAAATTAAAGGCGCACGAATAGTTCGGATTAATGTTCAATGGTCCGCACGGATTGCACTCTCCGCGAATAAACCCAAACCCAGGAATCACGCTGGGCAAATCTTTGTTTGCAATCTTGTCTTTTTTCGTTTTGAAAAACCCGCTCAAGAAATCTGTCCCTAAATAGGTGGTCAATTCCATATAGGAGGTTGGCTCCGTATCTCCTCGGGTGCATTTGATAAAATTATGGTTTTTATCCACTGCAAATAAGGGGTCATATTGCGACTCTCCTAAATCCACGCCATTCAGCAAAAACTTGCCCTCTTTGGTGTTCCACGACAGCAACATTTTGGCGGCATTCTCGTTATACACCTTCATCGCCTGCGCCAACCCTTCATCGGGTTGCATTTTTATCGTTTCACTCCGCGCAATCTCGTCGATATACATATCTTTGGTTGCTTTTGACCACGGCCAATACCCAGTGGCAATTAGCGTCTTGGCCTCCTCCTCGGTGGCTTGGCTTTGGATTAAATCCATATTAACAGTTAGCTTGGGATTCGAAATCTTCTGGAACTTGATAAACGCATCTATCGTTTCTTGCGACCATCGGGCTTCTTTCGCGTTTTCAAGGCCTTCTTTCACGCTACGCGGTAAAAACGGGCCTTGGGAAAACCTATACAATATAATCAACGCGACCCCTGCTACCACGGCCATATACGGATGAACCATTCCAACCATAATGACCCCCACTAATAATATTAAATTGCCTAAAAGCGTGTAGAATAAGGTGGCAAACAGGCTTGGGACCACATACAGTATAACCCACAGCGCCAATAAGACCACCATAATTCCCATTAGCAAATGTAAATATCTCTCTTTACTCATTTCGTTTATCCACGATTTCATATATTAATCCTATATTTTTACTCTTGTATTTTTCATATTGCATTCGTTTCTTTTTACCTCCCGGAAGACCCAAATCCGCCTTCGCCTCTTGACGAGCTTCCCAAGTCGTCTGTGCTATTTACCAGTTTTACCACAATCGGCATCAACCCTGGTGCGCATAGTTGCGTCAGACGGTCAAATCGTTCTACCTTGTAGTCCTCCGAATCGGGCATACAATCCAACATCGCCATCACGTTGCCTCTGTAGCCAGAATCAATAATACCTACACTGTTTGCCAGCCGAAGTTTGGTCTTGTAAATGCTTGACCTCGCATACATATAATAGCCGGTAGGGGTTTCCTTGCTTCCAGACCCAAAATTAGACACAATGTTTGCGCTGCATTTCACCTTAAAATCTAACTTGTTTACTTGTCCAGAGGAGCATATTAAGTCCTGGGGAGCATATAAATCAAACCCTGCATCCACATATTTGTCGTTCATAATTCGCTCATTGTGGGCAACAACCGCTTTTTCGTAGTGGTTATATAGGTCGTTGGAACCATCTACAAACACTTTTAGCTCCATATACTGGGGAAACCTGCGGTGCATGGTCGCGTGCTCCTTGCTGGACTCTCCCAAGCAACACATCTCTTGCATGTGGCTGGAGTCATCGGAACCCATTGCGGAGAGAAACGCGGAGTTTTCAGTAAAGCTTGACATCATATATAATTATATCGTGTCAAGTATTTATATTATTTTATATTTTGTATGTATGTATGTTTTGTGTATTATGTATAGTGTTTTGCGTATTATGTATAGTGTATGAGTGTTAACGTGTTGCGCACCCACGCTTACCCGTATACACAGGAGGGGGATATGGTTTTTGGCTATCAGATGGGTTCGCCACGCAACGTTGTATTTCCAATGTGTGTTGACCGCTTGTTTGCACATTATGCACATTCTTTGTATATCCCGAATGGTTCTGAATGCATTTTCCTTCTATTGTTGTGCAGGTCTTGACATTCCCTTCATACAACTCTGGGTGGTTGGTTTCTACGATGCACACGTTGGCCGCGCTTTTCTTTTGCAAATAGACCCCCTGGCTGGTGTTGTCGGCCAAATTGGAGTTACCATAATTGGACTGCACAATCGCATTCGGATATGTGCCAGTATACGCCCAACGGTATTTCTTGCGAAGCATACCTCGGGTAGACAACACAGAAGGCTTAATATATTTGTATTGCTCTCCTAATATCTCCGCACGAGACGCGTTCATTACTGGTTGCGTTTTTTTTGACAATGCAGTTTGCTTCCCGTGGCCTCGCGGGTATTCCCCCTTAAAAGGAGTGCCGTTCTTGCTCATCGCCATAGACTGGCCAATGTATCCTACATTGCGTCTTCCTCCATTTATAGAAAAGCCCGACGGACCATAATTGTCTATACTGGAAGAAAACATCAACGAACTTGCAGGGCCATAGGGACCCTGTGTCATCCAAATCCCTCCTGGCGGGTTTCCAGATATTTTCGTTTTATGTTGCGATAGTAACGATTTTTTTTTAAACGTGGCGAGAGACATATATTATACACTCATAATTTATTTGTTTGTTGTTTGTTATTTGTTATTTCTACTGCAATGCAACTAAATATATAATAGTTGCCTCCTTGTGCCGTTTTCTTCCAAGCATCTCAGCAAAAACCAATATAATTTAGTGCCATACAGCTTGGACAGTGTGTCTTCCCGTATTAGCCTCCAGTGCGCCAAAGCGTTTTCCTCTGGGTAAGGCAAGTATTGTTCAAACAGACAATACAATACCAGTGTTGCAAAAGAATAATACACGCTGTTGCAATGGCAATGAAACGGTAATGCATTGCACTTGGCCATTTCTGGGCAATAAAACTCGCGCCTATCGTCAAACGGCTTTATAAACGTGAGCAGCCCTGATGGATTAATCGGAAGCACAAACTCGGGGTCCATCATCAAAAACACGTTTCCGTTGATAACAAACACATTATCTAAATCCACCAAGTAAAAACTTAGACGATTTCTTCGTAGCTCGTTTAGCTGGGAAGATAAGCTGTGTATCATTAGGATAGCCTCTTTGTAACTCATTTTGTTCATTTTCCCATACGATGCGCCCTGTTCTTCCTCGGAACTTGTTGTAGTGGAGGAATCGTCGTCGTTATTCCGATTATCGCCCCTTTCGTCCTCGTCCTCCTCGTCCTCGCTTGAGGAATCATACTTGGTGCGAACGTGTTTTATAGAGGCGGTCGGGCTTGGCTCGGGCTCAATGGAAGAAAACAACCAATCGCGCAGGGTGCAAAAAGTGGTTGCATTAAACGAAAAACAATAATAGGTCTCATTCTTGGTAGCCACCAGCGAGCAATTCTCTATTAACCCACTGGATGCAATGCTCTGCAGAAAAAGCTTAATACTCGTATTATAATAGTCCTCCAACTTGTATTTCATCATACACTTGTCAGCCGTTTGTTCCACAATAAAGGTCATTATATTTTAGTTGTAGGAAGAAAAAAAACAAAGAGAACACATAGGGCCACTATTTGTGTTATTTGGTGTGGTGTTATTTTAGTTTATTAGCGAACGTATATTTCTTCGCCTTCTTCCAGTTGTTCCATAATATTTACTTTATTTTTCGCGCATGCAAGTGGCACTCTTTTTGTTTGCGCTTTTTTCGGGCGGGTTTCTACATTGGAATCCCATTTGGAAGAACGACTCATGGTCATCTTCCAATTGTTGAAATCCTCGTACCTTACAAGCACGTCGCCACCACGTAGCATTATTTTTCGCACATACGTAGCGTCTTCGCTACAATCCCACTCTTTACACCCTTGAAGATTTAAAATGGGACAAACCCCACTAAAAATCAAAAGGTTTGCTCTTCACAGAGCGTGTAAATTTTGGTTTTGGGAATTCTTCTAAAAACCCTGAGTTGTTTTTGCTTCTGGA
>Ga0194130_10003689_pt1 | contig 20250 bp, 15 predicted proteins | sample TA2KigsurfametaG_FD_160084 | JGI IMG/M metagenome (GOLD analysis project Ga0194130, IMG submission 160084) | Freshwater microbial communities from Lake Tanganyika, Tanzania - TA2015050 Kigoma 12 surface | ecosystem: Environmental > Aquatic > Freshwater > Lake | place: Tanzania: Lake Tanganyika... | reverse complement strand
TGCGAGCGCTGGCACCTGGATGCGCAGCAGGAGCTGGCGCTCCTCCCCCGCGTAGAGATCACCGAGCGGGACGACCAGGTGCTTGAGGCCGTCAGTGTCTGCGTCCTGAACGCGGTCATCACATGACTGCTAGACCGCTTCGTCGATCGATCCATGAATCACCCGTTCCGGATGCTGGTCTGAGCCAACTTGACCTCGTAGCGGGACTGGCGCCCAGCCGGCCAACCGTCTGGGACGTTCCTTGCGTCACCGCGCGGTGCCACCGACGGTGGGGCGATCCCCAGGCCGATCGGGCGGGTGTTCTCACGTCGCCCGGGTATCACGGACGCCTTCAGGAAGGCAGTTCCCCTGCCTCCAGCCCGGATTTCGCCGCGACAAGAGTGGTTTCTTCCCCGTCCCATGGACTTCTTCGCGGCCATATGGGAGCCTGCGTCCAGTTGCGCCCCCTCCGGCAGGAGCACTTGTGAAGCGGACTGCGGTCATCCTCGCAACCTCCTTGGCCATCGGCGCCTCGGTCTTCATTGCGCCCAACGCCTCAGCAGACCGTCATTTCAAAGATCCGTATCGGGACGGCCCCCTGCACGGTCGGGCCAACTGGTGCGAGTGGACATGGGGGACGGAACTCGAAAAGATTGCCAACGACATCAGCGAAGCCGTCTCAGACGGATATTGGGCCATTGCGGGGTTTTTTGGGGCGGAGGTGCCCCCTGACGTTGAGCCCGAGTTCGTGCCCGAGGTCGTGTTCCCCGAGGGCTGCGACCGAGCCAAGGCTTACGACGCAGAGCGCTGGCGTCGCGCACGGATGCTAGAACAGGTGGGCGAGTCAGCGCTCCTCTGGCAGAACCGCGGACAGCCTCCAACTCTGGACTCCGAGAGGCACGCTCCCGACTTCGTCGTCGTCGGAATGGGTGATTCCTTCGCCTCGGGCGAAGGCAACCCTGCAGATGGAATCGACTGGACTTACGAGGACGATGCTTGGGACGAAGCCGGCTACCCCCACGTTACCTGGACTACGTTCAGCGAGGCGGGCGTCGCTGAGTCCGAGTCGGACGACCCAGCCGCGGCAGCAGTATGCCATCGCTCGTCAAAGTCGGGCTTCGCTAGTGCAATGCTCGAACTTCGTCGGCTCTACCCTCAGTACAACATCTTCTGGCGGAACTTTGCCTGCTCTGGTGCAGAGAGCCGTCATCTGTGGAAAGACGAATACGTCCCCTGGAAGTTCTTCCAGGCACAAGACGTGGCAGGCGTGGCACCCGAGGATTGGGACGGTGAGGCGTACAGGTTGGTCGCCAATTCTGCCGCCCGGCAGCCCACGCAGATCGCTCAGGCACGGGCATGGCTACAGACATTCGCGCGAGGTGCCCCCCCTGTGGACGCCACCTACATGAGTGTCGGTGGTAACGACGTCTTCTTCGGCAGCGTCATTGCCCAATGCGTCCACCCACTGGGGGTCGTAGGCCTGATTCCGCCCTACGTGGTAAGAGAGAAGTGCACATCGGATGACCCATGGCTCGACCTTGCCCGCGCCGCCATTACGGGCGGTATGCGCACCAAGCCGCTAGGTAGTCCCGGGGAGGGGACGGAAGCAATAGATCCGCTTGGTGGCAAGCAGTGCACCCTCCAAGAAATCGCTGACGACGGCTGCTTGAGCCATGGCCTGGGTGGACGCTGGTCGTCGAGTGAGCAGCGCTACCGCCGACTCGACACGGAACTCCGAGCGTCCCTCAACCCGACGCGCATATACCTTGCTGAGGTTCCGGACTTTACAAGAAGTGATAGCGCTCACTTCTGCGGAGACACCGACTGGCCGCAAAGATACTACTTGCAGACCGCCAACGAGGCCATGCTCACGAAGCGGCATGACCCCTACACGCGAATGCATGAGGATTGGCTTCTGCAATTCTCCGAGGAGGAGAACTGGTCCTTCGCTTCCAGGAACGTGGGCGACGAGCTGGTCAAGGTCATCCGGTCCGTGGCAGGCACAAGGCAAGTTGGGCAGACGACCCTGCCGGCCGGCTCCCTCAATTGGTACTTGGTCTCTCACGGCCCCAATGGCGACACTCTTTACGAGGGCTGGCGTGCCAAGCATGGCATGTGCGCCCTCCAGCCGTATGTCAATACCTTCGAGGAAGCCCAAGACTTCCAGGGCGAGGACATGGACAACGCCATTGACGTTTCCGCGGGGGCACTTCACCCCAACGCCTTCGGGCAACAGGACTACGCGGAGCGCATTCTTTGGTCGATGGAGCGCCAACTTGTCCAGAAGATGACGCCCCGGATGAGGCTGTTATCCGGTGTCCTCGTGATTCGCGATCCCGTGCCGGGTGGCATCACCACGCTTCCAGGCCGCCCATCATCGACCATCGACCTTGGCTTGGGTTGGAAGGACTTGGAGTACCCCGGCGGCAATGAGCGTGCTCGTATCGATCTGCGCGTGACACCGATCCAAGCCCAGATCAAGCCCGTGCCACTGCGAGTACTTGAGGCAGGTGGAGGCATCACATACCGGCTGGACCTTGCGAAGCAGGAGGTCGTCGAGGTGATGGGAGACTCCGCCATCGCCTCGACCTCCGCCCCTGGCACTAACGTTATTCTTGATCCTTCCGACGCCGGCGTTCTCGTCGAGATTCGAGGCTGCGGGCCGGAGGCCTTCGAAGGCGACAATCGATCGTGCGGTCAGTGGACCACCGCGGGCAGTTACGTCCGTTCACCCGGAGACCTCACCGACCGCAAGGCCCTTTTGGCCCTCTCAAAGGCCGAGCCCCGCCTCCCCTTCAACACATTCCGGGCCAGACTCAAGACCGTCTTGACCAAACTCGACCGCACCCGCACCACGCCCATCCTGCAGGACGGGCGGACCTTCCTCGTCCCCTTCGGGGTGGGACGCATCTTGGGTCTGACGCCCGCCTCCACGGCGGAGAATGCGGCGCCGCTCCCGAACCTGTCGCGTGGCGAGGAGCCGGACTGGGCATTGGACACCCCGGCTCTAAACTCATACGTGGACGTCGAGCAAGTCATCGCCTGCGGCGTCTCAGAAGAGGTCGCCGATCGCGTCCTGGAGCGCCTACTCCGGTCAACGATCATGGGCGTGTCCAATCTCGGGGCTAAGTTGGTGGATTGCATCGAGCGAGGTGAGATCACCTCACAGTGGCCCGAGCGGCCGCCTGCTGCGGAAACAATCATGAGCATCTGCGATGCCACCGAAGCAGACTTGGAGAAGTTGGCAGCCATCACGCCGACTGACCTGAGTAACGATCTGACCATGCAAGGGCTCATGCGTTGTCTTGCGGGCTTCGATGTTCCGCTCTTCGCTGATGAGGAAAGACTGGCTCCCGACCTGACTGCATGCTCACTGTCGTCGCTCGATGTCCCAATCCTCACTGCACGTGCCTTCCCGACTGAGGAGACGAAGCAGGCAGTCAATTGCTTGCGCCAGCGTCAAGGACTGGCTCGCCTCTACTCGTTCTGGCGAGATGGAGAGAGACCCTAGACACATGCCTTCCTCCACGAGCAAGAACAAGCAGTGCGATGAACCCGGTAGACCAAGTCAACGCTTCGGCTCGCACCGTCTCCTTGTCAGCGAGCACATCCTTGACCATCAGCCCAATCAAGCATGCGAGTCTCACGCTTGAGCCTGCCGCACTATCCCTGTGGGCGACGCTTCTCGTCCATGAGGACCAGCGCGCGGCCATTCCACTCGTAGGTGAGCATTACCCGGACATCAGCACAACACGAGGGCACCCCGAAATCTGAGTAATCCCCGCCCTTCACGATGACCTTGCACGGCATCCAAGCGACCATCACCGGTGATGTCCCCCGTGACAATACCCTGCTCAAAGGGGAAGGCCTTGAACTTGCTGATGTCCCAGGTCTGCCGCGCCTACTCCTTGGACACCGCGGCCTGAGCCGGGGGAATCACTACTGCTACCACGCCAGCGACCGCAAGCACTGCGACCGCTGGAGTCACGGTCCGAACCATGTTTCCCCCGGACACAAACCTGCCGTTCGCCAACAAAGGTCCCGCCCTTGACAACGGGCGAGGAAGTCGAAGCATATAGCCGCACGCTCAGAAGTCGCGCTTGCTCCGATTCCGCATACGCCGTTCCTTGTCGTCACGGCCGCGTGAGGTGAGGTTGATGTCCTCAGCCATCGACTTCATGGCGAGGATGCGGTCGCGCTCCTGAGCACCCGTCGCCAGACGCTGGAGCTGCTCGGCCTCCTCAGTGAGCCGCTCGCGGATCGGCGCCGCCTCGGGGCTCGAGTCATCGATCCCGACGAGGAAGTCCGACACCGACGTCGCCTGGGCCTGCATGAGACCCACCGCCTTATCGACGTCACCCTCAGACAGCGCCTGCGACGCCTCGCGCTTGACCTTGGTGGTCTCGGCGAGTAGCCGGGCCGACGCCACGGTGGGGTTGGGCACGCGACCGGCCGCCTCATCACCAGGCACGACGTTGACCATCACCGGCCATGCGACGACCTGCTGGAGCAGATCGGGCATGGCGACGTGCTCGATGCTCACCTGCGCGAGCTCGTGCAGTCCGAGAGAGGCGAGAGCGGGCACCGGGAAGTGCAGCAGGAGCTGGCGCTCCTCCCCGGCGTAGAGACCACCGAGCGGGACGACGAGGTGCTTGAGGCCGTCGGCGTCGGCCTCGATCCAGCGCGGGACGTCGTGGAGGGTGCCGATGCGGTCGACCATCGCCGGATCGGTGGGGCGAATGCGCGCCACCGCGTTGATGATCGACTTGCTCAGCAGGTCGCCGGCCTCCTCGCTCACGACGGCGATGGCGTCGTCGTCGGTGAAAGCGAAGCGGTGACTGCCGCTCCCCTGCGTGGCCACCTCGGCGAGCAGGACCTCGTCGTAGCCCTGGCCGATGCCGATCGTGGTGGTGGTGATGCCCTCGGCGCGGGCCTTGGCCGCGACCGACCCGAGCTGGGCGGGATCGGTGACACCCTGGTTGGCGTGGCCGTCAGACAGCAGGAGCACGGACGCGCCGGTCTCGGTGCCGTGGCGGCGCGCCTCGGACAGGCCCAGCAGGTAGCCGGCCGACAGATCGGTCGTGCCCTGAGGAGTGATGGCCTCGATGAGGGCATTGACGGTCGCGGCGTCGTGATCGGCCATCGGACGCGTGGGCACCTGCACGTGTGCCTCGTCGTCGAAGATGACGACGCCGAAGCGGTCCTGCGGCTTGAGCCGGCCCACCAACTGGTGCAAGGCCGTGCGCACCGCCTCGATGGGGCCGCGTGCCATGGAGCCGGAGCGGTCGACCACCGCGATGAGGGTCTCCCCTGGCCGGTCGGCGATCTCCTCGGGCACCGGGGCGGTGAGGGAGACCAGGCAGGTCACCTCATCCTCGGCCTCCAGGGCGACGACATCGACATCGAGCTGTGCGGTGAACTCCATGGTGGACCCCCTCCTGCCCGAGCCCCCGCTCGGACATCCCCTTTATCCCAGGGGGGTCTGACACCGACGGGGCCGTGACTGTCGAACCCCCGGGTCGAGCGCTTGCTACCCCCGATAGACCGTCTCTAGCCTGTGCCCATGCGATTCACCGGCAAGGCCATGGCTGCAGCGCTCTCCCTCGCTCTGGCGTCATCGGCCTTTGCCGCCAGCGCTGCGCACGCAGATGCGCCCAAGAGCGACTGGAAGAGCATCACGCCAGACGCTTCCCACGCCATCGCCGTAGCGATCGGACTCGTCCCAGACGCATCAAGCCCGGTCAACTGCACCAAGACTTTGCTGTTTCGCCCCGACAAGCGCGTGGCCCTGACCTGGGTGACCGAGTGGGGCGCGAAGCCTGAGCGCGACGGCGCGTGTGGTGACCGCAAGCCCCTGGACGGTGACGGCCTGAGCTACACCGCCGGCTATCTCTCACTGCGTGGCGCGGACGGCACCTGGACAGTGATCACGGACATGGCGGCACCGGAGTGCACGCCGCTGGAGCGTGCGCTGGTCGATGCCGGTCTCGATGTCAAGGCGGTCATGGCCGTCATCGGCCAGGTCGTACGCCTGAGCCCGCTGGAGAAGTGCAAGCTCACCATCGTCGATGACCAGACCCCGTGGCGTGCGGGATCCAAGGCCAAGATGCGCGCTGTGGCGCGCGATGTGGGCGCGGCGCCCATCAAGGACTTCCCCGACCGCTGTTACTCCGTGTCGCTTCTGCGCGTGGATCCACGTGTGGCCATCCTGAGCAAGACCGCATGGGGCAAGGACCCCGCTCAGCACGAGACGTGCGGCTACTGGGAGTACTTCTTGGCACCCATCGCCGTCTGGGACGGGCGCCGATGGAAGAAGGTGAGTGTCATCTACACCACCGAGTGCTCAGCGCTTCGAGCCTCGCTTGCGTCCTACGGCGTACCCAGCGCAGGGATCGACGAGGTCCTCAGCCTGACCCTGGGCGGATCGTCCGGCAACTGCTCATAGTCAGCCAGACCCGCGGGGATCACCTCGACCCAGCCGTGCTGACCGGCTCAGAGAAGGCTGCTCAGGGCAATCACTTCGACACCGAGCACCGACTTCATCCGATTATCGTTCGTGATGAGCGCGCTGCACCGCACATAGGACGCATAGGCGATATACAGCCCGTCGATCAGAGGGATGCCCGCCCTCTCTCGCAACATCGCCGCGTCATCCCAGACTTCCTGAGAATGCCCGACGACGTCGACAAAGCGAGGCTGCGCCAGGAATTCCCGGGTCGAACGGATCAGCAGTGAATCGCCCCTTCGGTAGGGTTCGATGAACCTCCTCAATTCGGATTTGCCGCCAGCGTCTTCCGACTCCCGCTGACCACTTCCTCGAGGATCCCCAGGCGTTGCCCTACCCGACACGCGGCGAGGTCGTGGTGCACCGCCACCTAGCGGACGGCACGCAGCGCCTCATCGAGCACCTCGAGGAAAAGGTCCATGTCCTCGCGCTGCACGACCATGGGCGGCTTGATCTTGAAGACGTTGTTTGCCGGGCCATCGCTGGAGAGCATTACCCCCCTGGGCAAGGCGAACTCCATGATGTCGCTCACCTCCCGGGTGGCTGGCTCACCATCGCGCATCAACTCGATGCCCAAGAAGAGTCCGTGGCCCCGGACATCACCGATGAGCGGATGGTCTGATCGCATCCGCCTCACGTGGCCCTTGACGTACTCCCCCAGGTCCGCAGCATGGGCCTGGAGCCGTCCATCCAGGACATAGTCAAGGACCGCCTGACCGATCGTGGCACTCACCGGGTTACCGCCGAAGGTGTTGAAGTACTCCATGCCATTGTGAAACGACTCCGCGATCTCAGGAGTGGTCACCACAACCGCCAGAGGGTGGCCATTGCCCAGCGGCTTGCCCATCGTGACGATGTCGGGGACCACATCGTGGAGCTCGAAACCCCAAAAGCGCTCCCCCACCCGACCGAGTCCGATCTGCACCTCGTCGGCAATGCACACACCTCCCGCTTCACGCGTCTGCCGATAGGCATCCTTCAAGAAGCCGTCGGCCAGGGTGACCTGACCAGCGGTGCTGACGATGCCCTCGGAGATGAAGGCCGCGAGCGGCTGGTCGAGAGTCGACAGCGTCGTGGCGAAATCAACGGCGTATGCAGCGCCGGCACCCGGACCGGTGTGCACACCCCGGTAGGCGTCGGGCAACTCAGCCACACGCACGTAGTCACGCGCACCCTCTCCCCCGCGGCCGAGGAACTTGTAGGGGCTGATGTCGACCACGCTGGCGGTATGGCCATGGTAGCCGTGGCGCAAGGAAAGCCACCCCCGCGCGCCGGTATGCGCGTGGGCGAGCCGGATCGCCAGATCGTTGGCCTCGCTGCCCGAGTTGACGAAGAAAGCGACCGACAGTGGATCGGGAAGTGTCGCCACCAGACTGCGGGCATACTCAATGATCGCGTCATGCAGGAATCGGGTATTGGTGTTGAGCGTTGCCATCTGGCTCGCAGCCGCGGCCGTCACAAAAGGGTTCGCGTGGCCCACGTGGGCGACGTTGTTAACAAGGTCCAGATAGGACCGGCCATCGGCACCGAAGAGATAGGCTCCCTCACCTCGGACGATGTGCAGCGGCTCTCGGAAATTCAGACTCAAGTTGCGCGACAGGCGCACCCGACGCTGCGCAGCGATGCCCTCGCGACCCAGGACAGGATGTGCGTCCGACGCCCCGCCACCCGGGGGGATGCCGACCATCAGATTGGGGTTGGGGCAGATGCTCCGCCACAGCGTGGCCTCCGACCGTGGCGCAACGCCGAAGACCGCCCCTCCCATGCCACACAGGTCGGTGAGGACCTGCACGTGGACGTGCGGTGGCCACGCACCGTTGTGATACTCGTCGCCGATCACGCCGATAAGCGCACCCGCAGCCACGACATCGCCGACCGCAAGGTCCTCAACGACTGACGGCCCGAGGTGCCCGTAGAGAGTCCAAAATGACGTGCCCGCAGTGGTCCGATGGCGCAGGATCACGACGTGGCCGTAGTCGCCCACCGCAGGCCGCGCCTCGACGATCTCCACCGCGCCGTCGTAGGGCGCGTACACCTCGCTGCCGGCGGGCTGGAAGAGGTCCAAGCCCAAATGGACCGTGCGCTCTTCGCCCTCGAATGCGTCCCCGAGGTACACATCGCGGTCCTCGGCGTAGTGACCGGCAAGGACGTCGACATCTCGCATCATCGCCATGACGCCATGAGTGTCACGGGGATCCGATGACCCTGACGACCAATCGATCCATGCACTGCGGCCAGCCCCGAGATCAAGCACAGATCTCGCTGGCGCGGTGCGCAGATGGTGACGCACGTCGCGGGCCCGAGGGCTCGGGTCATAGCCGCAGGCCTCGCGTGCTCGACAGAGCGCCAGATAGTCACTCGCCTGAGTCAGAGTGAGCAGAAGGCGGGGCACGGCATCCTGACTGATGAGCAGGTAGGCGTTACCCGGGTCGGCAGCTATCTGCTCTGCCGCGTTGATGACACTCATCACCAGTCGCATGCGCACGAGCGGCCATATGATCTCCAACTCAAGAGGATCCAGCGGCCACTGCATGTGGTAGCCGCGAATGAGCGGGATCGCGGCCCGCACAGGGTCTAGTGCAGGCGCGATGGCGTAGGCGATTGCGGTGGCCAGGCCCACGACCCTCGGGGCGAGGACCAGATCGCCGAAGTCAATGAGACCCAGGCCATGGGGGTGGACAATGATGTTGTTCTCGTTTGCGTCGTTGTGAATCGGCTGATGCTTGAGCCTCGCCAGAATCGGCAAGGCGTGATACTCGAACTCATCGAAGGCACCCTCACACGCGGCACGCACGTGTGGATCAGCGATCACGGAGAGGGATCGCCTCAATTCGAGGGCCTGAAGCATATTCCAGCGGAAAGGCCGCTGCAGGACCGCCTCATCCTCAATACCAATCTGCAAATCTGCGAGCCGGCGGTCGACACGGGCCACAAGCGCGCCGAGGGCTTCCGCCTCGGAATCACTCGGATCGATCGCGGACCACGGCGCGCCATCGAGCCACGAGACCAGCCGCATGACTCGCCCGTCCGAGAGACGCACGATGTCGGGGTGGAGTGGTCGCGGGATGCGCAAACCCGGCGCAGCGACGTGCCGGAGTGCCCTGTCTTGCAAAAGCAGCCATGGGCGATCGTCGTCTGCGTAGACCTTGAGCACCATCTGGTCTTCCCCGACGGTGATCTTGATGTTGAGGTCACGCTCACCGGGGAGGTCTGCCACGGAGTAATCCGTGCCAAGGACGTCGCCGAAATGCTCTCGCATGCCCGATGCGACGAGCGGGTCAGTGGTCACTGCTCGCGGCCCCCGACCATAAGGTCCCGATTCACCTCGTCCAGCGCCCTCATCCGAGCCAGCGAATCCTCTCCCACAGACTCGGCGATGCGGTGGATGAGCAACTCGAGCACACCGAGAGCGGAGACAAGGGAGTCGAACGGCGATGGTGAGGACGTGTCGACCGTGATCACTGTCTTGGCGCTGTTGACGAGCGGGGAAAGCCACGGGTCCGTCACGAGGATGATCCGAGCGCCCATCTGGGCCGCGGCGACACCGAAGTCGATGGTGTCGCGCTGATAGCGACGGAAGTCAAGGGCCACGACAATGTCGTTACGGCCCATATCCAGCCGTGCATTGCTGCGGTGAATGGGGATCTCAGATACGACCGAGACGTGGGACCGGAGCATCTGCAGGTGCGTGGCGAAGTAGACGCCCAGGGGCGTAGAGAAGCGACCGCCGACCACGTGGATGCGCGCCTTGGGGTCCGCGAGCGCTCGCACGGCTTCGTCAACAACGTCTCCCTTCAGGCGCGCGAAAGAAGCCTGCAGCGCGCGGATGAAGATGTCTTCGGCGTGCTCACTGCGTGATAGTTGGCGTGTGACGTGACGCTGGTCGTAGAGCGCCAAGGGTGAGGCCAGCCGCTGGGACACTTCGTCGCGCATAACTGACTGGAACTGCGGCCAACCGGAGAAACCGAGCTTGGCGACAAGGCGCAGCACCGTGGGCGGACTCACAGATGCCTTGGATGCCAGTGAGGCGATCGAATCCAGAGTTGACATCGGGTAGTCGGTCAAGATCACCCGGGCAACGCTTCGTTCACTGGCGGTGAAGTCGTCCATGCGCTCGAGGAGTTGAGCCGACAAGGCCCGGACATCGTCAGGGGTCGTTTGCTCCGCACTCATGAATCCATCCTTGCTGGTGGGCAGGCCCCGGCCTTCGCGGGCGTCTCCGCACGAGCAGGATGCCATCGATGGCGGATTCGTTACAGACAATCGGAAAGAAGTCCTTGACAGGAACAAGTCCAACATCAAGGCTGCCCGCATGCCGGACCTGTCGTTCACGGCCACGCTCCTCCCCGGGACGCGTGCGATCCTGCATGAGCACCAGCGGGAAATGCCCCAGAAGAACGAGCTGTGCGGGGCCTTCTGGGTCACCCTGGCCCTGCGCGCCTTCGCCGGAGCCAGCCCCGAGCAGGACCACGTCGGCTTGGCGGCCAGTTCCCTGCTGAGTGCGGTCCAGACCGCGGACTCCCTGCCACCGGGCCATCCGGGCCGGGACGACTACGTGATCGAGCTTCCCCGGACTGATGACCCTGACATTGATTCGGGGACGGCTTCGGAAGGCCTCATGGTCGCCACAACCCAGCTCTCCAACGGTCGCTTCACAGCCGTGCCGATTAGCGGCGAGTGGACGGCACCCCGGGTCAGCGCCCTGCTGACCGGCCTCGCCGCGCTCGACTGCGATCTGCTGGTCATCGCCAACAGCGCCACTCGGGCACTGTGGGACTCACATGCGAGCCCCACCGAGCTCCTGGGGTACCTCGCCGATGGTGAAGCAGCGAACCCACCGGCTGAGTGGGATGTCGGTCACTTCATCGGCGTGCTGGGCTGGATCGAAGGCCCAGGCGGGAGCCTCGCCATGTGCGCGGACACCTATCCCACGATCGGTCAGTCGGGAATTCACTACCAGCCGTTTGACGCCATGGCCGCGTCGCTGCGTCGCGATCACTCGCAATTCTCCGGCGGCATGCTTGTCTTCGTCCCGACAGACAAGGTCGCAGACGTCACGGCCCTCGTGCTCACTGTCGGCCTGGAGGCGGCCCTGTGGGACAACGGCACGCCGTACCGGCCCCAGGGCACGGCTGGCTGATGGCGACGGCAACTGCCCTCGACGTCACGGCGCTGCGCGCGGACTTCCCGGCCCTGGCGCGCACGACAATGAGCGGCACAGCCGTCATCTACGCGGATGCACCCAGCGAAACGCAGGTGCCGCAGTCCGTCGTGGATGCAATGGGCGACTACCTCGTCTGGCACAACTCACACATTCAGGGCGAGTGTGCTGCGACGCGCGAGACCGACGACAAAATCGGGGCTACTCGGATCGATGCCGGCCACCTCGTCGACGGTGATCCGGATACAGTTGCCTTCGGGCAGGACATCACCACGCTCAACTTCAGCGTGTGGCGAGCCATTGGACGCACCCGGTGCCCCGGCGACCACATCGTCGTCACTTGCCTGGATCACGATGCCGATGTGTCTTCCTGGCTGATCCTTGCCGAGGACCAAGGCCTCCAGGTCTGCATTGTCAAGGTGACGCCCGCGTGTGCGATCGCAGACCTGGCACCTCATGGCGGCGCAACTGCCGTCGTCGACGCTGTGGCCTGTGCGCCGCATCGAAGGATCGACGTCGAAGCGCTGGACTGTGATGTGCTCCTGTGCTCGCCGTACACGTGCCTCGGCCCTCATCTGGGCATCGCCTGGGTACGCCCGACACTGATCCCTTCGCCGCGTCCCGACCGCGTCAGGCCGGCGGGCATGGAGCCGCCCAGACATCGTTTTGAGACCGGCAGCCTGACCCACGAGGCTCTTGCCGGGCCTCGCGCCGCGGTGCTGCGCCTCGGCTTCGCCCATTACGCGACTTGCGACGGGATCGACCGCTGCATCTGCGCTCTCGCCAACATCGCGCGAGTGCCCTCATGATGTCGACGCGACGCGGGCGCACTCTCGCCTCCATCGGTCTATGGGTCATCATTCTGATCGTCGTCACCCTGATCGGGAGCACGCTGCCGTCCGCCACCCAATTGCTCGTGACGACATCGCTCGTACTCCTGACCGGTGTCATGGCTCTGCAGATCTTTAGCGGCAACAGCGGAATCCTCAGCTTCGGCCACGTCGGCTTCGTCGGTGTCGCCGCCTACACGACGGGCATACTGGCGATGCCCGCTGCCGTCAAGAGGACATCTCTCCCCCTCCTGCCCGAGCCGCTTCAGGAAGTTGAGTTGCCCATTGTCGCGGCGATGCTGGGCGGCATCCTGGCCGCCACTATCGTCGGGGTGATATCCGGGCTGGTCATCGCCAGGCTTGGCGACGCGGCGTCCATCGCGACGCTCGCCGTACTCATCATCCTCCACGGCGTCATGGTCGGTGCCGAGCCCTTCACGCGAGGCAGCCAGACCTTCTATGGAGTGCCTCGCTACACAAGCATCTTCGTCGCTGGCATCACCGCGATTCTTGCCGTGATCGTCGCGCGCCTCTTCCGCGACTCTCGGATCGGCATCCACCTGCGGGCATCGCGCGATGACGCCCTGGCTGCATCGACCGCGGGCGTGCGCGTGCAGTACGCCACGCTGATCGGCTGGATCGTCTCGTCGGTAATCGCCGGCGCGATGGGCGCTGCGTATGCCGGGCTGCTTGGAGCCTTCTCCCCGAAAGACTTCTACTTCACCCTGACCCTGACCCTGCTAACGATGCTCATCGTCGGAGGGTCTGGCTCCGTGGCCGGTGGAATCGTCGGGGCCTTCGTCGTCACCCTCGTCGTGGAGGCACTGAGGCGAGTGGGCGATGCCAACGAGTTCTTCGGTCTGACCAACGCCGGACTCGCCATCATCATCCTGCTGACGCTCTATTTCCGCCCCCGGGGCCTTCTCGGCTTCCGAGAGCCAGAAGAGTTCCTGGCGTACCGCAAGAGCCCCACGCCTCCGGATGCGGACGCCGCTGGCGCTCTACCCGTGCGCAACGAGAATCCGGGGCAGACGGTCCTGTGCGGTCACAACCTGGTCAAAAACTTCTCAGGCCTCGTGGCGCTCAACCACGTGTCGGTGGATGTCGAGGCCCAGCACGTGATGGGACTCATCGGCCCCAACGGCTCCGGCAAATCCACCTTCGTCAACTGCGTGACCGGCGTCACCAAGCCAGAGGAGGCACGCCTCACCCTCGCTGGTGAGGACATCGCCAGGACACCCGTCTGGCGCCGGGCGCGCAAGGGACTCGGGCGCACCTTCCAAACCATGCGACTCTTCCGCGAGCTCACAGTGCTCGACAACGTCACCGTTTCGTGCATATCCGCGGGTATGTCGCCACACGAGGCGGACCAGCGTGCTCTGCAGATCCTCGCTGTCCTCGGTGTCGCCCATCATGGCAATCGCCTCGCCGGAGAACTCCCCTACGGTGATCAGCGCCGTGTGGAGATCAGCCGGGCGCTCGCCCTCAATCCGCGAGTCCTTCTCCTGGATGAGCCTGCGGCAGGCATGAACCCAGCCGAATCGCGCGAACTCCTCCGTCAAATGGAGACGATCCTGGCGACGACGGGCGTGGGGATGCTCCTCATCGATCACGACGTCGCGCTGATCCGATCCGCGTGCGACAGCTTGACCGTCCTGGACTACGGGAAGGTCCTCGCCCACGGCGAGCCACAGGCGGTCCTCGACCAACCCGAGGTAGCCGCCGCATACCTAGGCTGGAGGGAATCCGATCCCTCAGCTACGCAAGAGATCGGTGCCACCGGCACAGAAAGGAAATCGTTATGAATCACTCACATCACCGAAGGGTGACCGGAGCCCTTGTTGCAATAGCAGCAGGCACGCTCTTGCTGGCTGCTTGCGGCTCCTCCGGCTCATCCGACTCCGCCGCATCCAGTGATGCGGCACCTGCCGGCGAGTCCTGCACCGTCAAGGTCGGTGTCGCCACAGGCCAGACCGGGGGGCTGGCCTACGTCGACGTACCCAGCCTTGAGGGCTTTGACATCTGGGTCGACGAGGTCAACGCTGCCGGAGGTATCGATGGGAAGTTCCGCGTCGAGACCATCGTCAAGGACACCCGCTCGGATGCCGCGCAGTCGGCGACCGTAGCCGCCGAACTCCTGGGCGAGGGGATCAGCTTCCTCATCACACCGGGTGATGCTGATCCCTCCATCGCGGCCGGGCAGTTGGCACAGGAAGCCCAGGTCCCTGCCATGTCCTGGTTTGGTTCCTCGCCGGTCCTGCCTGTAGCCGTGGGCGACTTCATGTTCTCCAATGCCTTCGGGGACAACGCCCAGGCGCGAGTCCTCGCCAACTACGCGACTCAGCAGGGCTACACGACGGCCTACACGCTGGGCTCACCCGACAGCGCCTACACCTCGAACCTCCCCCGCTACTTCAAGGAGGCCTTCACCTCCAATGGTGGCACCGTCGTGGGAGAGGGCACGTACACCATGGGCCAGCCCAACTTCAACGTGATCGCCGACGAGATCAAGGCCCTCAATCCGGCCCCCGACGTCATCATGACACCGGCGTACGAGCCTGATTTCCCGACCTTCCTCAAGGCGATCCGCGGCGCTGGCATCAACACGCCGGTGCTCGGCACCGACGGCATCGACTCACCCACCACGCTCGCGCTCGGTGAGACGGCCGAGGGCGTCGTATACACGACCGCCGGCGTGCTCGCGAACGAGGGGCCGATGGGCGAGTTCTTCACCAAGTACAACGCGAAGTACGGCAAGGATCCCGAGGCGATCTTCGCTGTCACCGGCTACGAGCTTGGCAACGTCCTCAACGCAGCAGTCACGAATGCACAAAGCTGCGACCCGGTGGCCATCAAGGACGCCATCACCAATCTCGAGGGAGTCCAGGGCATCACGGGCACGATCAGCTTCAAGGGTGGTGACCGCATGGCCATCCGCGAGATCGCTCTCATCAAGGTCACCGGAGGCGAGCGCTCGCTCGTCGAGGTGGTCATCGTCGATCCGGCCACCGTGCCCGCGGCCTGAGCGCAATCAAGATAGGAAGCGATATGTCGACGTTGCTGGACGTGACCGGCCTCTCCGTGAATTACGGCGGAGTCCAGGCCGTTCACGACAGCAGCATTCGGGTCGAGGAGGGCGAAGCAGTCGCCCTCCTCGGCCCGAACGGCGCAGGGAAATCCTCGACCCTGCGTGCGATCCTGGGCCTGATCAAGTCAACGGGTCAGGTCAACTTCCGAAGCACATCAATATCCGGGGTCGCCTGTGAGCGCATCGTGTCGCAAGGCTTGACCCTTGTGCCTGAAGGTCGCCGACTGTTCCCGCAGTTGACGATCCATGAAAATCTCATGCTCGCGGCGCGCCACCGCAAGGCGATCCAGTCGACGTATGAGGCCCTCCTGGCGAGACTACCGATCCTTGCTGAGCGTCGAGATCAGCCCGCCGGGACCTTGTCAGGCGGAGAGCAGCAGCAGGTGGCGATTGCGCGAGCCTTGATGTCGCAGCCAGACCTGCTGCTCATTGACGAGCCGTCCCTCGGGCTCGCACCCACGCTGGTGGATCGCGTCTACGAATTGCTGGCGGACCTCAAGGCTGACGGACTCAGCATGCTGATCGTTGAGCAAGAGGTCATCCGGGTTCTCAACTTTGCGGATCGAGCATACGCCATGGCCAACGGCACAATCGTGATGTCGGGATCCGCTGCGGAATTGCGCAACTCTGACGACGTGAAGCACTTCTACCTGGGCGCGGAGGAGTAGCTCGTGGATGCCATCTTGACCTATATCGTTAACGTGGTGAGCTTGGGTGGCACGTATGCACTCCTCGCTCTGGGCTTGGCGGTTGTCTTCAGCGTCCTTGGGCTGATCAACTTCGCTCATGGTGAACTGATGACCCTGGCCGGCTACGCCCTGCTCGCCGGAATCCTCCTGGGCGTGCCCTTCTGGGCTGCCGTCCTCGCGGCGGTGCTCGTGGGCGGAGTCGCCGCGGTCATCATGGAAACAACTGCCTTTCGACCTGTGCGCAATGCGAACCCGGCGACACTGCTCATGACGAGTTTTGCTGTCGCCATGCTGCTGCAGGTTATCTTCCAGAACTTTATCTCTGCGCGGGGCCAAGCCGTGCCCGTGCCTTCGCTTTTCACCGGCTCCATCGCCATTGGCAACGCGCAGGTGTCCATCATCCAGGCGATTTCGATTGTCGTCTCTCTCCTGAGCCTGATCGCGCTCAAGGTCTTCTTCGATCGCAGCCGCTCGGGGTGGGCAATCCGCGCGGCCGCTGATGACTTTGAGACGCTCCGGCTCATGGGCTTTAGGGCGTCTCGACTCATTGCCATCGCCTTCCTGATCTCAGGGCTGCTCGCCGGGATCGCTGGCGTGCTGTGGGTGATGCAGCGAGGGTCCGTCGACCCCCTCATGGGCCTCAAGCCCGTGTTGGCCGCCTTCGTTGTTGTCGTGATCGGCGGCCTCGGCTCAATATCCGGCGCCGTCCTTGGTGGCTACCTCCTTGCTGCCATCGAGATCGCCCTGCAAACCTGGCTGCCAGAAGGCCTGGCTCCCTACCGGGACTCCCTGACATTTGTGCTCGTGATCGCCGTACTGTCCCTGTTCCCCAATGGCCTTTTCGGCAAACGCGTTGCCGAAAAGGTCTGACCTCGGACGGAAGAGTCGACTGTGTGCCGCTTGCTTTCATGGCGATCCCCGCACCCGGTCTGCCCAGAGGAAGTACTCGGGGCAGACCAGGACTCCCTCTCCAACCTCAGCCGTGTCCATTGCGACGGCTGGGGCATCGCTACAGCGGAGCCGCCTGACGACCTCTACATTGAGCGGGGGCCCGTTGCCGCTCACACAGACCCCGTCTTCGCCCGCGACATGCGCTCACGGGCCGCGCGGGCGGGCATGGTCCACCTGCGCAGGGCCACGGATGATCTCGCCGTTCACCTCGGCAACACGCATCCCTTTGAGGCACCCAGCAGCCTCGGTCCCGTCGCATTCGTGCACAACGGCATGCTGCCCGGATCCACCGAGTTGCTCAGCGACATTGATGCCGACCTCGTGGACTCCTTTCGGGGAGATACCGACAGCGAGCGCTACTTCGGCATCTTCATCAGCGAACTCCGACGCGAGAACGGCGACATTGCTGCGGCGATGCAGCGCACCGCCGAGCGCCTGTCGGGCATCGCCTACACATCACTCAACGCCATGATCCTGACGCCGAATACTCTGGCCGTCGCCTGCCTGTTTAAGCCGGAGAATCGGCCTAGCGACGCCGACGACGACTACTTCGACCTGACCTGGAGTGAGGATCGGGGCACCATCAGTGCATGGTCGACGGGAGTCCGGCCACATGCGGACCACGCGCAACCATTGCCCAATGGGACTCTTCTCGTCGTGGACATCCCTACTGGCGCCATCGATCTCGTGTTGATCGCCTGAGGAGGACACATGTCTGATGATCGCCTCGCCTTTGTCGCCACAAACGATCTTGTTGCACTCACGCGGGGTCGGGGGCTTCCCTCCGCCGACCTGTCCGTGACGTCTGGTGTCGGCTGGGTGCCGGCGGATCTCGCCATCAATTCTTTCGGTCATCTCGTCGAACCAAATCCTTTTGGAGCACTCGGTGACCTGCGCCTCATCCCCGATCCGAAAACCAAGTGCGCCTTTCCACTGCCCGGCGGCGACGTTGACTTCTACCTGGCCGACCAAACCCTTCCTGATGGCAGCCCGTGGGAGTGCTGCCCGCGCACCAATCTCAAGCAGGCTCTCGCACGCCTCTTAGCCGATCACCGCCTGTCGCTTACCGTGGCGTTCGAGCACGAGTTCGCCCTTCTTGACGCTACGGACAGGCAGGCTGGACCGGGCGCCTTCACGATTGGCGGACTGACCGCCGGGGAGCCGTTCGGGTCTCGCGCTCGGCGCAACCTCAACGGCGCGGGCATCGAGTGGGAAAACTGGCTACCGGAGTACGGCCCCGGGCAGTTTGAGGTCACCGTGAGGCCGTCGGACGCGCTCCGCGCCGCGGATGCCGCGGTCTTGACCCGAGAGATTATCCGTGAATCAGCTCGCCAGGAAGGACTTCGAGCTACCTTCGCGCCACTGCTCGATCCCAACGCGGTAGGCAACGGTGTCCATGTCCACATGTCCCTGTGGCGAGACGGTCAACAGATGACCTTCGACGTGTCCGGGCCTGCTGGACTCTCGCCCTCGGCGTCGCAAGCGTGTGCGGGCATCCTCACCCACACATCGGCGCTACTTGCGTGGACGGCCCCAAGTCGCGTGTCCTTCCTGCGCCTGACACCGCACCGATGGAGTTCGGCCGGTGCCTTCGTGGGACTGCACAATCGGGAGGCACTGCTGCGCGTCTCCCCCATGGTGCCCGGCGACACCGTCGGCCGCACCTTTAACATCGAGTATCGCGCCGCCGATGCCACGGCAAATCCTCACCTCGTCCTTGCGGCACTAGTCCACGCGATGTGTGACGGGCTGGAGCGAGCGGCGCCGATCGATCGGGTCCTCACGGGGCACATCGACGACGAAGTCTTCGACCCACTGCCTCCCACCGTCGATGCTGCCCACGAGGCATTCCTGGCGGATGAAATCGCGCGGAGCTGGTTCGCCGATGACCTCGTCACGACCGCTGCGGCCGTGCGGCGCGGCGAGGAGGAGCATCTCGCGGGGCTCTCCGAGGCTGAGCGCTGCCGTGCCTACGCCGAGGTGCTGTGATCAGCCCTTCCCCATCGCACCCCATCACGCTGCCCACTGCAGATGCAGCGGCGGTGCTTGGTCGCGATGCCCAGGTGATCGCCGGAGTCGAGAAGCTGCGCTTCTTCCCGCTCGCCGTGGACTCAGGCGAAGGCTCCTACCTCGTCGAGCCGGGCGGGCGACGACTCCTTGACCTTTCGGCCTCGTGGACCGCTGCAGGCTTGGGGTACGGCAATCCAGAGATTGCTCGCGCAATCGCTGATGCCGCGGCCTCCCCCGCCGGCGTGAGTGGCCTTTCCGCAATCAGCACCGATGCGGTCGCACTCGCTGAACGACTGCTCGACCTCACACGCATGCCTAGTGGATCGAGGGTTTACCTCGGCAACGCAGGGACGGACGCCAACGAGGCCGCCCTCCAGGCCTGTCGTCGCGCGACCGGCCGACCCCGCGTGATCGCCTTCATCGGGGGCTATCACGGTGGGATGGGCCTGGCACGGGCCGTGTCACAGGTGCTCAACGCCACCGCCCCTGCCGATCCCCACGTTACATACCTGCCCTACCCCGACCCGGTCCGCCCGCGGACCGGTGACGCAACCGAGACGCTCACTCAAGACCTCTCCGCGCTTGAGCGCAATTTGGATATAGGCGACGTGGCATGCATCATCATGGAGCCGATCCAGTCCGACGGCGGTCTGATCATCCCCGTCGATGGATTCCTGCGCGGTGTACGGGACGCTGCGACTCGACACTCCGTGCCGCTGATCGTCGATGAAGTGAAGGTCGGCCTAGGGCGCACCGGTGCCATGCAGGCCTATGCCCATGAGGGCATCGGCCCGGACATCGTCACCTACGGCAAGTCACTTGGAGCCGGACTCCCCTTGTCCGCAGCCGTGGGTCCGGCGTCGATCTTGGACTGTGGCACTGCGTCCACCCTCCTCACCTCGGCGGCGAACCCCATCTGCGCACGGGCTGGACTCACAATGCTCAATATCCTCGATCGCGAGGATCTCTCATCTCACGCCGCTGACGTCGGCGCGCAGCTCACCGGTGAGCTCGCCCAGGGAGTCGCTGCCCTGGGC
>Ga0194130_10003688_pt1 | contig 20254 bp, 20 predicted proteins | sample TA2KigsurfametaG_FD_160084 | JGI IMG/M metagenome (GOLD analysis project Ga0194130, IMG submission 160084) | Freshwater microbial communities from Lake Tanganyika, Tanzania - TA2015050 Kigoma 12 surface | ecosystem: Environmental > Aquatic > Freshwater > Lake | place: Tanzania: Lake Tanganyika... | reverse complement strand
TTCGTATTGTGTAATTTTTGTGCATTTTTTTCAAAATATCTTTATTTTTTTCCTGAGTAATCATGTTCATTTTTAACTTGACTGCGTCATTTATTCTGCATACCAGTTTTATTTTTTCATCATTGTTCAAATTTGTCGAAACCAATTTTGCCACAATATTTTGCGGGTTCAATGTTTCAACCATCATGTTGTTCACCATCATGTATGTGTGATTTTTCAACAACACATTGTACAAATAGTTCTGCTTGTAGCTAACATAGTAAATGTTGTATTTATTAACAAACCGGAACGCCGGAATCAACTTTCTTCGATGCACAATGCAGTGCTCCAAACTCACATATGTGCGCATGCTTGGAATGTTATGACCGAGCGATCCTTTTTCAAAGCACACCAACTTATTGAATGGGCTTATGGTTTTCGTAATTGCAATCACATCCTTGCCCCGGATAGTGTTATTACCGGGTTCTATTTTTTCAATTGGGATGCTTCCTTGGTCTGTTAGAACAGGTGTTCCAGCCGGGAAGCAAATGGGTGCAATTGGAACTGGAGGAGGATTGGGTGGAAATCCAAAGTATCTGGCAAGCACAAAATAAAACGTTTCCGGGGGGTCGTCCGGCACAATGGCGGCAGTTCCACCCACAAGTATTTTCCCGTCAGACTGTATTTCCACAGAATATCCAATTTCGGTCTCAGTAGATACTAAATTTGATAGTATGTACCCTAACCCAGCAATTCCAAGTGTCGTGTCCAAGGCGCCATTTGTATCGAAACGCGCAAGTGAAAACCCCTCAACTGTTGGAGTATTATATCCACCAACTATCACTATTTTGTCGTCATTCTGCAAAGCAATGCTATTCCCTATGCCACCATAATTAGGACCCACCAAATTGAATGCAGGAGACAAATCCAATACGGTTTGTCCATTCACTCCAAATGTGGTGTCAAGCACGCCAGATGTTGTTGCACACGCAATTGCCATGCAAGAATCGCCGCTAGGCTTGCTCGAAAATCCACCTACAATTATTCTTCCATTGCTGTCAATTTTCACACCATTCACATAGTCGTTTGACCCTGAAAAAAATGAAGGCACCACCAGTAAGCCCGGATAAGTTCCCGAAGCATTGAATGTTGTATCCACTAAACCAGTCGAAGTAAACCGAGTGATTATAAAATTTTCAAGCACAGATGTTGTTTTTCCACCCAAAACCAAACTTCCATTGCTTTGTATTGTCAATGAATTTCCAATTTCATCATTCGCAGAATTAAATAGTTGATATACGAGTCCACCTGTGCCAAATGAAGGGTCTAATGCTCCTGTGCTGGTGTATCTTGCAAGTGCTAAATAACTTCTAATTGGAGCAGGTAGTATTTTTCGCACAGTTCCTCCAATTACGAATTTACCGTCTGGTTGCAAAACAATTGAGTGTGAATACGCACGATCAAAGGTCAATCCACTGGCATTGAAATTAGGTCCAGTTGTAATGACAAACCCGTTTGTGCCAAAACTGGTGTCCAGTGCCCCCAATGCATCGAACCTTGCAACAAACATGGCTTCAAAGATTGGATTCCCCAAGGTTCCAGTCACCACAATGTAATCATTTGCCTGCAAAATCATGTCATTCACAAAAAGAGATGCTGTTCCAGCAGGAGGTGGCTGCAGTGTTCTACCAGATGTTCCAAATGCAGTGTACAACGAACCATTCGTGTTGTAGCATGCCAATGAAATATCATGTTCATTGGTGTATACTGAATAACCAGCCAGTATGATTCTATTGTCTGAACGTATGGCAAGAGATACGCCACGGTCATTTGAGGTAGGCTGTGGGGTGGGCAATGGTGGTGTGTTAAAAACAGTTGTTAGCCAACCATTTGGTGAGTTGAATGTTGTGTCTAAATCTGATGCCATGATATCCGGTTGTCTAAAATATCATTGCATTATATTTTTTAAATGTCATTGAATAAATCATTGGATAAATCATTGGATAAATAATTGGATTAACTCATAAATTTGTCATCTTCATTTTCATTTTTTTGGTAGAAGTTGCAGATGGTTTATGGTTTGACACAATCTCTCGCCCAGAACGCGCTTGCAACAGTTGTATCTGGATTCTCAACCATGCAGGGATCGGCCAGCGCCTGCGTTGCAAGTATTGCAAGTATGCTTGAATCCATGCAGGTAATGCAATTGGTGCAGGAGCAGGAGCAGGTGCAGGTGCAGGTGCAGGAGCAGGAACAAAAAACACGAGTTCTTCGGGATTCAAAGGATTTCCCGATGTTATGCTTGTCCGCTGCGTGAATTGTCCAATTCGTTCCCGGCAACACACGTCCTTCAACAAATGTTTCCATTTGTATGTGGATGCAGAGTTTGCTTTGAGAGATTCCAACAAACAGTGCGTCAGTGCACCTGCTGCTTTCCCACCCAAAAATGCATCTGCACTGGTTTGTGAATCCTGGCACCCACTGATGCAAAACACGCTTCCCGCCGTTTTTGCATACCGTTTGTATTCATAACTGGTTTGACGCAGAGCCCACGCGTTGGGTTCATAGCTGGACGGCAGTCCGCTTGACGAATTGATCAAATAGCTGCTGTCATCATATTTGTATCGCAAATCGCATCCCGTCCCACTGTGGCACATGTCCAACACTGCGTACAAACGAACTCCTGCTGGTACCAGTGCCGTCAAAGAACTCCGTATCACATCGTCTGTTATGAATCCAACACTGTTGTAATCCAGCGGACAAATGCACGAATCCGCACCACTTTCTTCATCCCCGTTGGTGTCGCGCTGTAAAGCGCCGTGTCCCGAATAATGAAACCAAAGCTCGTCCCCACTTCGCACGCCCTGCAACAATTCTTTGAAACCAGTCAGTATGTTGGCGCGCGTCGGTTTTCGGGAAGTTGCATCACTCATGACAATCATGGACTGGGATGCATAGCCACGCGCACTTTGCAAATACTCCGCAACATTGTTGATGTCATTAATACAACCGTACAGCTGATTTGGGGTTCCAGTGTAGTTGATTCCAACCAATAATGCACGCTTCATTTGAATTTTATGACATTTGGTGCTATTTTATTTTTTTCAAATACTTCAATGAAAAAAAGCATTTGAAAAAGAATCAAATTTTTATTGTGTCATAATCGTATCGTATTCGGATGAAATAGTCATCATCTTGTTGAAACCCTGGAGACAACGCGGGATAGTCGCTGTATTTGTAAGCCGCCATATTTGCAAAATGGTAGTCATCTGGATTTGTGGGTCGTGAATACAAATTTGTCTTTGATATGTAAAACACAGACACTTGTTTTGTTTTGTTGCCGTGTTGAACATTGCAAACATCGCGGCGTATGATGTATGTGTCATTGTTTCGCACATGATGTGCGTAATTCAGCACCATGAGTTCCGTCATGTGAATGTCCAAAATTTCTTTGTATTCCATTTTCAACATGTTTGCATACATTGTTGTTGCATGCACTTTCCTCAGGTTGACTGGCGGATAAGAATGCATTTGATTTGAATTTGAATTATTAAACATATGCAATCTATCTTTAATAATGTTGGCAAAAAAAAATATAAGTATGAAAATTCAAACTGCGAAAGTTAAACCAAACCAGAGTCATGCACTTCAAACCCGTCAGCACACACACGCAAATAATTGCATGGTTGCAGAGTGTGCAGATTTGCATTATTGTCAATGCATTTGATTGTGTAGTTGCATGCATTCAAAGTGGCGTCATCCACTGCACCTTTTAGCTGCAAGTCGACACCATGGTTTTTGCGAACAAACCACTTCAAAAATGCAGGATCCAGCAACTTATTTCCCAGCACGTAGAAATTGTCGGGGCTTGCCAAGTTCAATTCATATTCGGATTCTCCATGATGCAACACGATTTCCATCATGCGATGACTTACTGGCACAAACTTTCGTTCGTAAAAATACGAACCATCGTTGTCCCGTGGAAAACCATCATACTTGACTGTGTACATGCACATTGGAGTGTCGCTTGTTGCAGTCTCTGCTGTGGGAACCTGACACAACACAAAATCAAACTTCAATGTGTGGTTCTCCGCCTGGCACACTTTCTCTCGGAATTCAGTTTCATCATCTGATGCTTCTTCCTCATCATCAGCGCCCTCAGCGCCCTCAGCGCCCTCAGCGCCCTCAGACTTGTCTTCGTCTTCGTCTTCGCCTTCGTCTTCGTCTTCACCTTCGTCTTCGTCTTCGTCTTCGCCTTCGCCTTTGTTTTCGTTTTCCGCGGTTTCATTGCCACTAGTTTCAGAACATTTGCACACATTATCCGCATCACATGCATTGGGCTTGTTGTCAGCAACACTGTCGCCATTTGCCACATCGTTCAAATCAACATTGATCAAATCATCCGACTCAGAATCATGCGTCTCTTCAACGTGTTCCAATAAATGTTCAACCAATTCATGGATGCACGCATGCTCGTGTAATTCAATGCCATCTTTTATAACACGCACATACTGATAATCATCCACATCGGAAGCGCCCGAACAAGTCTTTGAATTGGGCACTCCAGCCAACAACACCACTTGTTCCTTCAAAAATGAAAATGCGCCATGTGCAACTGGCACAACGTATCTTGTCGTCAATCGTTTCATCTGCGTGAAAATGCAAACACATCCCCATCCAATTTCCACTGCAATGTCAAACCAATTCTCTGCAGTGAATGTTTTATAAGCATACAGTCCAGCTCCAACTGCAAGCACCGTGTACAACTGCACACTGATTATCTCATGCAATTCTTTTTCGGTGCAACCCACCAATTTTCCAGATGCATCATACGTGCTTGTAATGCAACTCATTGTAGTTGACTGCTGTTAACGTAGTTTGTGTATTGGGTTTTGATACACAACATTAAAACAACATTTTTATATTGTTTCAATTTAATTATAATATACGCAATGCACTATGCTGGTTGGTGAAACAATACAACGTTGCATTTTGAGTGTTTTTTGCACAACGGTGGTTCTGAAGTCGACTGAATTGCATTCAGCTTGCATCTTTTCCCTTTGTTTTCACCACTTTGAACTTCCGCGGCGCACTTGACAAATGATGCTTTTTTGCGCGCAACTTTGTTGATTGATTTTGGCTTCATTGCAGCCCTGTGGTGTCTCAAACAATAGGGTCTATCATCGTGTTCATAAAACGCATTTGCATTGCATGCCTCAATATGACATTTGACTCCTGGCATGCACATGTGTGCCGGTGAGTTCACTCCAGCCAACCGTTTGATGACAGGATGTTGACCAATGAACGGCAACAACTTATTTGTAATGGTTCGACAGTATGGGCATTTGATTTGGTTCACATCTATTTTTTCATGATAGTTGTGGATTCCCATGCGTCCTTTTTGACGCAAAACCTCTTGGTACAGCGGTTCATAATTGAATTTGTGTCCACATTGCAGACACACGTGAAATGAATTGAGCGGTTCATTTGTGATTAAGCATACATTGTTGTCATCTGACGACGATGATGCCGACGGTGGCAAAACAGTCGTTTGTTGTTGCATGGTTTTGAGTGCCTCAAAAAAATCCAAGTGGAGGTCATCTTCCACTTCATATTTTGCATTTGATTGCATTTTTTAAATATTTTAGGATGGATGATACTGATGTGGTTTATTTAAAATAAAATAAAATGTCTTTATACGTTTATATACGGATATACTTCATTTTATTTTACATGGTTTCCAAAGACACATGGGGTCCTGCCACATGGACCTTGTTTCATACTTTGGCTGAAAAAATAAATGATGAACATTTCAATGAAACAAAAAAAGACATCTTTTCATTCATAAAACGAATATGTTTCAATTTGCCATGTCCAGATTGTGCAGCACATGCCACTCAAATTATATCAAAAGTCAATTCAGACAGCTTTCAAAATAAACAACAACTGAAAATGTTTTTGTTGAGTTTTCACAACTCAGTGAATGCACGAACTGGCAAGCGACCATTCACGGTTGAAGAATTAAATGCAAAATATGTGAGAGCAAATACGTTTGTGGTTGTTCCATATTTTATCAAGGTGTTCTCTCATCGCAACACAAATGTTCGGCTTTTGGTCAACAGTTTTCACAAGGACCTTTTGATAAAAGACTTTATCAAGTGGATGAGAGAAAATGCATCCAAATTCAGAAAATGACCTCGAAATTTAGCAGGCATGCATTTTCAAAATTCAATATATTATGTGCATTAATTTTAATGACATCATATAATATCCATAATATATACATACACAAACCATGAAATCAACGAAAAAAAGAACCTCGCGATGCAAACGATGCAAACGATGCAAAACAAATCGACGACACAAACATGTCAAAGGTGGCATGCGTCGAGCTGCCACTCAAACTGCAAAAACAGTGTTTGAAGGAGTTTTTGGAAAAGGGCCTGACCGCGTTGAAAAAATATATCAACTTGGACAAGCAGTTGTAGAAGGTGCGACAAAGGCAACTACCACAAAAGGGGCACAGGTTGCTAATTATTCAAGACGTTCATTTGAAGACATTGCACCACCATCGTTTGACATCAGAAACGTTGAAAATACAATGACATCTCGCATGTCTTCGCATGATCATGATTCTGATGAAAATAAAAACCCCAATTACAAAACGCCAAAAAAACCAACATCATCACCAACTGAACCAAAGCTAGCATTACGCCAAAGACAATCACAAACTCCCAGTACACGCGCGAAGCGTTTGGGCTTAATCGTGGCTCCCACCGTGGGCCAACCCACTCCATTGGCCACAAGATTGTCATTTGATGATGACTACGAGTAAGTCTAACTTGGATTGACCATTTGTTTTGCAAGAACGGTGCGCGTCTTGGAACCAACTGAACACTTGGACTTGCCATCACAGTCGTCGCACGAACATCCACTAAAGTCATAGAGCCCGGCCTTTCCCATTATGCTTTGAGTCGCGTAAAACCCACCAATGCCGCCAAGCAAACCCATCAACAACATGCCAATGTATGTTTTTGAACCCAATGTGCTGCACAATCCTCCCAGAAACACAATAGCATCAATGAAAACAAGAATAATCAGGCTGACAATGATACCAATCAATGTGTTTGCATCCACACGCTTCGAAGCCTGTATGCAAAACACAAGGTAAGCAATCGTGTACCACAAAAATGCGGTTGTGAATTGTTTGCAATCCAGGTTTCCACTAAATGCTATTAAAACCATTGAAATGAGAGAAACAAAAATGGCGCCTATTAGATGTCCCAAGCATTTGGGAAAATTCCGGTTGACCAAGCATACACCAACCGCAACTCCAGAAATCAAAAGCGGAACCGTCTGATTGAACGATGATATACCAATGACTTTATCCAACAATTCATACACAGTTGTGAATGCGTCATCTACACTTACATATTCTTCATTAAGTGACATCGCGTCTAGTATGTGTGTTGTGTGCTGTGTGTCTTATATCTATATATAATATACTTAAATATAAAATTGTCATGATAAACACTTGAGCCCATTTACGCATTTGTTTCTTTGCAATATGGGCATTCCCAGTTATTTTGCCCATGTGCTAAAAAAATACCCTCGTGTCATAAAGCGCATTTCCGAACTTCCATGCATAAACAATTTGTACCTTGACTGCAACGGCATGATTTACGACGTGGTTCGTCAAATGCAGTTTTCACCTGAAAAACAAACCGAATATGAAACCGAATTGTTGCAGCGCATCTGCGACAGCATCGACGCTTGTATTGCAATCATGCGTCCCACCAGCAGTGTATTCATTGCGTTTGACGGTGTCGCCCCCGTTGCCAAACTCAACCAACAACGCGAGCGCCGCTACAAGTCTTGGTACTTGGGAGAAATGGAATCGCAACGCCGACGCGACATCAATGCGCAGACCGGCATGAAAAAACGCTTTCACATTGAACCGCCTAAACCCGCCTGGAACACGTCGGCCATCACACCCGGCACCAAATTTATGAACCTGCTGCACAACAAACTCGCCGAACATTTCGATGCATCAAATCCGGCTGCTCTCAATGCTCGATACAATTTGAGCGGAGGAGCCGGCATCATTTTGAGCAGCAGCAAGGAACCGGGAGAAGGAGAGCACAAGCTGTTTGAATACATTCGCGAACACGCTGCAGAACATGCCGCGGCAACCACGGTCATCTATGGTCTCGATGCAGACTTGATTATGTTGTGCATGTCGCACCTACACATCTCGCGCGGCATCTACTTGTATCGTGAAACTCCTGAATTTGTTAAGTCAATCAATGTTGCTCTGGATGAAAAGGAGAGATATTACATGGATATTCCGGAATTTGCCGATGCAATTGTGGAGCAGCTTTCGTCATCGAAATGCACCCCGGTTGCTGCAATGGACAAAGTCATGGACTACATATTTATTTGCTTCATGCTGGGCAATGACTTCATGCCACACTTTCCGTCGATCAACATTCGCACCACGGGCATTGCCACCCTGTTAGAAGCATATCGCGCAACAATTGGTCCCAATGAAACCATCACCGGGAAGCAAACTGATGGCACTCATTGCATTCATTGGCCGCACTACAAGAAACTCATTGCTGCCCTAGCAACACAGGAACTCACGCTGATTCGCAAAGAGCATTCGACGCGGGACCGACAAGCCCGGCACATGCGCGACACGGACAAAGAAGATGACGTCATGCACGATGTGCTCATGCTGCCGATGACGCAACGCGACGTGGAACGCAGCATCGACCCATTCGCTTCCGGGTGGGAGCGCCGATATTACGCTAAGCTGTGCGACATTAAAACTGATGCAGAAATCCCTGCATTGTGTCGCAGTTATTTAGAGGGCATGCAATGGACGTTTCACTATTACACCCGCGGATGCATTGACTGGAAATGGACATATGTCAACCACTACCCGCCTTTGTTGTCTGATTTGGTCCAGCACATTCCTGACACTGCTGCCCACGTTTTTTTGCAGGTTAAACCAAAGGACCCCATTCGAGATGTAGTACAACTATGCTATGTGCTGCCTAAAGCAAGCCATGCACTGCTGCCACCTGCAGTGGCGCGCGGACTCATGCGAAGCAAATTGGCGTCCAAGTATGCAGATGATGGCGGCTATGATTTCAAGTGGGCATACTGCAAGTATTTTTGGGAGTGCCACACTGATCTGCCCGCACTGGATTTGAGAGAATTGGAGGAAATTGTGAAAAAAACGGATTAATGTGCATGCATCATGATGCACTCACACTTCCATCGCGTTTAATGGCGCGAAAGCATTTGATCAATTCGTTGTGGATGACCGTGTATTCCTGGTCTTCATCTTCTATCATCATGACTGGTTCCAGCGCTTTCAAATTGGAATAAAAACACTGGCAATCTGCGTTTGTTATTTTTTTAGAACTGCAACATTGTTCATACACTTGGTCAATGTTGTGCCGAAATTCTTTGTGTCGCAAGGTCATTTGTGCATCGTAGGTTGATGCGTCCATGTAATTTAGAAGAGTTGCCATTGCGCTCATGGTGGCGTCAAATGAAATGGAATTCATTTATGAAATTTTAAATAATATTGCAATATGTTATACTGTTTTTAATACATTATTGCCTGGTTTTATAATGGCTGCAGCACTACCGCCACAAGATTGTTCGATGTATCATGGCGTTCCCATTCTTCCAGCCGAATTGCAACATGAATGTTTTTGTGATCCGCCGCCATCTCGTTTCATCTTCGATGAAATGACTTTTTTCAAAATATGTGGACACCAGTTTTACCAGTCTGGTGACACCCGACCATTTATTCCGCGCGCCGACAAATTTATTAGATTTGCATCAAATCAAAAAAATTTGCAACCAATCGATGCGATTGCAGCAATGAATGCAATTAGTCAGGCTGGGTTGGTCGAGTGCACTGAACTGAAAAAATCCAATGATTTTAAGATATTTTGCAATGATTCGGATGAGTCAAACATGAGAATGAAAATATTTTGTGCATTTGGAAAGTTGCATTGTTTTTTGAACACAGCAAAGGTCAAATTGCTCGTAAGAGGAGGAATGGCATTGCGAATGCAATTGAAAAATAAAGAAGAAAGTGACTTCGTGAAAATGGCACCATCATCTGACATTGATGGCGTAGTCATTGTGGACAGCTCAGTTTCGCAACCTGATTTTGACCAATTTAAAGAAACGTTTATGAAACTGTTGGTCTCATCTATTCCACAAAGTGTGTCATTGGTTTGCAGCACCGCAGCTGGCGATGAAAACACCATCAAGGTAAAGTTTAAAACTAAATTTGGTGCAACTTATGAAATGATTGACGTTTCGTTCAAACGTCCAGATGACCCAGTCATGCAAATTTATGAGAATACTTTCTACAAATATGTACAAGTTTACCCGGACATGTTGCCTTGTGTCTGGCATTTTCCAACTAGGAATCGTTTGCGTGAAGAGTACGAGTATGTGCTTGGAAATTTGCATAAAGCACTCCCTGTTTCGGCGGCAGCTTCAACCCCTGAACAGCATAAATTGTTGAGAGACTATGATAAATTTTCAAAAAAATGGCAAATGGCTAAAACTGGATTTGGATTAGGTGGCAAGAAAAAATGCACTATCAAAAAACGTCATATTAAAAGACGAACACGACGCATGCGGAAATAAAGACTCTTGGATAAATGAAAAAATTGAACTTGTTTTCATTGTTTTAATGAAAACAACAAAGAGCATTGTGTAATAGGAGATGCAATACATGTGGACAAGAACTCCTCCATCTGAGCCAGAACAAGAAAAGGAACCAGAGCCGGAGCCAGACAAATGTCCGATATGCTTGCACGATATCAAAAAGGTAAACGTGTCCATCACGGTTTGTGGCCACACGTTTTGCACCTCGTGTTTGTTGTCATCCCTTACAAAAGACAACCGGTGTCCGTTGTGTCGTGCAGAACTGGAACCAACGCGTTTGAAAATCGACCCCATAACGGTTTCGGCTGCAACTGAACTCATTCGACAGGAAGAAAGAGTTGTGAAACTGATGCGCAAAATTGAACTCATTCAGTCATTTGGCGGACACAATGGACGAAGCTCCATGATGTTCTCTCTTTGCAGAGAATTTGCCTTTGCAACAGCACATGCAATTGCACGATGGCAAAACACAAACGGTGCATATGATCAGTCATGGGAAGATTTTGATTCGGATGAAAGCGACGATGATGAAAGCAATGATGATGAATAATGAATGACAAGTGAATTTGAAAAAACGTTGCCAAAATGCAAGTGTTGTTTTTCAAAAATAAGAAATGCCCAAAAATGGACATCCAATTTTTTGCGCCATGTCCCAAAAATGCGAAAACCTTTTTTCCGGAAATAAGAAACCCCGATTTTGGGACATCGTTTCCCGCGATTTTTGCATTGTTGCATCCCCTGAAAACACGAAAACATTTTTTCTGAAAACAAGAATGCCCGATTTTGGGACATCATGCACCCCATTTTGGCCCATTTTGGCGCCATGGTCTCATTTTTATTTTTTCCATTTTTTGAGTTTTCAAAGCATATATGGTCTCACAAATATTTGTCAAAATGCTCCGAAAAATTTACCTAGTGCCGCGCGTTTTTGCACAAAAAGGTAACGGGGTTACGGATTTTGGACATTTTTTTTTGTCCATTTCTCAAAATTTTTTTGACTTTTGTGCAACGAAAAATAAAAAATAACAAAAATATTTTTACAAATATGTTATAAAAAATGAGAGCATAATGGTCTCATGTTTTGAGAGGGCGAAAAAAGTGATTTTTTGGCGCCAAAAAAAGCTTAAAAAAAGGCACCAGGTGAGCTACTTTTTGTTCTAAAAATTTAGAACGATTTAGAACGCCAAAGCATTTAAAGATTTTTTCTTGTGTTATTTTATAACTCCCCATCATTTATCATCTTTGCGCCATGTCATCCGACACCGATTCTGACGATAAGCTTTCGGACTCAAAAGTAGCCAAAAGTAGCCAAAAGTATCTCACATGCAAAGACTGTGATTATATTACGTCTAAAAAAAGCAATTTTGACAAACATCTCTCCACTAGCAAACATTGTTCTAGAACGATTTTGAACGCGAAGCGCAAAAAAGGGACAAAAAATCCCCAATACGAGTGCAAATTTTGCAAAAAGGAGTATTCTGCTAGGAACAGCTGTTGGTACCATGAAAAACAGTGCCTAGATAATCCTAGCAACAAACCAGTTTCATTGGTGGAGACTGCTCCTGTCAAAGTTATCAAAAAACTTCCTTCAAGCGACACCATAACAATCAGCATTTCGGAGTTGTGTAAAACGACTGGAAACGAAGGAGGCGAATTTAGTTTGAGTTTGCAGGACATGGTGCCATGCATGCTGAGTCATATCAAGCGACAAAATGAAGAGCATCAAAAGGAGCAGAAGATGGTGGTGCAGGAATTGCTGAACCAAAACAAGGAATTGATGAACACGATTCGAGAGATGACTCCGAGAATTGGCAACAATAATGTGGTGAATAACACGAATAACACGCAGTTTAATCTGAATATGTTTTTGAATGAGGAATGCAAGGATGCAATTAAACTCAGTGATTTTGTGAAATCTCTCAACATAACTGTTGCTGATTTGGAATTCACGAAAAACAACGGCATCATTGAAGGTGTGAGCTCCATCATCGTAAACAATCTGAAAGGTATGGATGTTCACAAGCGACCGATTCATTGCACAGACATGAAGAGAGAAACCATGTACATCAAAAACGATGAGTGGGAAAAGGACGATAAACTGGAACACGTGCGCAAATTCATTTACCTGACATCGTGTTATCAAACACGCGTCATTCAGGATTGGATGGAAGTACATCCGGGATGGGAATCGAATGAAAAGATGCAAGTTGAGTATTTGAATCTCTGCAAAGAACTGTATAAAAACATAGAGAAGGACGAAGCCGCACAAAAGAAGATTCTAAAAGGGTTTATTAAAGAAGTTCAAATTGACAAGTCCATGATGCATTGACGGATTATTTTCAAAATTGAAAGATGGTTTGGAGAGAAAATGATGGAATGTGTTGTTGGGTTTAATGTTTGGCACATTGCTTGATTTATATGATCGGGTGCAGTTATCTAATACACTGCATTCATATCACCTCATACGGGCTGCAGTCTATAAAGAAGAATGCAACGGAGTCATGACTCGATGTATTTTCGAAAAACACTGAAAATGAAAAAAATTGAATTGGTTTCAAAAAGCATTTGAAATCAATCAGTGTTTCCACGAGAAAGCGAACGAACTATGCAGACGATGAACATGAACAACGAATACTGGACTGCCACTGCAGTGGCTGCGACAAAGGTTCCAGTCAAGATTTACAATGATGACGGCAGCATGTACGAAGGGTGCGTGAATGAACTCGGAGAAAAGCATGGCGCAGGAATTTTCAAGACGGAGATTTACATCAGCGGCGTGGTTGGCGACGACAACTCGCATCTTGCAAAATGGACGGAATTTGAAGGCGAATGGTGCAATGGTCTTCTTCATGGACAAGGAATTATGCGAAATATGTCATGCAAAGGCATTATCCGAATTGTGCATGATGGCATGTGGGAAAATGGAGTGCCTGTGAACACGGTTGACAGAGAAGTTGCGCAACGGCTCATTATGGCAAGCCTCACGACACCGCAAGAATTCGACTTCATGGCAATGTGCGACAACCAAAGCAGTCTTCCTTGGTGCAGCGACTAAAACAGTACAGGAGCGAATCAGCAAAGGTAAGCGTTTATATGTATGTGTATATGACTAACACTTTTTTTTTGCAATTAACATGTGCATATCAATATAAAAATATATTGATACATTTATATATCATATAGCAGTTTACAACAATGAGTGAATCGCAGCAACAAGAAGAATCTAAACCAGCAGCTCCTGAAACCAAGGCACAGTTGGTGCAGTACATCAAGTCCTGGATCGAAGTGGACAACGACATGCGCAAGCTGCAAAAGGACATGAAGACGTTGAGAGATAATAAGAAGGCGTTGACAGATGCGCTGGTCAATGTCATGAAGAGCAACGAGATTGACGTGTTTGACATCAATGATGGCAAATTGGTGTACTCTAAGACGAAAGTAAAGATGCCAATCAACAAGACGAATTTGTTTGCGGCGTTGATGCAGCATTACAATGATGAGGAGGCTGCAAAGAAGCTGAGCGAGTTCATCATGGATTCACGACAAGAAAAGATTAAGGAGTCGATTCGCAGAAAAATTCAAAAATAAATAGTTGCACATGTTAGGAAGAGAGGACACAAAAAAATGAAACTTAAAACGGATATTTATGTTGATGCAATTGATGATGCCAACGCAATTTTCAATGATGAATTTGAGATGATGGAACATTTAACGTATCCATTTGTGGATTCATTGAAAATGAATGTAGATGATGAGGTAGAACTGCCATTGGATTCGCGGGTTGAGATGTGCATTTATCGAATCAACTACAGTCATCACAACATTCCTTTTTTGGAATTTTTATTATATTCTGATGGGAACAAAAATGACAAAGATGGTGTTCAGTTGATATTTCCATACATATTATCAAAACACAGCAAAGGGGGATTGGTGGATCAATGCAGTGTGGCGTTGCGTGCATTATTTTCAACTAAATTTGAAACCATGGTTAGATACAATGGATTCATTTATATGAAACGAGAGAAACGATGTGTGCTTTTTTTCAATCAATTGCATGTGGATGTTGGAGATGCAGAGATTCCATTCATGAGTTCAAAAAAACGATGGTGGTGGACCTTGTCTAGTGAAATATTTAACGATCATAAAATGATGGGTTATTCCATTTCAGATGCAGTTGTTGAATTTTTTAACAAAAATATTGAAATAATGATTTTGAAAGCTAATGGCAAAACGTTGGAATCACCGAATGCATGTTATGCCGGAAAGCATTTCAATTATGTGTCTTACATGGCATCTTTTGGTATGAAAAAGGCATCAACACGGGCGCACTTTGGGCCATATTATTATTTTGTGCGGTTCATGGATTCGATGAAGCATGCGTGTTATTCGATTCGTGCTCCATACGTAGAGAATAAAACTGAAAAACAAAAAAAGTTTCATTACAATGAACACATTTTAGCTGATGGAACTAGTCTCACTGTGAATGAATATGGAAAACACACACGAGGAGGGATTGTAAGGTTTGCTGTTTTTTTGGGGAGATGTCGTGCATTTTTCATGAATGGCGAAGAAGACCGTTCAGACTTGAGCATGTATTGGGCCAAGCAAGATCCATTGGTCATGGCCAAACTTGCATTGCGAGACATCAATGGAAACTGGTCGAGATTTTTCAATGCGGCATATGTAGGAGAATATGAATTTGATGCACCAGACGAAAGAAAATCAAAGCGTGCAGTGGGATGGACGATTAAGGAATATGAAAACCAGATTCCATTATCATGTCATGAAATCGACATGTCAAATGTTCCAGACAAGTATGATTCAAAATTCACTGATTATGTCATTTTATGAAGATGAAGATGAATGCATAAATATCAAAATAAATAATATATTTATGTATTTTAACGCGACGTTATAAGCAAAAAAAAATGGACTCGCCTTTGTTTAGACGGTTCCTTATTGCACCCATAATATTTATAATCATTGCTAGGTTTATTTCTTTTTTCATGCATGTGCTTGGTGTAAATGACAGCATGTATTTCATCATACTCGCAATGCTGAGTGTTCCGGTATTTTTGTACATGGTCATTGGTTAAGTGAAATTGGGAATGCTGTACTCACCGTTTTCATTTTTCACGTATTTTGCAATGATGTTTGGATTGACTGTGTTGGCCACAATGTCTTCGGGGTCATAGACGTTGCCAAAGTTGTCGATGTGATACATGATGCCTTTAATGTCTTGCACCCATGTTTCTACCTTGACATTGGTGGTAGCTGGTTCCATCATGTCGAACATGCCGTGTGGTGTCCCCTTCGTGTGAGTGCCACAGCAAACGCAGCCTTCTTTTTTGCGTCGGGTGCACTGTTCGCCATTTGCTCGTTTGGCGTGGCATCGGTCATAAATGGGAACCATGTTCTTAATGCGTTTGCGCTTCATGAAGTCTTCCTTTGAGAGTTTCAATTTGTCCGTGGAATAAATGAAACCCATGATTTCCATGTAGTCCTTGTGGAGTTCTGCAACCGCAGGTGATGGCGGAACAGACTGAGAGTCAATGTGTTTTTGACGAACTGCGTCAAATTTGGAGGCAATTTGTTGCTTCAATGCAATCAAATATGCATCAATTCTGGCGTTGATTCTGCGTTCCATTTCTTCTAGTGGTTATGGTTCATTCAATGATATTTTTAAATCAATTTTTAAAAATATAACGAAAACAATTTAAAGACGGTTGGCGACGCTACATCATTTCACCGTCTTGTCCATCCAAGTCTTTCATCATTTGTTCTTGTTGTTGAAGCAGTTGTTGCAACTGGTCTTGTGTGAGTTGGAGTGCGATGTTGGCGGGTTGTTGTGCGTAATCTATAGGCATTTCATATTCATGAACTTCGACTGCAACTGGAGTTGAATCGCCGTGAACGCTTTGGTGAGCTGATGGTGCTGCGCTTTGATGCACAGACGGTGCTGCGCTTTGATGCACAGACGGTGCTGCGCTTTGATGCACAGACGGTGCTGCGCTTTGATGCACAGAGTTTCTGACACTTGGTTGCAATGTGGCAGGACTGCGAGAAATGCTACGAGGAGCGCTTCGATTTGCAGAAGATGTGGGAGGAGTAATCACAGGTTTTTTCTTAGAAGGAATAGACACAAATTCGGCCGATGCAGTGAAATTATTTCCAGAAATGACACTGTTTTCTGGAATTGTTTCAATTATGACTGGATGTTGCAACTGTTGTAGTTGTTGCAGTTGTTGATTCAACATGTTCATTTGGAACTGATTGTTTGGATTTAATGGTTGTGTTAATTGTTTTGCGAGTTGTTGTTCTTGAATTTCTTTGGCAACCGAAGCATTGTCAATGACCACGGTGACTCCACCATTACCATTATTGTGGTTGTTTTGTCCATTATTTTCATTATCTCTCGACGGACTGCCATCACGACTACTTTTTCTGCTGGTTCTTTCTTCATAATCCTGTTTATTCCGTGCGGAGTTGATAGTTACTATGCTGAGTCCGTTGCATAAATTTGGAGTGTGTGCGTCAAATATGTATTTGCCTGGAATCAAATAACCCTTGTCATCTGTTGCAAGTTTTCCATATTTCTTTTGAAATGCTTCAATTACATCTTGGTCAATCAGAGGCGCAATGTCAAATAAGTTTTTGATGTCTGTCTTGATAATGTTCATCATGTCTTTGGCATCCACGCGCTGTGAACGCACCAGTGCAAGTTCAATCTGTATTTTCTTGTTGATTTGTTGGAACTGCAACGAACAGAGTCGGTGCGACTCGGCACGCTTGCCCAACTGGAAGTAGGTGTCAATTGACTTGATAATGCCCACGAAAATGCTTCCCACACCCAAAATGATGTTCATCTTTTCATATCCAATGTCAATACCGGTGGCGAATCCAATCGCAGATGACAGAATGATGACAGGGATGTTTATGTAATTGGAACGTCCGTTGTATTTTTCATATGAATTTCTGTGCAAAATGGAGAGGGATTCGCATTCTTCCGCATGTAACTTCAGTAGTAATTCTAAATCAGTGTTGTAGTCAATCGGTTCTTGTGGTTGCTGACTCATTCGTTATACTCTACTGTGGGATTTTATTTTGATTGCCACTGAACTTCAAAATAAAACTAAAAAAATGGACATAAACACAAATGATTATTTCAAATATCTCTCGTACTCCCACTCAATGTTTCGTTTTCTTTCGTTGTTGCACATGCGCAGCTTTTCAAAAGCAAAAGCGCAACAAATGGAATGCAAGATGACCAATGGCGGACCACCAATAAATGACTGCACTGGGTCCTGTTTAACCAAATGTCAAATCATGGAAACGAGAGATGAAGTGGATGCATTCATTTCCAATTCAAAATGCAAGGCAAGATGTGTTCACACGAATGCTGAACCAAAACCGGGCGACTGTTCATGCGTCAATGTCTGCATTGCCGACATGTCAGAACTGTACTGCATCATGGAGTCGTCGTGTCGGCGTTCTCAAGCGTCATGATCCTGAAAATGTATTCCAGAAGTTGCTTGGATTCGCTGAACCCCTTGCACTCCGGGATGCCTGCCACATCTGCAAACCAATTCTCAAACTCATGCACTGCGTTCCAGAATTTTACGTAGCCACCAACGGCAAGCAGCACAATTGCCTGTTTTGCATAGTCTGCATCTACCGGGTCTGTTGCGCATTGGTCTTTCAACATTTCATCAATGTTAGTGCATTTGTCAGGGAAACACGCAATGGTGCGATTGGGATTGAAACCTTGACAATGCCCACCAAACCCGAAGTATGACTCGAACTCGTATCGGTGTTCCATGACATGCGGGCGATGGAATCGCATTTGAAATTCATGACCCATGAGAGGGACGGTTGCATTGGCCGACAGAATGTAGACACGGTCCGATGCATATCGATTGTACACTTGATGCCAATGGGCTCCAGCAAAGACTTTTTCTGATATTTCATCGGGAACATTTGAAATCATGTAGGCACCGCTTTGATTGTAATTTTTCTTGTGCAACTGCTTGAATTTGGCAATAACGTCAGTCTTGGTGATCATCGTACTCTTGTTTCTGGTTGCCTGGTTATGACAACATGTCAATGATTCTTTAAGTTGGTTTGAATAATATACAGCGCCGTCACATTGGGCCTACTGTGCTTGCACAAATTTGTCGCTCTTCCCAAATAAAATAAATATAAGCATGTACTACATATACACTCAAAATGGAAAAAACGGGGAGTGACGGCATGAGTTATAAGTACATGGGCGAAGATGGTGTATACCGTGGGGAAATCAAAAATGGAATTCCAGATGGAAAAGGTGAACTACTATGTGATACCGTGACTCGTAGTGGAACATGGGTCAATGGAGTTCTAATGGATGGTAGAACACATTGGCAGAATGGCAACAAATTTGTTGGAATATTTTATGAAAATGGGAATGAAATGGAAGGCAAATACACATTTGCGGATTCTGGTATAGAATTTGATGGAACTTTTGACGAGGAAGGTAATTTTGAACATGGTATGATGAAAAACATGGGGCCTGATGGAAGTATATGGTATGAAGGACATTTTTTAAACAACAAACGTCATGGGGAGGGTGTGTTTTTTGGGGGGGGAGAGACATTCTATATAGGCAACTTTGTGAATGACAATCCAGAAGGTGAAGGCACAATGATAGAACCTAACATCAAAGCAAGCGGAATTTGGAAAGATGACCATCTTGACGGCACATTAACGTACAATAACGGCACGACGTGTGGCTTTGTGGGTACAATTAATTCCATTGATGGCAAAACGGTGGGGGACGGCAAAATGACAATGCCCAGCGGAGTTGTGTATGATGGGCATTTTGAGGATAACATGCCAATTCAATGTGGAAAAATATCATGGCCTGGGATTGCAGTTAAATTGCCCATGTTTAGTCATGAACGGTGGCAACATTTTTTACCGGTGCAACAGGATCAACCGGCGCAACCGGATCAATCATTCTGTATTGTGACACCCTCCCAATACACGCGTTTGATGAGTGCAAACGTCATAGAACCACAACAAGATCCACTTACTTTAGAAGATATTGATAGCATCAAGACCGACCATTTGCTCCACTTCGAGTTGAAATTAGACAAACTCGAACCCATTAAGTTGTGGCATCCGGTGAACGCAGCACTGATGGTGGGGAACCTGAAAAGATGTGCACAATGTCGGTTAAACTATCCCTACGATTTGAGAACATGGATTCAAACACGATTAATGAAAAGAATGATAAAAAAACACGCAGCAACCAAGATACAGCGATTTGTTAGATCTAAGAGACATGGCGGCACTAAGAGAAGCGGCACCAAGAGAAGCGGCACCAAGAGAAGCGGCACTAAGAGAAGCGGCACTAAGCATAAAAATAAGAGAACTTCAAGGCAAAAAATTTGATTGAACTGACAACATGTAAATGTTTCTTTAAATTGGTTTGAATTTTCAAAAAATTGAAAGCGTTTTTGAAAGTTAAATGATATGCATGCGTTTCCAATAATGGCAATTATCAGAGAACAAACCACACGTTCGTTAATCA
>Ga0194130_10003680_pt1 | contig 20279 bp, 17 predicted proteins | sample TA2KigsurfametaG_FD_160084 | JGI IMG/M metagenome (GOLD analysis project Ga0194130, IMG submission 160084) | Freshwater microbial communities from Lake Tanganyika, Tanzania - TA2015050 Kigoma 12 surface | ecosystem: Environmental > Aquatic > Freshwater > Lake | place: Tanzania: Lake Tanganyika... | reverse complement strand
GTGGATTACTCAATGCCATCGAGCAAGGTGGCACTGGCCCTGGCGGGACTCAAACGAATGGGCCGCAAGCCAGCCGAGATCCGAGTCGACAACGGTCCCCAAGTGCTACGTAATACGTATCCGCGAACGGAGAATCCCCGGCGGGACGGATTCTCCCGCTGTAAACCGGAAGGTGGAGTTTAGGAGATGCAGTCGACAGTCCCCGAGGGCAGACGCGCACTGTTGCGGTTGCCCCACTCGGAACCCGTTGATTCTACGAGCGGACGTTATTATTGCGGAGCACAGGTTCACATAGACACGAGCTACCCGCGGGGCACCGAGTCAAATCGACGCCTGTGCTCGGCGGGTTGCACCACGAATACAGGCTGGAGAAGGAGGCCGCTTAGCGCAGATCGAGTTTTTGCGGACGACAGCCAGTCCTCGACCCTACCGGGACTCAACGCCCGCTTCAAGCGTCTTCCAAGCCAGCAGCAGAGCCCGTGGGACGTGAAAACAGCCCTTGTAGTGGTTGCCCTTCAGCGAGTGGGTGAGATTGCCCTGGCGGTCGCGGTAGCCGAACCATTCGCCATGTCCGGGATCGTCGAATTGCCGGAACGAGTACTCGTCAATCCTCTCCAGCCAAGCGAGCCAGCGCGAATCGTTGGTACGGCAATAGGCAAGGACCGTGGCGTAGAGAGCTTCGGCATGTGGCCACCAAAGCTTCATCTGGGCCTCCAATTGTAGAAGCGGCCGGTTCTCGATGTCCATGAAGTAATACAGGCCGCCGTATTCTGAATCCCAGCCGAAGGTGAGGCTGCCCTCGAGGATGCGCTCAATCCTCGGCAGTTCGTGCGTGCGGCCGGTCTTCTCGGCCAGCAGCCACAACAGCCAGGCTGCTTCCACAGAATGCCCGGGATTGAAGAGCCGGCCCTCGGGAAAGATCCGCGCATCAGAACCGCCCCCTCGAAATTCCAGCAGGATCTCCCGCTCGGGTTCATGGTGGAGGAGAGCTTCGTCCAGGCATGCTTCCATGAGCCGCCTGATCCGCCAATCCAAGTCGAAATCGGCGATCTCGAGAGCCATTTTGGCAACCACGATCGAATCCGCCAGGCTCTGGAATGAGGGCTGTCCGGGTAAGGCCTCCCGGCCGAGCAGAGCGGGCTTCCGAATCCACTCAATCACTTGCCAGAACAGACTCACGGCGGCATCGCGATACTCCGGCCCCGCGCCGGTTCGCGCGTACTCGGCCAGAGCCATTACGGCGAACACGGCTGCATAGGGCTTGCGCTGAAAAAAGGATGGGCTGCCGTCCCGCGCCAGGCGGAAGTAATAGCGTCCCTGCGCGTCGCGCGCATGCCCGAGCAGGAAGCGCATCCCGTGTGCGGCGATCTCCAGCCATCCCGGGCGCGGCTCCACCTGGTTGTACAGGCGGCTGAACATCCAGATCTGCCGGCCCTGCAGCCAGACATACTTGCGCGGATCATACACCGTGCCGTCGCGATCCAGGCAGGTGAAGTACCCGCCCTGATCCCAATCCACTGAATGCCGGACCCAGAAAGGAATCACGGAGCCCAGCAGGTTCTCTTGATATTTGGCAGCCAGACTGGGAAGAATCACGGCGTTTCCACCGGATTGAGGATCGAGGAATGCGAAAGCAGAATGTGCTTGCGAATCGCGAGCCGGGACGTATCCTGATCCCGCGTGGCCAGAGCGCGAATCAATTCGTCATGCGGTTGCGCGTCGGCCGGATTCACCAGTTGGCTTTTGTGGAAAACCCCCAGGAAGGCAAACAAGGGCAACGAAATCGAATGCAGCGTCCGCTCCAGCACGGGATTGCCCGCAATGAGCCATATGCGACGGTGGAAGGCAAGATCGGCCTGGCTGATTTCGTAATACAAGTTGCGCTCGATCGCCGTAGTAATCGCCCGGGAGAGGTACTCGAGTTCCGCGAGATCCTGCGCCGTGATGAGCGGACAGGCGGCGGCCATTGCTAGTTCCTCAAGCGCCAAACGGATCCTCAGCCGGTCCCCCGTTTCTTTGTTGCTTAACTTGGTCACATTCGTGCCGCGGTTCGGCTGGCGAACAACCAGTCCAACGTTTTCAAGCAGCCCCAAAGCCTCCCGAATGGTGGACTGGCTGACTCCCATACTCTTGGCCATCTGCAACTCACGAAGTGGATCACCAGGTTGAATGGAGCCGCCGAAAATGGCGTCCCGGATCCGTTCAAACACCTGCTGTCCTAGCGAATCGACTCGAATCGGCGGCAGTGAGACTTCCTGGGGAGGACCTTCCGCAGGGCTGCCTGAAGGGGAGATGGGATTCACAGATGCAAGCATAACGCCAGGATAGATCAAAAGCAAGAATCGATAATCGTTGACATCTATCCATAGAGTAGGATAGCCTGAACCACAGACCTGGATTCGTCCGGTCGCGGGCTCCGAAGCCCGGGAAGGAGCTGTAGATGCGATTGACAGGTATCCTGCCGGCGCTTGTGACGCCCTTAGACGAACACAAGCAATTGAACGTCCGAAGCTACGAACTGCTATTGGAGCGAGTCTTTGCGGCGGGCTGTGATGGAGTCTATGTCTGCGGCCAGACCGGTGAGGGAATGCAGCTTTCGCGGCGGGTGCGAGAGCGCGCCCTGGAAGTAGCTGTGGAACTGGCTCCGCCGGGCAAGACTTTGATTGCGCATGTGGGGGCACTGAGCACAGAAGATGCGTTGAAGCTGGTTCAGCATGCCTCAGGGGCTGGAGCGCACGCCGTCAGTAGTCTGCCCCCGGGCTCAATGTACAGCTTCGAGGAGGCAAAGCAGTATTACGAGCGCCTGGCGAGTGCCGCCTCGATCCCCCTTCTGGTCTACTACTTCCCCGGCCATTCGACAGCGATCAGGACACTGGAACAGATCCTGGAGCTCTGCAGGATACCCGGGGTCGTCGGCTTAAAATACACCGACTTCGACCTTTATCGCCTCTCGCAGGTTGAGCGTGCAGGATATGCCATCTTCAACGGCCACGACGAAGTGTTGGCGGCCGGTCTGCTGATGGGGGCGCACGGCGGCATTGGCAGCTTCTACAACCTGGTGCCGGGGCTGTTTGCGGGCCTCTTTGCGGCGGCGCAGGCAGGCGATTGGGCGGGCGCCCGGGCGATTCAGTCTCGGATCAACGAACTCATCTCTCCGGTACTCGACTTCCCGGTCGTGCCGGCCATCAAACGAATCCTGACGTGGTCGGGGATCGACTGCGGACAAGCTGTCCCTCCGCGGAGGTCCCTGACTGCGGAGGAGGAAGCCCGGCTGCGCGTTGCGCTGGAAACGGCTGGATTCTCACCTGAGACGATGTGGGCGGAGTCCGGGGAGTCAGTGGGACGGTGACCAGGATTCCGACCGCTTATTACAGGGATTGCCCGAAGTGCGCCTGACTGAACGCGCTCCCGCATATGCGTGGCTGGTGGTGGGCCTTTTGGTCCCCGTCGCCCTGCTGAACTACCTCGACCGTCAGATGCTCGCCGCCATGAAGTTTTCAATCATGGCCGACATACCCACCATCGAGACTGAGGCGAACTGGGGCAAGATTCTGGCGCTTTTCAAGTGGACGTACGCCTTCATGAGCCCGATTGGCGGGTACATCGCCGACCGCTACAGCCGGAGGAGGGTCATCTCGGCGAGCCTGCTGGTTTGGTCGGCCATCACATGGATGACCGGACATGCGACAAGCTACGAAAGTCTTATGGCGACACGGGCGTTGATGGGCATCAGCGAGGCAATCTACATTCCGGCCGCTCTGGCTCTGATTGCCGACTACCATGCCGGCCCAACCCGGTCGCGCGCCACGGGACTGCACCAGATGGGGATCTATTCGGGTGTCATCGTCGGCGGCTTCAGCGGCTATGCAGCTGACCATCCTGACTTGGGTTGGCGGTGGATGTTTGACGTATGCGGGGTGGCCGGGATGCTGTACGCCGTCCCCCTCTATTTGTTGCTGCGTGACACCCGGAAGCCGGCGGAGTCGAACTTGGACGAAGCTTGTGCTTCTCCGGTCCGAGCGTTTCGGCAGTTACTCGGCAACGCCTCCTTCCGGCTCCTGGTTCTGTACTTCACCCTGCCCGCCATGGCCGGATGGATCGTCAGAGATTGGATGCCCGCAATACTTAAGACCGAGTTCGGCATCGGGCAAGGGCAGGCGGGTGTGAGTGCGACGCTGTACTGGATGTTTGCGGCGGTAGTGGCGGCTTTGGGCGGCGGGTGGCTGGCCGACCGGTGGATGAAGCATTCCAACCGCGGCCGGATCTACACCAGTGCCATCGGAATGGTCCTGATCGTGATCTCGATGGCTGGTGTGGGAATGGCGCCTCAGACGGGGCAGTTGAGTCTCGCCGTGCTGTCTCTGGTGGTTTTTGGTGCCGGATTCGGCTTCTTCGACGTGAATAACATGCCGATTCTCTGCCAGATTGTGAGGCCCCCGCTGCGGGCCTTCGCGTATGGCATCATGAACACGGTCAGCATCAGCTTTGGCGGGGTGGCGGATTGGGGCTTCGGTGTCTCGCGCGATGCCGGCGTCCCCCTGTCAGCCACATTCACTTTGGTGGCTGGGGTCTCCTTCATCTCGCTTTGGATGGTGCTGCTGATCCGCCCCATCTATGAAGATGCCACCCCGGTGCCGATAGGGCACTAAGCTGGAAGTTCGATTGCTACAGGCTTCCCGGTCCGCCAGGCATCCATCGTGGCCGAACAAACCGACACGGCAATCTCCCCATCCCGCGGCGGCGTGGATGGGGAACTGACGCCGTCCAGGGCATCAAAGAAAGCCCTTTGCTGTGCTCGGAACAGATCGTCCCTCTGGTGCGGGAATGCGGCCTCGCGGACAGCGCCATCTTCCCGGCTTCCCAGCAGGAGGCGGCCCTCGGCGAAGTGGAGGAGGGCCCAACCCTGGTCGCCTACGATTTCATACTCGTGGCGTTCGGGCATCTGGACGTAATTCAAGTGCAAGGTAGCCAGGAGGCTTTCGGCGTACCTGTAAGTAATGACTGCAACATTGGGGTCGGACGAGTGGGGCAGTTGCCCGGCTGAGAGTCCAACTACGGTGACTTCCAAGGGAACCAGCCCTGTGAGCCAGTAGAACAGGTCGGGTTGGTGGGAGTAGTCGAAGAACAGTGAACCCGGGTTGGTGGCTTGGTACCTGGACTTTGAATTGACCAAGGTCACGTAGGTCCCGACTCGGGCGTGGATGTGGACTAGGTTGCCCAGTTGCCCTTCTCGGATCAACCGGCGCAATTCAATCAGCGCAGGAGCGAAACGCAGGACGAAACCGGTATTCAGGGTTCGTCCGGAGGCTTCCGCCACACGGCGGACTTCGGCGGCATCCTCGGGCCGCTCGCTCATCGGCTTTTCACAGAAGACGTGGGCGCCGGCGCGAAGGGAGGCAATGGCTTGCGCAGCATGGAAGCGCGTGGGAGAAGCGATCCACACCACGTCGGGCGAACTCGCCAGCATCTGTCCAAAATCAGAATGGACGCGCAGGTCAGCGGCCTCCTCAAGCAGCGGTCGTAGTGCGTCGGCCGAAGGCTCGAATAGCTCAAGTAGAACATCGCTGCGTTCCCGCAGAAGCCGGGCGTGGCGTTGCCCGATGGATCCCAATCCGGCAAGAACCACGCGCCGCTTCACTGCCATGTTGTGAATCCTCCATCGACGGCGAGATTGATTCCGGTGATGTAAGCCGACGCCGGCGAGGCCAGAAACAGGATGGCGCCCTTCAGATCCTCGCCGTCTCGGCCCATCCGGCCTAGGGGGGTCCGGGAGGAATAGGCTTGTACAAACGAGGCCGGTTGGCCGCGTTCGAAGCCGCCGGGGGAAATGCAGTTTACGCGGATGCCAGATGGCCCCAGGACCGCAGCCAGATCCCGAGTCAGACCGATCACGCCGGCTTTGGCAGCGGCGTACTCCAGCGGTTGCTCCGGCAGTTCGCCCTGTTCGTACATCCGGCGGTCACGCCCCACCATGCCGGCAATCGAAGCGACATTCACGATTGCGCCGGACCTATGGGGCAGCATGTGACGAGCCTGCTCTCGGCAGCAGAGAAGCACGCCGGTCAGATTTGACTCTATGACACCCGTCATGCCGGCAGGGTCTCGATTTAGTAGGTCGCGGCGGCCCCCGGGGGCAACTCCTCCAGCGTTATTGATGGCAATATCCAGCCGTTTTCGCCACGCGGCTGCGGCGGCGATGGTCTCGGCGGTCTGAATGGGGCAGGTATGGTCCAGGCAGAGCCCAAGCGCGTCCACTTCATACTTCCAGCTAAGTTCCTCGGCCGCTTTCCTGGCGTGCCCGAGGTCGCGGGAAGTGACCACGACCTGCGCCCCGGCCGCCGCCAGAATCGAGGCCGCATCCCGGCCTAGGTGGCGGGCTCCACCGACGACGAGAGCCACTTGGCCCTCCAGCCTGAAGAGGTTGGAGACCTCCGGGTGCATCATTGGGGCTCCTTCCGTACTCCTTTTCACAAGCCCAGCACCCAGTCCAGAGTCAGCCGGGCGAAAGTAATTCTCTCGTAGGGCGATGCCTCACCCCGCTCGTACAGCACGCCGATGGAACCATCCCGCAGCGGGATCACAGTGGAATAGGCTGCTGGACCAGCATGGATGGTCCGGCCAGCAGTCCACGTCCTTCCCCCGTCGGCGCTGGCCTTGATGGTCAGGTTCGCGCGCCGCATGCTGGCGGCGTTGGTGAACAGCAGCAAGTCCCGGCCCTGACGCCGGTAGCGAGCCAGACCCGCGTTGCATTGCGCGTCGAGCAGCGCTTCATGATGTTCTGCACGGGTGAACGTGACTCCCCCATCGGTGGAAAATGCGACCAGCCTGCGCGGTCCGTTACGAGCGTTCTGCACCACCACTTCGCCGGCAATCTCCACCGCTTTGCTCTCATCGGTCTCCGGAGCTACTGCCGGCCCTACCTTCCAGGTACGTCCGCCATCGTCGCTGTAAGCATTGCGGGTAGTCAAATTGTTTTCGCCGTCCAGGACAACCAAAGGCACCAGCATGCGGCCCCGGGAAGTTGTGAAATGCGTGCCTGAGGTCGGGAATACAGCGTGCCAGGCAGGGTCGCGGACTTGGGGTGTCAGGTCGATGGGCGCACTCCATGTCGCGCCTCCGTCCTCACTCACGATGGAATGAACCTGCAGGACCTTAGGGCCAGTCACCGGACCCGGCTTCGCAGTTCGGAAGCCAATCCCTGGGGGACCATAGGCGTAGAAGCACCAGACACGCCCACGGGCATCCAGCAACAGGGACGCATCCCCGACGCCTCCGTGAGTCACTTGCACAAGTGTGGATTGGGGCGTCCATGTGAGGCCGCCGTCAGAGCTCTTGCGCATAACAAGCGAGATGCGCCCGGGCAAGTCCGAACCGCTCTCATGTCTTGCGTCTGCAATGGCCAGGAGAGTGCCATCCCGCGTCTCCACCAGCGCCGGGATCCGATAGGTATGGACGCTGGCAAAGCCGCGTTCAAACAAATCGGATTGCGTGGCAGGCTGCGACTTGGCCGGCAGTAGTGCCGAAAAGGATGAAATGAGTGTGGCTCGGCGTGAGAGCACCATGTCTGTGACTTTACGCCTATCGGCTATCGATATTCAAGTAAGATTGCCATTTCATGTCCCCGAGATCAAGCCGCCCTCACGCAGACCTGCCCGATCAGCCGCGCGCAACGGATTCCGGCTGTTTTTGGTTCTCTGGTGGGCCGGCGACACTACCAGGCCTCCGTTCTCGTTGCTGCGTTCCATCCGCTTTGGTCTTGACACGGGCGCAACATTGCAGTAGCATCAGCAAAGATCATCGATAATCGGTATTTGCTTCGAAGGCTTTGGTCGACAGACACTGAGCCTCCGAGGCGGATCCCGGCGGATGCGTCAAGGGGTCGCGTCAGGGCTTCCAGATTTTCGCACGCTGGACAGCGATGATGTTGAGCGTCTACCTGAATCCTTGACCGGCCCCAGCCGAGGACGTAGGTGTTTAGTCGGCGTCTTGAATGAAAGGAGATGAAGCAAATGTACCGTGATGCCATTCGGAGAGGTCACCGCAAGGCCGCGTGTTTGCTCATGATGACGTTGTTGGTCTTGTTCACCTCGGCGCATTTGTCCGGACAATCGAGTTCGGCCGAACTCACCGGGACAATTACGGACGAATCTGGGGCGCCGGTCCCAAGCGCACAGGTGGTCGTGCGAAACGTCGGCACAGGCCAATCCCGGCAATTCTTGACCGATGAGTCCGGCACGTATCTATTGACTCAACTGCTCCCCGGCACTTACGAGGTGGTGGCGGAGAAAGCCGGCTTCAGGCGCTTCGTCCAGGGCGGGGTCGTGTTGCAGATCGGGCAGAGAGCACGCGTGGATGCGAAACTGCCGGTGGGTTCGGTGAGCGAGAGTGTTGAAGTGACCGCGGATGCGACACTTCTGCAGGCGCAGGAAGCCAGCCTGAGTCAGGCGATCGAGAACAAGAAGGTTTTGGACCTGCCCGTCAATGGGCGTAATGTCCTGGGCCTGGCGGCGCTCAGTCCCGGCGTAGTCCCAGGCACTGGTTTTGGCGTCGGGGTGCCTGGCGGGCGTGCGGCGGCGATCCAGGCGCAAGCCGCAAACGTGCTGATAAACGGAGGGGTGAGTGCTCATAGCGACGTGCTGATGGACGGGGTTCCGCTTGCGGTGTGTTGCCAGAACCAGATCGCCTTCATCCCCTCGATTGACACTACGCTCGAATTCCGGGTCCAGGCCAACCTTTACGATGCCTCCTTCGGCAGAACCTCCGGCGGCCTCATCACGTATGCAACGAGGAACGGGGCGAATCAGTTACAGGGCAGCGTGTTCGCATTTCACCGCAATCGCGTCCTGGATGCGAACAACTTCTTCAGTAACCGTCAGGGCGTCGAACGGGGGCATTTTGTCTACAATCAGTTTGGCGGGAGGTTAGGAGGGCCGGTCATCAAGGACCGAACCTTCTTCTTTGGAAGTTACGAGGGGATTCAAAACCGTCGCGGATCCTTTCTCGCCGGCGTCGTTCCAACCGCAAGCGAGAAGGAGGGCCGCTTCAGCCAAGCCATCTTCGATCCCTTGACGACTCGCAGGGAAGGCAACGTGTTTATCCGGGATGCGTTCCCACAGAGCCAAATCCCGTCTTCTCGCATTGACCGGGTATCAGCCAATCTCCGCTCGCTGTGGCCCGCCCCGAACGCCACGGGCGTGAACAACTTCCTCAGCAACGCCTCTGCCTTCGACAAGGAGAATCAATACAGCGGCCGGATGGACCATCTTTTCAGCCAGAGTCAGCGGATGTTCGTTCGGTACTCCTACAACAACAACGATTCCGGACTGCCGGACTGGTATGGCAATATTGCGTCGCCGGGTGTGTTCACTCAGCAGATCCGGAACCACAATGCAGTTCTTGACCATAGCTCGACTTTCTCGCCAACGTTCATCGGAAGCTTCCGCTATGGCATGACGCGACAGTTCAACGCGCGCAAAACGCGCAGTGACGGAACGGACCTGACCGACTTCGGATGGCCTCTGGAGTTCTCTCAAGCTCGCCAGGATTCGTCGCTCCCTCAGATCTCGGCGGCCGGCTACCTGGGAATGAGTTCGACGGGTCTGTTTCGAAGAGCTATTGAAGCCCATGTCCTCGCGGCAACTTTTCAAAAGATCTCAGGACGCCATTCCGTAAAGTTTGGTACTGATTGGCGCGTGTATCGGGAGAATTCGGCAACCAACGGGACGTCCGCAGGGTCTTTCGGATTCAATGTTGGCTTCACCCGCGGTCCGAACGCCCAGACTGGAGGCGGCGGTAACTCGGTTGCGAGTTTTCTGCTGGGAAACCCAGCTTCCGGCAGCATCATCCGTCAGGAGCCCAATTCCTCACCCACGCTGTACCATGGTCTGTACTTCCAGGACGACATCCGCATCAATGATCGCTTGACCGTTAATGTCGGTGTGCGTTGGGATTTGGAGACTTCCCGATGGGAACGATACGATCGGCTGAGTTACTTCGATGCGCAGGCGGCGTCACCGCTCGCGGGCCCCACAGGCATAGCCGGCCTGCGAGGCGGCCTGCGCTTTGTTGGTGTCGACGGCAACCCCAGGAAGCAGCAGGATGACGACTGGAACAATCTTGGCCCGCGGTTTGGGTTTGCTTACACCCTGACGCCGCGACTGGTCATGCGCGGTGGCTACGGTATCACTTACATACCCACCTTGACCCGTTACATGATGCCAACAAATCCGGGATTCGCCGCGACGACACCATTCTTTAGTTCGGTTGACGGCGTGACGCCTGTTGGCGTTCTTTCCAATCCTTTTCCTACCGGCGTGTTAACTCCGACAGGGGCTTCAGACGGCCTGAGCTCGAGCATAGGCCAGGCGTTCAACGTGGCGCAGCGGGATGTGCCGGTTGGCTATTCTCAGTTTTGGAGCTATGGGGTCCAGTCTGAAGTAGGGTCGAACCTACTGATTGATGTGGCGTACTCAGCCAACAAAGGTACGGCACTTCCATTGGTACAGGCACTGAATCAGCTTGACCCCAAGTACCTGGCGGAGGGTCAGGCGCTGCTCACGCAAGTGCCAAACCCATTCCGCCCCTTTGTTTCTGCTGGAACGCTGAGTGCCGCCAATGTCACGAGATTGCAGCTGCTCCGCCCCTACCCGCAATTCTTGAATGTGACTGAAGCTTTGGCTGGGTCGGGTTCCTCCAGCTATCACTCCATGCAATTGAAGGTGAACAGGAGGCTGAAACATGGGTTCAGCATCCTTGGTGCCTATACGATAGGCAAACTCCTCACCGACACCGGTCCGTACACCGCCTTTGACACCAGGCCGGATCCTCAGAACATTTACAACCGGAGAGGAGACCGCGCCCTCTCAACGCAGGATGTCGCTCAGCGACTCGCTATCAGCTATGTGTGGGAGATGCCATTCGGGCGCGGACAGAAGTTCCTGTCCGATGCCAACCGTGTCCTCGATGCGGTTCTTGGAGGATGGCAAGTCAATGGCGTGACAACATTCCAGGGCGGGCAACCGCTCGTGATCACTACGAGCATTCCCACAAGTTCGGGCGCGACACGGCCCAACAACAACGGCCAAAGCGCGAAGCTCGAAGGGCCGGTGCGGGAGCGGTTGAATCGCTACTTCAGCACATCGGTGTTTTCATCGCCCGGGCCCTTTGAGTTTGGCAGCACTCCTCGGACCCTGCCGGACGTCCGCAACCACGGCACGAACAACTTCGATATTTCTCTTTTCAAGAACTTCACCGTCAGCGAAGGCAAAACGCTGCAGTTGCGCGGCGAGTTCTTTAATATCTTTAACCGCGTCCAGTTCGCCGCACCTGTTGGCACGCAGGGCAATTCGAACTTCGGCACCATCAACGCGCAGCGGAATAACCCGCGGAACATCCAGGTGGCGTTGCGCTTCAGCTTCTGAGAGCGGCAATGCCGGCTTCCAGAACCATCACCCGCCGGGCGGCCGTGGCGACCCTGTTCTCCACGGCCGGAGCGGCGGGAGTGGCGGCGCCCCCGGAACCCTTCGAGGACCGCTCGCTTATCCGCTCGACCTACCTCTTTCAAAGCCGCCCGCCCATGACGGTCAGCGTGATGCCTGTCCTGCGTGTACTGCCCGGTCAGCGCCTGATCTGCATCTGGGTCTCGGGGGGCGACAGTGAACCACTCGACGTCAACCGTCCACTCATCAGTACTTCTGACGATCTGGGACGCACATGGAGCGATGCCCGTGAGTTTCCCGCGATTGAGGGCCGCATGACCTTCTGCTGCGAAATCGAACATCAGGACGGACTCACCACAGCCCATCTCTTCAGCGGCCGCGCCGCCGACGGCTACCGCACCGTCACCAACCACCGTGCCGCCTCCCGCGACCTCGGACGCACCTGGAGCGCCCTCGAAGACTATCACGTGGTCGCCGGCGGCGCCGTCTTTTCTGAGCACCTGCGCCTCAGCGACGGTACGGTGATCTATCCCTTCTTCACCGGGCACCGCAGGTCCGCCGTCTGGATTCACCGTCGCGGCGAAGCGCCTGTCGTGGGCGGCCACGCCGAATTGGCCGATGTCGAACTGATCACGCCCCGCGTCGTCGAACTGCCGGGCGGTCGGCTCGTGATGCTGCTGCGTGCCCAGCGCAAGGGATATCTGTTTCGCTCCGACAGCACCGACGGAGGGCTCACCTGGTCCCGCCCCGTCCCGACTACAAAGCCCTCGCCGACAACGCGATTCTGGCTGCGCACGCTCTCAGATGGCCGGCAGGCATTGATCGACAACCCCACCACCACTCAACCCGATGGCCGCCCCGGGCCACGCAACCCACTTGAGTTGTGGCTCTCCAGCGACGGGATGGCGACATGGTCCCGGCGCATCGTGCTCGATCGCGGCGAGTACCATGGCAGCCGTCCGCCCCAGAAATCTCGCATGGGTTACGACCAGCAGCTCGCTTATCCCGAGGCCGTCGAACACCGGGGCAAGCTCTACGTAGCCTATGACTACAACCGCCGCGATGTCGTCTTCCTCGAAGTCAATCTGGAGAGAATCGCATGAACCTCACCCGGCGCTCTCTGTTTCTTGGCACCGCGGCTCTGGCGGGCTGCGCTTCCCGCCGCCCGATGAACGTGCTGATGATCGCGCTCGATGACCTGCGCCCCCAACTCGGCTGCTACGGCGACACCTTCGCCCACACGCCCCACATGGACTCCATCGCTGCCCGCGGTGTCGTCTTCCGAAACGCCTACTGCCAACAGGCCGTCTGTGGACCCACCCGCGCCTCTCTGCTCACCGGCCTGCGCCCGGATACCATCGGCGTCCACGACCTGAACACCTCGTTCCGCGTCCGCGTCCCCGACGCAGTCACGCTACCCCAGCACTTCCTCAACCACGGCTACCATACCGAGAACATCGGCAAGGTCTTTCACGGCAACGACGTCATGAACGACCGCCGCAGTTGGTCCGTCGACGAACGCCTCCATCAGGTCGTCAAGCGCGAACAGTACGCCCTGCCGCAGAACCACGACCCCAACAATGAGTGGAAGAAAATGGCCGCCACCGAGTGCGCCGACGTCCCGGATGAGGCCTACATCGACGGGCGCGTCGCCAACGACGCCATCCAGACCATCGCCCGCCTGCGCGACCGCCCGTTCTTCCTCGGCGTCGGTTTCACCAAACCCCATATGCCCTTCGCCGCGCCGCGAAAATACTGGGACCTGTTTGACCGCAACCGGGTGCCCCTCCCCGCCAATCCAGGTCGGCCGGCCGCCATCGGCCAGTTTCCCGTTCCCGCCTACAGCGAACTCCGCAGCTACGCCGATTTTCCTGACTCCGGCCCCATCCCGGAGGACAAAGTCCGCGAAGCCATCCACGGCTACTACGCCGCCATCGCCTACGCCGACGCCTGCGTCGGCAAGGTCCTTGCCGCGCTCGACCGCCACGGTTTGCGCGACAACACGATCATCGCTCTGTGGGGCGACCACGGCTGGCACCTCGGCGAACATTCGCATTGGGGCAAAACTACTAACTTCGAAATCTGCACCCGCTCGCCCCTGATCGTCGCCGCCCCCGGCGTGGGACGGTCTCCGGCCTCTTCAACCGCCCTCGTCGAATTCGTCGATCTCTATCCCACCCTCGCTGAACTTTGCGGCCTGCCCGTCCCCGGCTCACTCGAAGGCGCCAGCATGGTGCCGCTGCTCCACCAGCCTGATCGTACCTGGAAGACAGCTGCCTTCAGCCAGTACCCGCGCCGCCGCCAGAACCCCTCTCAATCCACTACGGCTGTCTTGAGCGGCGAAATTATGGGTTACACCATGCGCACCGCCCACCATCGCTACACCGAATGGCGGCCCAAAGCCGGCGGTGACCCGCTCGAAGTCGAACTCTACGACCGCACCCGCGATCCGCACGAAACTGCAAACGTCGCCGCCGAACCCGCTTATCACGATACGCTGGAAACCCTGCGCGCCCGCATGGCCGCCGGATGGCGTGGCGCCCTTCCCCCACGAAAGGAATCAATCTTATGAAACGCACCCTTCTCGCTTCCCTGACACTGCTGGCATCACTCGGCGCACAACCTGCCCGCGACCCGGCAGTCCTGCTCGTCAACCCGGAGATCCTTGCCCAGCCCAAGACCCTCCCGGTGGCTCCCTCGCGGACCAGTTCCGTATTCAGGGCCAAGCAGGGCTGGCAGTTTAACCTGCATTCCTATCTCACCTATTACGACGGAAAATTCTGGGCCGTGTGGAGTTCCGGACACGTCGATGAGGATAGCCCGACTCAACTCATCCGTTATGCCACGAGTACTGATGGCCATACCTGGAGCGAAAGCCGCATCCTCGCCGACGACCCTGATGGGCCCAATGGCCCGGGCAGTTGGATTGCACGGGGTATCTTTGTCCAAGACGGCAAGCTGGTCGCATACAATGCTTACCGCGAAGACACGCCAAACCTTGTGCGCGGTACAGAGATCTGGCCCAACCTGAAATTGGTTCGATTTGAGTGGACTGGCTCGCAATGGGTTAAGCAAGGAGTGGTCGTCAACAATTGCATGAGCAACTATCCTCCACGTCCGGTTGCAGGACGGCTGTTAATGACCTGCCGCGACAGTTACATGAAAATGTACACTGCGCTGGCCAATGACCTGACGGATGCCAAATGGACACTTACGCCGCTGCCGGGAGAGCGTCCTCATGACGCCATGAGTGAGCCGAGTTGGTATGTTGATCCGGATGGGGCCGTTCATATGTTCTTCCGTGATGGGTATAGGTCGAAGTTCCTTTATCGGTCCGTCAGTCGCGACAACGGCCGCACGTGGCCCGCTCCCGTCCGCACCAACTATCCCGATGCCGGCAGCAAGAACTTTGCCGGCCGCCTCTCCAACGGCTGGTACTACCTGATCAACAACCTACATCCCAATAGCCGCGATCCCCTTGGAGTCAGCTTCAGCCGCGATGGCTGGACCTTCAGCCGCCCCTTGGCTCTGCGCGCCAACGCCCCGAAACAGCGCTTCCCTGGCCGGGCAAAAATCACGTTCAGCTTCCAGTACCCCCACGCGATCGAACACAACGGCTCGCTCTGGGTCATCTATTCCACCAACAAGGAAGATATCGAAATCTCCGAATTCCGGATCGCGGATTTCCGCCTGGATAACTAGCCGGTCATGAAGAAGCTTGTGCTGATCATCTCCTGCGTCGCCGCGGCTTGCGGCACTACCAAACAAGCCGCGGACCCCCGCCTCGACCATCTCCTCAAGGACCCCACCTCCCTGGCTGACACCCAGGCGATTCCACTCGCGCAGGGCCGCACCAGCAGGGTCTTTCAAGGTCAGGAAAAAGTCTCCGCTTTCAACCTCCATTCCTACATCGCCCACCACGACGGCAAATTCTGGGCCATCTGGTCTTCCGCCGGCGTTGGCGAGGAGGATCCCGACCAGATCGTCCGCTACGCCACCAGCACCGACGGACACTCTTGGAGTGAAGCCAAAACGCTCGTCTCAGACCCCGACGGCCCCAAGGGCCCGGCCCGCTGGATTGCGCGCGGCATCTACCTCGACGCCGGAAAGTTGACCGCACTCGCCGCCTACATCGAAGACGCCGCCTACGGACAGCGCGGCAAGGCGGAGGTCTGGCCCAAACTCCGGCTGATGCGCTTCGAATGGGATGGCGGGAAATGGAACGACCGCGGGGTCTTTGCCGACGATTGCATGAATAATTTCCCGCCGGAACGCCTCGGCTCAGCCCTGGCGATGGTCTGCCGCGACTCTCGCATGGAGGTCAAAATGGCCCTCAGCGAAAGCCCGGGCAATTGGAGGATCACGCCCATACACAACGCTCCCCCCTACGACCAGATGGACGAACCCACTTTCTATGCCGCCGCCAACGGCGAAGTCCACATGATCATCCGCGACAACAACCGCTCCGGTTTCCTCCTCCGCGCCCTCAGCCGCGACCAGGGGAAGACCTGGTCCGCACCCGTGCGCACCAACTACCCCGACGCCACCAGCAAGAACTTCCCCGGACGCCTCTCGAACGGCTGGTATTACCTCATCAACAATCCCAATCCCAAGAAGCGCGATCCCCTCGCCATCAGCTTCAGCCGTGATGGCTGGCAATTTGAGAAACCACTCGCGGTCCGCCACGGCGCCGCCGACCGCCGCTTCGCCGGCCGCGCCAAACGCAGCGGCAGCCTGCAATACCCGCACGCCATCGAGCACAACGGGTCGCTCTGGATCATCTACTCTACAAACAAAGAAGACATCGAAATCACCGAGATTCCGCTATCTACCCTGGGGCTCAGCCAATGAAGACGCTCGCCGCAGTTCTGCTGCTCCTTCCGCTCGCCGCCGCCGGCCAGGATTATGACGTCGTCGTCTATGGCGGCACGCCGGGCGGCGTCGCCAGCGCCATCAGCGCCGCCCGCCTGGGCCGTTCCGTGGCTCTGGTGGAATACCACAAACACCTTGGCGGTATGACCACCAGCGGTCTGGGCAAGTCCGACATCGAAACCCGCGAAGCTATCGGCGGCCTCTTCGCCGAGTTCACGCGCCAGGTCAAAGAGTATTACGTCGAAAAATACGGGGCGTCTTCGGAGAACGTCAAACTAGCGCGCGACGGCTATTACTACGAACCCTCCGTCGCCCAGAAAGTGATCGACACCATGGTGGCCCGTGAATCCCGAATCCACGTCCTCGTCCACCACCGCCTTGAGGAGGCCATCCGCTCCGGTAACCGCCTCCGCGCCATCCGCGTTCGCAACCGCTCCACCGGCAAGATGCTCGAACTCCGCGGCGGCGTCTTCATCGACGGCACCTACGAAGGCGATCTGCTCGCCTTCGCCGGCGCCCGGTACCGCCTGGGGCGCGAAAGCCGCGCCGAGTTCAACGAACTCCACGCCGGCGTCGTCTACCAGGACTACGAAACCCGCACTTTCCTCGCCGGCACCACCGGCGAGGGCGACCGCCGCATCCCCGCCTACACCTTCCGACTTTGCCTCACCACCGACCCCTCTAACAGCCGCCCCCTCACGGCCCCGCCTCCGGGCTACGACCGCAATCACTACATCGGCTACCTCGACGACTGGCGATCCGGTCGCTTCGCTCCTCCCAAGGTCATGAAGGACGGCGTCGGCTACTTCGCGCCCACCTTCAATACCGTCATCCGCGCCATCTCCATCGCCGAACTTCCCAACCGCAAAACCGATGTCAACATCAATCCCCGCGCGCTCGGCTTCCCCTTCGCGGAGCTCAACTACAGCTACCCGGAAGCCGACTGGGATGAGCGGGAGAGAATCACCGCAAAGATCCGCAACCTGACCATCGGGCTCCTTTACTTCCTCCAGAACGATCCGGAGATCCCGCCTGAACACCGCAAACTCGCCAACCAATACCACTTCGCCCGGGATGAGTTCGCCGACAACGACAACTTCCCCTTCCAGTTGTACGTGCGCGAAGCGCGCCGTCTCGTTGGCCTATATACCCTCTCCGAAAACGACACCATCGTGGGTCCGGAACTTGGCCGCACACGCATCCACGAGGACTCCATCGCCGCCGGTGAGTTCCCCGTCGACAGCTTTCCCGTGCGCCGGCGGGAACCCGGCCACAACGTCGCGCTGGAAGGCTACATCTTCATGCTCGACAACCTGACGCGCCCCTACCAGATCCCCTACCGCGTAATGGTGCCGGAAACTGTCGATGGCCTGCTCGTGCCCGTCGCCGCCTCCACCACGCACGTCGCGTTCTCTACAGTCCGCCTGGAACCCACCTGGATGGCTATGGGTCAGGCCGCCGGCGCCGCGGCTCACCTCGCCCTCGCCGCCCGGACTGAACCCCGCACCGTCAGCCCTGCCTTACTCCAGCGTCTGCTGCTCACTCGCGACCATGTCATCACATACTTCAGCGACATCGACCGCAAGCACCCCGCATACGCCGCCCTGCAGTACTTTGGCGCTCGCGGCTTCTTCCCCGACTACCGCGCCCGCGCCGACGAACCCGTAGACCTTGCCACCGCCCGCGCATGGTGGAAACTCGCCACCGGCCACGACGCCCCCGCCTCTGACGGTGCTCCGACAAAAGACACCCTGCGCAAGTGGCTGCAAACCCGGCCCACCCCGCCCGCCGATTCCGCATGGGCCGCCTCCCCGGCCCCGCCCCTCACCCGCGGAGAATTGTGCCGCGTCCTCTATGCGCTAACTCCATCGGAGAATTCCCGATGATGTTCAGAGGTGCGCCGTGTGGCGATAGAGACAACGAGTTCAGCTGATCAGGCCGACTTTTGAATGCCCTTCTTGGCGAGCATCGAGCGGATTCTCGCCTTCACTGCGATCATCGGCACGAACCTCGGTTTTGCGAGCACCTCCAGGATGAGCACCCCGCCGACCAGCGAGTACCCAATCCGGTAGCCGTCCTTCTCGACGGCTCCGGAGTCACCCGAGATCGGAAACCCTGTTTCGGCCAGCTTGGCCCTGGCGGCCTCGACCTGTTCCGGCGTGACGCGAAACTTCATCTGATCAGCCATTCAACACCTCCTGAAACGGGTCCAACTCGACGACAGCGCGACCGTTGCGGTAAACCCACAAGACGGGCGCTGCCACCTCACGCACATCGACGTGGATGTAGCCGGCGGCTTGGTCCACCCCGATGCCTTTGATCCGCGGCTCCGTCCGGACGACGTCGTAAAAGGTGCGCAGCGGCATCGCCAGCGGCACGACGTCTGCCGCGAGACCCTGGGCGTGGAATCCCGGCTTCGGTTTGCTCGCCTCAACGGGATGCTGCGGACAGCGGTAGGCCGAGTTCACCTTCAATAAGCCCGCCTTCGCGCGCAGCGCCTCCAGGACGTCGAGCAGTTCCCGCCGGACGCCTTCGCGGCCGCAGTGCCGGCAACGGAGTTCCGCCGCTTTGAAGTGTTCCGATTCCATGGATCAGGCACCCCCTCCCGGCGCGACCACCGAGACCGGCAGCACGAAGGCATGCCGTTTCATCTCCTCGATCTCGGCTTGGATGGCCTGGATCCGGACCATCCTCTCCGCCACGCCTTTCGGCTCTGGGTCCGGGAACTCGGCCATCAGCGGCTGGATGATCTTGTCTGAGGTCTCGCGCAGCCACCAGTCGGCGGCGCCGGTGATCTGGGTGCCGAGCACGGCGCTCTGATTTGTCCGTTCGATCTTCTGGTAGATCTTGTCCATCATGTGCGGGGAGACCTCGAAGGTGATGGGATCGAGGCCTTCCTGGGCGAAGGTGATGAGTGTCTTTCCTGCCATGGGTTTCTCCTACTGGTCTGAAATGACGATGAGGCGCGGCCGCCCTTGCGGGACCTCCGCCTCTGTTCCGATTGAGTAAAACGTCGCTGGATCGTTCTGGTTGTTGCGCGAGGCCACGGCCCACGACGGCGAGCGCGCCACATTTGACAGCCGTAACTCGTCGATCCAGCCGTCAAAGCCGCGATCGAGTTGCGCTCGGTTGCCGATCAGGACGGCCGCGGTGTTCGTGTTGCGCGTGCCGCTCGGCGACAGGGCTTCGTTGACCGACTGCAACACGCCGTCCGAGTGCATGACGCCGTCATTGGAGGTGCTCGTGCCGTTGTACGACCAGACAACGTGCCGCGTGACGTTATCCAGAGCGGTCTGGTTCGCGGGCCCCCAGTCGCCGCTCGACGTGCTCCAGCCGACATTCAGCTGGTACTGGAAGTTGTACGGATTCGTGTTGCGGTAGAGCATGAAATCCCGGACGCCGCCGCTCGGTTGCTTATCGACGATGCGGCCCAAGTAGCCCTCGTGCGCCGCGCTCGGGCGCGCCCAGAATTCGACGGTGAAGCTCGCCGACGATGCCGTAACGTCGGTGGTGATCACGTCGGTGTTGTCGGCAAAGCTGGCGGCGCCGCCGATCTTGCCAGCGGCCGCTGCGGCGCCTGAATTGGTCGCGTTCGTGCCGGTCTTCGAGTTCTTCATCGAGATCGAAGACGCCGTGCCGAAGTGCCAGACGCCGACATAGCCGGCGTCCCAGACGGCCGTGGGATCCTCGGTGGGCGATGTGACGGCGGCGTTTCCATAGGCGATGTAGATGACCGTGTTGGCTGACACGGAGAGCGTCGGCACTTTGACCCAGATTTCGATGGCGCCGGTCGCCGGGGCGTAGCTGACGACTTCGTGCTTGAGCTGAGTCGTCAGGTTCGAGTCCTGAATTTGTGGGTTCGCCGTTTCAAGTCTGGTGTAAGCGCAACGGCGTGAATGTGAGCCACATTCAGCCAGGCAAGCCGATGCAGAACGGGCATGTCGAAAGCTTCAATGGAAGGCTTCGGGA
>Ga0194130_10003679_pt1 | contig 20284 bp, 29 predicted proteins | sample TA2KigsurfametaG_FD_160084 | JGI IMG/M metagenome (GOLD analysis project Ga0194130, IMG submission 160084) | Freshwater microbial communities from Lake Tanganyika, Tanzania - TA2015050 Kigoma 12 surface | ecosystem: Environmental > Aquatic > Freshwater > Lake | place: Tanzania: Lake Tanganyika... | reverse complement strand
CCGCCGCCTGCAAGGATCATGCCTCGTTCAGCCTTGGCTAGAGCCTGCATGGCTTTGCTAAATAAGGCTTGGTCTAATCCGGGACTAATAATTTGAGCTTTAGGGCTAGGGTGTTCATGGGCTTGGGCAAACAAAACATCCTCTGGTAGGGCCAACACTACGGGACCCTTGCGTCCAGATTGAGCGAGATGAAATGCATGGGAGATGTATTCATCGATACGATCCGCACGATCAATACTGCCCACCCACTTGGCACACTCAGAGTAAACCTTGCGGTAGTCCATTTCTTGAAAGGCTTCCCGACCTACCATGTCGGTACCCACTTGTCCGATCAGTAACACCATGGGAGTTGAATCTTGATAGGCTGTATGCACTCCGATCAAAGCATTTGCAGCACCAGGGCCACGTGTAACCATCAAAACACCTGGCTTCCCAGTCAGTTTGGCATAGGCTTCAGCCATATAACTGGCACCACCTTCTTGGCGGCAGGTAATAAAGCGTAGTTTGGAATCGTGATCAACCAGACCGTCAAGAAGAGGCAAAAAGCTTTCGCCAGGAACACCAAAAGCGAATTCAACGCCTTGACGAACCAGGGCATTGGCTAAGATCTTGCCACCATGCATTAAGGTTGACGAGTGATTCATGCCCATTCCTTTACAGATCAATACATTGAAAGCAGTAGTTTACTGATAAGCACTTCAGTAATAACAAAACTAGATACATTGATACAAATTCCAGGTATTGATCTTCACCATTAGGGAAATTCAGGAATAGCTATCCATTGAAATTCAAAAGGATGCGGCGCACAATGGTCGCATCGTCGATCAATCAACTAGGGATGAATAATGTCAACTAAAAAAGAAACCTCTTACGAAAATCGTCGCTAATGGATGAAGCTTGCACTGGGGGCTGCCTCCATTGTGACCTTAGGGGCTGCATCTTCGGCAGAAGCAGCAAAGCCAAAGACGCCGTTTCAATTAGAGCCAACCTATATTCCGATAGCGAATAGTAGTGAGCAATTTCCCGTTCGGCGTATTTATTGCATTGGGCGAAATTATGCAGCGCATGCGCGGGAGATGGGCTCTGATCTAACACGTGAACCGCCATTCTTTTTTCAAAAGCCCACGGATGCGATTCAATTTGTTGCCCCCAATAAAATTGTGGATCACCCGTATCCAACCCTAACCAAGAATTATCACTACGAGGTGGAGTTAGTAGCTGCCCTAAAAACTGGTGGTAAAAATATTACGATTGATAAAGCCTTAGACCATGTGTATGGATATGCCCTTGGTTTGGATATGACGCGGCGTGATTTGCAGCGATTTATGGGCGATCAAAAGAAACCCTGGGAAATCGATAAATCGTTTGATCATTCGGCACCCATTGGCCCCATTTTTCCAGTCATCAAAATTGGGCATCAAAAGAGCGGTTCTATTTCTTTATCGGTTAATGGTGAAGTTTGTCAAAAGGCAAACTTAAACCAGATGATTTGGTCAGTCGCAGAGCAAATTGTGAAGCTATCCGAAGCCAATGAACTGTTCCCTGGTGACATCATTTACTCAGGAACCCCAGAAAATTTGGGCCCTGTGGTGCGTGGCGATATTGTGCGTTGCATGCTTGACGGCTTTCCTGATCTAGTCATCAAAATCGTTTAGAAGTTTAGTCTCATAACCGTTTGTCATTTATCCTTGGCATGCCTTTAATCCATCAAAGCGGTTAACAAATGAAAATCTTCAAACGATGTTTTAGTATTTGCATCCTTTTAATCACGACCCACGTATTTGCCAATACCGCGAGCGTCTATTTCAGTGGTGATTCATGGCTTCCGCGATTCAGTTTGGTTACGATCGCGGTATGCAAGATCTCCCAGAGATGAAAAAGTTCTGGGCCCAATGAACGATTGTTCGTATTAAAGTAGGGCTCCGCGCGCTGCAATCGGCCAGATGGCCTCGACCTGATCTCCACGAATCGCAATTAACTCATCGTAAAGATTAACGGTCGGGTCGCAATGCCCCGGCACGAGCATCACATAGTCCCCGAGTTTTAGCTTGCTATCAGGTGTGAGTTCCAGAACCCCATGTTCATCGGAGGCCTTTAGATATTTGGCATCGGTACGCTGCCAAACCACTGGCATCCCAGAGTCAACGCTTGATGCTTTCAAGCCAGCATCGACCACCGCACGATTGGCATTCGGGTGACTAAGAACAGCAGTTTTAACAAATAAGGCATGCTCAAAGGGAAGGTCGCTAGGATCGCGTTGATTAGTAGCGTAATCACGATCCATCAAGATATACGACCCCGCTTGCACTTCATTAAATAGCTTGGAGTGGCTCTCGAGCATGACCGAGCCAGTACCCGCACCCGAGATCCGCTCCACCGCAATCCCCACACCCTCAATCGCTGCTTTAGCCGCCGTCGCTTTGTCGCACACCGCTGCAATGGCTTGTTGGCGCTCTTCAGGCAATCGATAGTGCTGGGCACTACCGTGATAACACTGTAGACCCATAAAGTTTAAGTAGGGCGCAGCAACAATTTGTTGAGCCATTGCCACTGCGCGCTCAATCGATGCTACGCCGCAGCGACCCATGCCCACATCAATTTCAAGATAGACATCAATTGTCACTTGACGCTCTGCGCTAGCACGTGCAAAGGCACTGATTTGATCTTCGTGATCCACGAGCACCCCAATACGTGCACGCGCTGCTAAGTCAAGAGCATGCGCTACTTTTTTCTCACCCACCACTTGATTGGTAATGAAGATATCCGATACACCCCCATCGACAAAGACTGCTGCCTCACTAACTTTCTGGCAACAAATGCCCACTGCGCCTAACTCAATTTGACGCAAGGCAATCTCAGGGCACTTATGACTCTTGGCATGAGGGCGCAATCGCACACCAGCGCTTGAGACCGCATCTTGTAGCAGCTTCATATTGCGCTCAAATGCATCAAGATCCAGAATCAAAGCAGGGGTATCAACCTCATTAATGTGATCGCCAACGCGTGCCGCTTTCCAGGGTGCCATAACAGTCTATTCCAAATTAATCCATTCTAGAGCAGATTGCTGGTAGTAGTTTGATACGCAAAATAGCAAAACTATCCTGTTTAGTAATGTAAATTTTTTTCTCCTATAATTTCTGAGATAAGTAAATATATAAGTAGATTAATTATTAAAAATCATATGTCCATGAAATCAATTTGAACTGACCTGATTTTTAGTACCACTCCCAAAGAGAGGATTTTTGATAATCTTCACCTTAAAGGAGTGCTACCTATGGCCAAAGGACAACGTCTTAAACCCGAACAAATTGTCACCCTGTTACGCCAAATCGATGTATTAACCAGTAATGGCAAAACCCTCGCCCAAGCCTGTAAAGAAGTAGGCACGGTCGAGTAAAGCTATTACCGGTGGCGCAAGATCTATGGCGGTATGCAGGTCGATCAAGCGAAGAAGTACAAAGAACTTGAACAAGAAAACACCCGACTCAAGAAGCTCGTAGCGGACTTATCGCTACGAGAGGTGATGCTCAAGGAAGTTATCAAGGGAAACTTCTAAGCCTGCGACCAACGGAAGTCCCTGTGGGACTAAACGCAAGAAAGCCGCTCAGGTGTTGATGCAGAAATACTCAACATCAGAGCGCTTAGCTTGTGAATTAGTAGGGCTCTCTAGAGCAGCGTATCGCTATCTGCCATTGCCCAGAGATGACGAAGCGCCTCTACGAGCTGAGGTTATCCGCATGGCTAGCACCTACGGCCATTACGGTTATCGCTTGATTGCCAGCATGATGCGTAATGCTGACTGGGGACAGGCAACTACCGCCAAGGTCGCGCGTATCTGGCGAGAAGAAGGCTTAAAGATCCCGCACAAGCAACCGCCCAGAGGCAGACTCTGGTTTAACGATGGCAGTTGTATGAGACTGCGAGCCACTCACCCAAACCATGTGTGGAGTTACGATTTTGTTCTCATTAGAGACGCGTATGGCTGCAAGATCCGCATGCTCACCCTGATCGATGAATACACCCGAAGGTGTCTTACCATCCATTGCGCTAGACGGATTGGATCGATCCAGGTGATTGAACAGTTAGCCAACGCCATGATTACTCACGGCATCCCCGAGTACATCCGTAGTGATAACGGTCCAGAATTTATTGCCAAAGAGTTGCGTAGTTGGTTATCTGGTATTGGAGTGAAGACTGCTTACATTACTCCAGGCAGTCCTTGGGAGAATGGTTTTTGTGAAAGCTTTAACGGCACCTTCAGAGACAACCTTTTAGATGGAGAGATCTTCTTCAGTCTTAAGGAAGCCCAGATCATCGTTGGGGAGTGGGTGAAACACTATAACCATGTCAGGCCCCATAGCGCACTCGGTTACAGACCGCCAGCACCTCAAACCCAAGTACCCCAATTAATACAAAATCAACCCATTTTGCTGCAATGATTTACTATGGGAAAACTCTCTTTGGTCGTGGACCTAAATTGACAGCAGTTCAATTTGGTGATTCTGGAAAAGAATCCACGTAAAACCAAGCCCGAAGAGATCCGCAACATCAAAGTGATCTCGACCTGGATCGATGGTAAGCAGGTTAGCCTAAAGTAAGCACCAGAAAGATCAATTGAGCTTTTGATGGATTAGCACCGAACGCAAATTTTGCTTCGGTGCTATCGTTATCACTCTGTCTTAAAGAGTGATTTGCCATGAGTTATGAGCTTGTTTGGTTTAAGCGCGATCTGCGTTGGGAGGATCATGCTGCCTTAGCTCATGCTGCACGTCGTGGACCGGTTCGCTGCATCTATATTGTTGAGCCAGGCCACTGGCAGCAAGCCGATATGGCTTTGGGCCATTTTGGATTTATTACCGAGTCATTAATTGACCTCGATGTAGAACTCCGAAAGCAGGGTGGTGGTCTTGAGGTGTTCACTGGCGAAGTAATCGAGATCCTCGATAAAGTCTGGCAACACCATCCTTTTACTGGGCTGCATTCGCATGAAGAGACCGGTAATCAATGGACCTATGATCGCGATCGACGCGTAGGGCGTTGGTGCCGCGATCATCACATTCCGTGGCATGAATACCCACAGTTTGGTGTAGTGCGACGCCTGAAGAGCCGCAATGCTTGGCAAGCAGCGTGGGAGCGTCAGATGGCTAGTCCGCCAGAAACAGTTCCACCACTCGCATTCTGGAATCGCTCGATACCACCCTTGCCAGTAATCAATCCTCCAGCGCATCTTCAACACGATCCACCACGGCGTCAGCGAGGCGGTCGTAGCCTTGCACTCAAAATCTTGGATGACTTTTTGACGCATCGCAGTCAGCGTTATCGGGGCGGTATCTCATCACCTGTTACTGCCCCACAGGCATGTTCGCGTATCTCCACCTATCTTACCTATGGTTGCCTAAGCATGCGCGAGGTCGTGAGTCGTACACGGTCAATGATCACTGAAGAGGGGATTTCAGTAAGACAAAAGGCGGGCTTGCGGGCGTTTCTGAGCCGTTTGTATTGGCACTGCCATTTCATTCAAAAGCTTGAGAGCGAGCCTGAGATTGAATGGCGCAATATGCACCGTGGTTACGATGGCCTGCGGGAGAATGACTTTCATCACGAGCACTTTGAGGCCTTGAAAGCGGCACGAACGGGGTGGCCGATGGTTGATGCATGTGTGGTGATGCTGCGCGAGACCGGTTGGCTCAATTTTCGGATGCGCGCGATGCTGGTTTCGGTTGCTGCTTACCCCTTATGGCTGCATTGGCGCCCCGTGGGCGAATGGTTGGCCACCCAATTTTTGGATTACGAACCGGGGATTCATTGGAGCCAATTACAAATGCAATCCGGTACTACCGGAATCAATACCACCCGAGTCTATAACCCGATTAAGCAAGCCGTGGATCATGATCCTACTGGCGAGTTTGTGCGTACCTGGTTACCAGCGATGCGCAAAGTGCCCGATTCCTACCTCTTTGAGCCCTGGAATATGCCCCAAGCTCTGCAAGAGCAACTTGGCATTCGGGTGGGGGTTGAGATTCCGCTACCGATTGTGGATTTGGCGATTGCTACCAAAGAGGCCAAGTCACAGCTGTATGGACGCCGCCAGCTTGCTGAAGTGCGTATCGCTAAACAGGCAGTCCTAGAAAAGCACGGCTCTCGCAAGACCATGCATCGGACTCGGGCAAAGGCTTCCCCAGAGAAGGCGCAACTGGGCTTTGACTTTTAACGAGCGCCACAAAATAGCATGACGATCAGTGAGAGTGATCGACCTTCTGCATAAATAAGTGGATTTTGGTATTCTAAATTTATCTTTTTGAAAGCCACCCATGAAACCTACCCCCATCCCAACAGCCTTATTGAGTAGCTTGTTACTTGTAACATCCAGCCCAGCTTTGGCTACAGTTAGCAGCGATCCAATCGCTAAAAATTGCATTGCCCAGCAACTGCGTAATCATCAAAACGTGAAGAACAAAAGTCTCGAGGCCAGTGATTTTAGTAACTACTGCACCTGTGTGGCACGCGTAGTGCGTAATTTGGCCAATGATCAACAATTAAGTGAACTCAATACACTAACCAATCAAGCCAAGCCGGAATGGCTCAAAGCGATTGAGCGTAATGCTCAAAAGCAATGCATGGTCGATCCCAACGCTAAGCTGCAATCGACTTAAAGCACTATCGTGGGCTGTTCGATCTATTGGTTTAGAGCAGACCTGCGTCTTCTGGATAATCCCCAATTTGTAAACGCCTGCAAACACTCAGAGAGTCTCTTACCGGTTTTTGTGCTTCCCCAACCAGAACAAACGCCTTGGGGATTTGAGCGAGCAAGTAAGCAACGCTCTGCATGGCTGTACCATAATCTTCGTGACTTAAAAAACTTACTAAAAGAAAAGGGTTCAACGCTACTTGTTCTAGAGGGTAAGCCCAGCCATGTCTTGCCAGTGCTTTGTGCACAGGTAGGCACTAACACAATCTATTGCGAAGCGATTGCCGCCCCCGAAGAAGAGAACGATGTTATGGAGCTGCAAAGAGCAGGGCTAACTATTTATACCCACTGGCAATCGACCATGCTCGATCCTCAGACTTTGGGCATGGATATTCAAGAGCTACCTGATGTCTTTACTAACTTCCGGCAGTGGGTCGAAAAACGTCGACTCCGATACGCCGAGCCTGTTGCTAGACCCCAATCAATTCCGCCATTACCATCCAAGCTAGCAAAGCAAGACCCGATTTCAGAGCTTACAACCTCGCTCTTCGTAAACGGCGGTGAGTCCCAAGCGCTTACCCACCTTGAGCAATACTGTGAGCGACGCTTGCCAGACTCCTATAAAGAGACTCGTAATGCCTTAAGTCAATTTGATGCATCCAGTAAGTTCTCACCTTGGTTAGCAGTCGGATCGATCTCCGCGCGCACGCTTGCAAAACGGATCGATCGCTATGAGGATCGGTATGGGGCCAATGATGGCAGCTATTGGCTTTGGTTTGAGCTCCTGTGGCGCGATTACTTTCGCTTTCTGATGCTTAAATACGGCAAGCGCTTATTTAGTCCAAAGGGATTGAGTCAGCGAACACCGAATACTGTTGACCCCGAACTCTTTACACAGTGGTTTACTGGGACGACGGGAGTTGATTTGATCGATGCGGGGATGCGCGAGTTAGCCGCCACGGGTTTTCTATCCAATCGCATGCGCCAAATTGTGGCGAGTCACTGGGTCTATGCGATGAACGGTAACTGGCAGGTGGGCGCAGCCTGGTTTGAGTCCTGCCTGATTGACTATGATGTGTATAGCAATCAAGGCAACTGGCTATATGTGGCGGGTCATGGCACCGATCCTCGGGGTGGTAGAGCCTTTAATGTCGCCAAACAAATTGCGCAATATGATGCAGACGGTTCTTATCGAAAACGCTGGTTGGATTAAATGATTCTTACTAAAAAACGGGTTACCATCATCGGTGCGGGTATTGCTGGACTCTCCTGCGCCGGTGAGCTAGAAGCCCATGGCTTTGCAGTCACACTTTTTGATAAAAGCAAAGGCGTGGGTGGTCGCATGAGCCATCGCTACTTTGGTGATTGGGAAGCCGATCATGGTGCCCAGTACTTCACGGCGCGCGATGCCTTATTCAAGGAAGAAGTTGCTCAGTGGGTACAAGCCGAAGTTGCCAAACCATGGTCAGGTCGGATCGTGACCCTCAATCATGGCAATACCATTGATAAACCATCGGATGCAACGCGCTATGTCGGCATTCCAGCAATGACCTCCCCTGCGAAGTATTTAGCAAACCGCCTACAGGTACTAACGCAACATACGGTGGTGGATGTGCATCGCATCAATGATCTCTGGAAAATCACGACCAAAGAACACGGTCAAATCCCTGAGGCATTTGAATACCTCGTACTCGCGATTCCGTCGGTGCAAGCTGAACGCTTAATTGGCAAATACTCTGCCAACTTAAAAGCGATTTGCCAGGAAGTGGTGATGCTGCCCTGTTGGACACTGCTTGCCTATCTGAAAGAGCCTCTTCATCTAGCATTCGATGGCGCGTTTGTGGAAGGCAGTGTGTTCTCCTGGTTGGCGCGTGATAACTCCAAACCCAATCGCCCCGTGTATGAGACCTGGGTGGCGCAAGCCAGTCACGCATGGTCTGCTGCGCACGTCGATCACACCCAGTTTGAGATCGAACCCATCTTGATTAAAGGATTTCAGGAACTCACTGGAGTGGAGCCCGATTTACACCAAAGCCATTTGTGGCGTTACGCCAAACTCAAGGAGCCCAATGAGCGTGAGTTTGCCCTTGATCCATCCATTGCGGTAGGGATGTGTGGCGATTGGTTGAAGAACTCAACCGTTGAGGGTGCTTGGCTGAGTGGCTATCGCTTGGCACAGCAACTGAAGCAGACTCTCTAATTACCAGGGAATCACTTCGCCACTGTATGACCGAAACGTTCCGGAGTCCTCGGTATTGACTTTCAATAGAACAGCTAAGATTTCATTGGCAGCTTGTTGGGGATCACGACCAATTTCTTCACCCCGAAACGGTTTGGATAAATTGGAGTTCACAGTACCCGGATGGATGGCAATCAAAGCAACTTTAGGCATGGTGCGTTTGAGTTCGATCGCAGCGGTTTTAATCAGCATATTAAGTGCCGCTTTAGAAGAGCGATAGCTATACCAACCCCCTAATCGGTTATCGCTAATGCTCCCCACCTTGGCTGATAGGGTGGCATATATACTACCCGCAGGATTTAAAAGCTTTGTGAACTGGCTGATGGTGAGCGCTGGCCCAATCGCATTGACTAAAAACTGCTCTTGGAGCTGCGCCGCACGCAGATCCGCTAAGCGCTTTTCGGGGGACACGTTCTGATTGTGTAAAACCCCGATGGTATTAATAATCAGATCAAATGGCTGATGAACTACTAATTGCTCAGCCGCTAAAGCAATCGAGCTTGGGTCAGCGTAATCGATGGATGGCACAGACCCACGATTAACCCCCATCACCTCAGCACAGTTGGAATGCATTTGGAGGGTAGAGACCAGGGCGGAGCCGATGGTCCCAGATGAGCCAATGATAAGCGCCCGAAACGGTTTCTGGAGTAGGGTCATGAGAGCTGACTGTACCTGATTTTGTAAATTCGTGTTTAATCCATAGGATGAGCAAACTTGACCCATCTGAGTTATCGCACATTGTTGAGATGGCGTGGGAAGACCGCACGCCCTTTGAAGCAATCCAGGCTCAGTTTCAGCTAAGTGAGCCCGAGGTCAAAGCTCTGATGCGCAGTGTTCTTAAGCCGAGCTCCTATCGTCTGTGGCGTGCGCGAGTTACAGGACGACAAACCAAGCATCGGCAACTGCGTGACCCAGATGTGCTGCGGGCTTACTGTCCAACCCAATACAAATACAAATAAGTCGATGAACGCTAATCTCAGTCTTTATCTGGTCTGCGGCATGATCGGCATCATGGTGTTCTTCACCATTGCCGTAGCACCCACAGTATTTAAGGTGCTGCCTCAAGAGTGGGCAAGTAAATACGTGCGTAATTTCTTCCCAAAGTACTACGCCTTCTTAGGAGCGGTCTCGATCATCGCCTCCTTCTTAGCAACGGACACTTTAAGCATGGGATTGTTGGTGGGGTGCGCTGCCTTATTTTTTATCTCCCTATGGGTGCTAACTCCAGCGATTAACCGCGCATCGGATCAAGGGAATAAGAAAAAATTTGGGATTTTGCACGGCGCGAGTGTCGTACTGAACTTCATCCAGCTTGGGATCTTTGTTTATCTAGTTTGGTGACACGACGGATAATTCCCCTAAAAATAGTCAGCCAATTCGTTTTCAGCACATTTAAGAAATTCCTGATAGCGTAGTCCTATTGTCATAAGGAGTACTACGTATGAAACGCATTTTTCTCTTCCTCATTACCAACATTGCCATCATGTTGGTGATTACCATCATCATCAATATCTTTGGCTTAGGCCAGGTTTTGGATGAGCAGGGTGTTGGCCTTGATCTCACCTCGCTACTAATGCTCTCAGCGGTTGTCGGTATGACCGGCTCCTTTATCTCGCTGGTGCTCTCCAAAACCATGGCTAAGCATTCAACTGGTGCGTATGTGATTGAGCAACCCCGCAATGAACAGGAGCAGTGGTTGATCAATACGGTGGCACGGCAAGCCAAGGAAGCGGGTATTGGTATGCCCGAGGTAGCAATTTATGACTCGCCAGACATCAACGCCTTCGCAACCGGGATGATGCGAGACAGTTCCTTGGTGGCAGTCAGCACCGGCTTATTGCATGGCATGACCCGTGATGAGGCCGAGGCGGTATTGGCTCATGAAGTAAGTCACGTCGCAAATGGCGATATGGTGACCTTGGCACTGATTCAAGGCGTCATTAATACCTTCGTCTTCTTCCTCTCACGCGTCATTGGTCATATTATTGATCGTGCTGTCTTTAAGACCGAGCGTGGTCATGGTCCTGCCTATTGGATTACTACCGTTGTTGCGCAGTTGGTCCTAGGTATCTTGGCAAGCGCCATCGTGATGTGGTTTAGTCGTCAAAGGGAGTACCGTGCCGATGCCGGCGCAGCTTACCTTGAAGGCAAGCAAAAGATGATTCGGGCGCTCGAGCGCTTACAAAAGTCGATCAATGAACCCCATTTGCCTGAGCAGTTAGAAGCCTTTGGTATTTCAGGGGGTATGGGCACTGGTCTTAAGCGCCTGTTTATGAGCCATCCACCATTGGACGAGCGCATCGCCGCCTTGCGCAATATGCCTGATTAGAATTGTCTTCAGTTTGTGCTGATTAATTTCATTTTTTGTACCCTGACTTAAATGCTGCAGATTCGTAGGTCGCAGGAGCGGGGCTATGCCGATCATGGCTGGTTAAAGAGCTTTCACTCCTTCTCATTTGCCAATTACTACGACCTTAAATTTATGGGGTGGGGTAATTTACGCGTGATCAACGAGGATCGAATTGATCCCGGCACCGGCTTTGGTGAGCACAGCCATCGGGATATGGAAATCATTAGCTATGTTCTCTCAGGCGAGTTGGCACACAAAGACAGTATGGGGAATGTCAAATCCATCCCGCCAGGAGACATCCAACGCATGAGCGCAGGGACTGGTGTTACCCATAGCGAGTTCAACTATGCCAAGGATCATACGACACACTTTCTGCAGATTTGGATTCAGCCCAAATTTACGGGGGTCAAACCAGGCTATGAGCAAAAAACGATTCCAGCCCAAGATAAGGATGGCAAGTTGCGCCTCTTAGCCTCAATAGATGGAGCAGGGGATTCGATCACCATCAATGCCGATGCCAAGCTCTATGCCGGAACCTTTGATGGTGATCAGCATGCAACGCTGGCAATGGATCCCAACCGTAAAGCTTATGTTCATCTCATCAAAGGTGCACTAACGGTAAACGGACAGCGCTTAAGTGGTGGCGATGCTGCCATGATCGCTAACGAGTCACGTATTGAGATCAGCCAGGGGGAAGAGGCAGAGGTACTAGTATTTGATTTAGCGTGAATTAAACTAAAGTAATAAAAGAAAACATCCAATACCAATGTCACCCGGCTCATCCAAACTCGTTCGCTTATTCCTAACTGGTCTTCTGGCGGCTTTTCCTCTAATTGCAACCGCTCTGCTAATTACCTTTGTGGTGGGCATTGTGATTCGTTGGCTTGGACCTTCGAGTGCGGTGGGCAGCGTGATGGCAAAGATGGGCTTAGGTATTGCCGGCCTAGAGTGGGTCGGTTATGTGGTTGGTTTGGCAATTGTGATCCTATCTTTGCTATTTTTGGGTCTGTTGGTTGAGAAGGGCTTGCAAAAGGGATTTTCAGCCATCATTAATGGCATCGTTCGTAATATACCCATAGTGCGAACGGTCTATGACACTATCCACACTTTTGTAAGCTTGGTTGCCAAGCGGGATGATGAAGAGCTCAAAACGATGCACCCTGTATGGGTTCATTTTGGTGGTTCAGGTGGTGTATCCGCTCTGGCTTTGCTCTCATCCCCCCAAGCCGTGATGGTGAAAGAGCAAGCCTGTTATGCGGTGATTGTGCCAACCGCGCCGGTACCAATCGGGGGTGGCTTACTCTATGTGCCGATTGATTGGGTGAGTCCTGCCGAGATTGGTATGGAAGAACTCACCAGTATTTATGTTTCGATGGGCGTTACATCGCCGCAGTTCATGAAGACAGCAACAGCGGCAAAATAGCACCGTTTGTTGGTATCAAGGATTTTGTTGATAACTAATTTCTGGATCATTAATCCTGTTGATTATTCGAATTTAGATCATTCATTAAATCTTCGATAGTCTTAAATTTCTCCAGGTTCTCTTCTCTAGCTTGGCGGATTGCTTCAATAGTCTCTTTATTGGGAATTAAATAATTAATCGACACCCTTGATTCTTCACAAGTAGTTTTCATCCATATCTCCTCGTTTGTAATTTTACTTTTATAAATTTGATTTAGGCTCTCTATTTTTACTTTTGTCATAAACCTGTCATATATTTCTATATAATTGGAAATATGAAAAATACCGACGCCATCCAAGTTCTTCTGGCCCTAGGGCAGGAGACCCGTCTCAATATCTTCCGTCTGATCGTGCAACGCGGTGATATTGGTTTGACCCCTAGTCAATTGATTGAGAAGTTGGGGATTCCCAATGCAACCTTGAGCTTTCATTTGAAGGAACTTTTCAATGCCAAGTTATTACTGGTAGAGCGCCAAAGCCGAAACCTCATTTATCGCCCCAATCCAAACTTGATTGAGGATTTAAGTGGTTTCTTATTGGATAACTGCTGCCAGGGCCAATCGTGCAGTACCTCTAAATCTAAGAAAAAGGTGGTGTGCGAATGAAACGTCTGCATGTCCACGTAGCAGTGACCAATATCCCAGAGAGCATTCCGTTTTATTCGAAGATGTTTGGTTGTGAACCTACAGTTATCAAAACCGATTACGCCAAATGGCAACTCGAGGATCCCAAAGTGAACTTTGCGATCTCTGCTCGTGGAGCTCCAGTTGGGATCAATCACTTAGGAATCCAAGTGGATGATGCCAGTGAGTTAGGGGAAATGAAATCCCGCCTTGATCAAATTCAGGGGGAGGTGGTTGAGGAAATGGGTACCGCCTGTTGCTATGCGCAGTCGGATAAGTACTGGGTCAATGATCCTGCCGGTATTCCGTGTGAGACCTTCCATACACTCGACTCCATTCCGGTCTTCAATCAATCCGAATCAACTAGCGCTGATGCCTGCTGTGTTCCAGCCCCTATGGCCAGCGTATCGATCGCATCGATCACCAAAAAATCGTGTTGCTAATTTATTAATAGGACCCCCCAATGAAAAAATACAACGTACTCTTTCTATGCACCCACAACTCGGCCCGTTCGGTATTAGGTGAGGCGTTGGTCTCAACACATCCTAGTGGTCTCTTCGTGGGTTACTCTGCTGGCTCAACACCAGGTAAGCAAGTTAATCCCTTTGCTAAGGAGCTAGCCTTGGAGATGGGCTATGACGAATCTAAATTACGTAGTAAGAGCTGGGATGAATTTGGTTTACCTAATGCGCCTAAGATGGATTTTATTATCACGGTCTGCGATAACGCTGCCGGTGAGGTATGTCCGATCTGGCCAGGTAATCCTGCCACTGCACACTGGGGATTTCCGGATCCATCGCAAGTCACTGGAACGGATGTTGAGAAGCGTCTTGCCTTTATCGATGTTAAGAGTGGACTTAAAAAGCGAATCGATCTATTAGCCAGCATGCCACTTGAGAAACTCGACTCCATGGCCCTGAAAGAGATTCACCACAAAGCCTCATGAAGTCTTACGCGGCCGAGTTCTTCGGCACCGCTTTTCTGCTTGCGATTGTGGCGGGTAGCGGCATTATGGGCGAGACCCTCTCTAATGGCAATGCAGCTGTGGCTTTGCTCGGCAATAGCATTGCAACGGGAGCGGGGCTCTATGTCTTAATCGTCCTACTGGGCCCTATCTCAGGTGCGCATTTCAATCCGGCAGTAAGCCTCATGTTTTGGAAGCTGGGGCATCTCAATCTCAAGAAACTACTTACGTATTGGGTGTGTCAGTTTAGTGGCGCGATTGTCGGGATCTGGGTTACCCACCTGATGTTTGGTCTTTCGATTTTGCAAGAGTCGACCAAGGCGCGAACTGGGGTCGGTATCTGGGTAAGTGAGTTGATCTCAACGCTTGTCCTGCTCTCGGTGATTCGGATTGGCGATCAAGGGTCAAAAGATAAAGTACCAATGTTGGTGGCACTTACTGTAACTGCAGGCTACTGGTTCACCTCATCAACCTTCTTTGCTAATCCTGCGGTTGCTGTAGCCAGAAGTTTCACGAATACTTTTGTGGGTATCGCCCCAGCCGATGTTTTGGGATTTGTCAGCGCCGAACTCCTTGCTGCCCTAGTGATGGTAATGATATTTTGTAGAGTTCGTAAGTAATTTGTAATTAGTAGTTCCTCACCATTAACCCTGTGTCAGTTCAGTTGAAATTGCGACTTAAGGTATCAGATAACTAAGCAAATAATTGTTGTTGGATATAACGATCCAAATCCCCAAGTCCTAAAGCGCCACTAAGGCGATTAATTTCTTGACCATCTTTAAAAAAAGCGAGGGTGGGAATGGACCGAATCCCAAACTGAGCGGCAATGCTTTGTTCTTCCTCGGTATTGAGTTTCACAAATAAAACTTGATTGGTGTATTTCTTGGCAAGCTGCGCAAAGGTAGGCGCAAACATCTTGCAAGGGCCGCACCATGGTGCCCAGAAGTCTACTAAGACTGGTATCTGGGTTTGGTGAATGAGTTCTCCAAAGTCGCCCGCATTCGCCTCGATTGGGGCTGAGAGCAGGTCATGCTGGCAGCTACCGCAAATAGGTTTGCTAGCCACTTTTTCAGCAGATAAGCGGTTTAATTTTTTACAGGACGGGCATTGAATCAGCATTTAGTTTACTCCTCAATCGATAAGAATAAGCAAATTTTTCTGAAGAGTGATAGAATGGAGCTATGTTAAAAAAATTAACATTGAGTTTCTTAATTTCCATTCTACCCATTCAATCTTGGGCGGTGGTGGATATGAGTTTGCAAAAACAGGCTTTACAGTTTGGTAGCACAGCGATTTCCCCCCAAGACAGCTATCATCCTTGCCACCAAGAGGTGGTGCTGAATGCTGATGATCAGAGCACCGAAAGCAATCAAGCGAGTTGTTATGCCTGCAGTTTGTGCATGGCCTTTGGTGCCACCCTGATCACTAATCCTATTTTGCGCTTTGAATCACCAACGCAAAGTTTATTTACCGATCTTCAAAGATTTAGTAGCGAAGATCTTGTTTTAGGAATTAAGCCCCCGATTCTTTAACTCCCTAGGATAAGTCCGCCCAAATTTTGGGTTCCTTTTACTTTGGAGAGTTAAATGAAATACCTTTTATTACTAATCGTTAGCCTGTTTTCCCTATCGGCTGCTGCAGCCTCAGAGTGGGTTAGGGCAGAAGTTGTTCGTGTGGACACCGCAAAGCAGCGGATTGTTCTCAAGCATGAGCCGATTCCCAGCATCAAAATGCCAGCCATGACTATGCGTTTTGATGTCGTTAAAGAAGTGCCGTTGGATTCCTATCGGCCAGGGGATCGCGTGCAATTTCAGTTTAAGGAAGCCGGCGGCAGTCTTGATGTTACTGCGCTGGAGAAGCTGAAATGAATCGACTCTCCCAATTTCTATTGCTTGGGATATCTGTGTTAGCTAGTCAGGTAAGTGCTGCCCCCATGGGGTTTAAGAACAGCTGGATGATCATGGGTGACTTCTCGAAGACCTACCAAGAGTTTGCTGTGAACTATGCAACTACAGCGAACGATGCATTTGGGTTCTCGACCAGCGCAATGCAGACCGATAACTCAGTATCGAAGCAACAAAATGCCGAGGCAGTCTATACCCGTAAGCTCGCGCGCTGGAATATGCCCGAAGCACAAGCCAATATTTGGTTTATTGGTGGCTTAGGCGCCACAACGGGTAACACCTTTGTGGGAACTAAGGCAATGGCCTCTCCAGGTATTCAGGTGGATTATGAGACCACCCGTTTTTATTCCATGGCCTCGGCCCGAGTGTATGCCGCAGAGGGGGCAACCAGCAATATCACGACCGCACGATTGGGCGCGTCATTTTATGAAGTTGATTATGACGAGGCTCAACCTTGGCTGGTGATTGAGGCGAGACGAATGACCTTTGTCTCCAAGCAGTATGAATTTACCCCGATGTTACGAGTAATTCATAACCGTTATTTTGTGGAAGCAGGCGCCAATTTATCAGGACAGTGGCGCTTTAACTTTATGTACAACTATTAGGAGAATCATGATGAAGTCAATTTATTCCATTCTATTTATTGTGTTCATGAGTTTGGGATCGGCAGCGCATGCCAGTATGAAGGTGACGGTGAACGGTATGGTGTGCTCGTTCTGTGCTCAAGGAATAGAGAAGAGCATTTCGAAGATGGGCGAAACCAAAGCAGTGTTCGTAGACCTCAAGAATAAGGTCGTTGTCATTGAGCCCAAAGAAGGAAAAACACTCAATGAGAAAGAAATTTCTGCCGAGATTAAAGATGCGGGCTACGATGTGGTGAAGATTGAGACGATACCGCAGACCGTTGCGCAATTTAGAGCCCAGCAGAAAGAGAAGAAATGACCACCGATGGTTTGCAGGAATCAAAATCGGGATTTATCAGCTCGGTCATTACCTTACTGGCAAGCTCCAGCACGCTAATCTGCTGCGCGATTCCTGCGCTACTGGTTAGCTTGGGTGCTGGGGCTGCGCTGGCCTCATTGGTTGCGGTTTTCCCTCAAATTGTTTGGATTAGTGAACATAAAGAAGCTATCTTTGCGATCAGCACCTTATTAATGGTCCTCGGTGGAATTTTGCAATGGCGTAACCGTAATGCACCTTGTCCCGTTGATCCAGCACTGCGCGATGCTTGTCTAAAAACCCGAAAAAATTCCTCGCGGATTTATTGGTTCAGCCTAATTCTGCTACTGATTGGGATTTGGTTTGCATTTATTCAACCACTTTTGTAGATTGGGCGCTTTATATCGGTGGTATTCGTCTCCAAAGATAAATGACCCAGATACTACAGAGCAGGTAAAGCCCCAAGAAGAATGCGGGCGGTAAATCCCAGTAGAGCAGTTGATTAAGTTGGTAAGCCCAGAATGATTCTGGGGCGGTTGTTTGGCGAAGCCGCGCCTCCAATACGGTTAATGGGCAGGTAATCGCAAATATCGCCTCAATAGCAACAAAGAGCATGAGACCCGCATGAATTTGGCGAAAGTGACGATTGCGAATCCAGGACCAAGAACAAATAAATCCAAGCGGAATGAGTAGTAAGCCCAGCGCAATAAAGAGGGCGATACCAAAGTGAAGGGCCAAGACAAGATCTGCAATGAGTGCCATATACTCAATTTTAGGATCAAATAACCTTCGTCATCGATTCGATATAGAATGAATTGATACCCATTTGACTTATTTCACTAGGAGTTCTCTATTATGAAATCATTCATACAGTTTTTTATTGGATTAGGGGCACTTATTGCTACCAGTGTATTTGCTGCCGGCCAGCCAATTTTAGCAGCACAATTAGCCGAAATTGAGAAACAAGGTAAGTCAGCAGTGATCTCTGTCCATGCAGATTGGTGTTCCACATGCAAAACGCAAGATAAAGTTCTGTCAGAGTTGATGAAAAATCCAGAGTACAAAAACGTTACTTTCTATCAGCTTGAATACGATACTCAGAAAGATCTTTTAAAAACACTCAAGGTGCGCTCGCAAAGCACAATTATTGTTTTCAAGAATGGTAAAGAAGTCGCACGCGCGACAGGGGATACAAAAGGGTCGGCACTTGCTAAGTTAACGAAGCAGGCGATTTAATGGATTTTGGGGTTGGGCCATTCCTCTTTGCATTTCTAGCGGGCGTTTTATCGACTCTTTCCCCTTGTGTTTTACCTCTAATTCCCATCATTATTGGGGCAGCCACTAATCAGCATCGACTTGGACCGCTTGTGTTGGCAGGCGGCCTGACATTGTCGTTTGCAGTGATTGGTACAGTCTTGGCTGGTCTTGGGTCCTCGATTGGGATTGCTCAGGATGGATTTCGTTTGTTTGCAGCAATCATCATGGGTCTTATTGGCGTCGTCTTGATTTCTACCCACTTACAAGAGCGGTTTGCGGTTGCCATGTCGGGTATCAGTGGTGCAGGTAATACCTTGTTATCCAAGGTAAGCATCGATGGCTTATCTGGCCAATTTTTGATTGGCATCCTGCTCGGTTTGGTTTGGACTCCATGCGTTGGGCCTACTCTGGGGGCAGCCATTACCTTGGCCAGTCAAGGTAAGGACCTTGAGAAAATCGTATTTGTTATGCTGGTCTTTGGTCTCGGAGCGGGATTACCACTGGCATTGCTCGGTGTTTTATCAAGAAATGCTCTGATGAAAGCCAAGGGAAAGCTTGGTCATGCAGGTAAATTTGGTAAACAATTTCTAGGGGGATTTTTGATCCTCATTAGTGGATTAGTTTTAAGCGGATTAGATAAACCTGTAGAAGCCTTCCTTCTAAAGCATTCACCCGCGTGGCTTACAGACTTAACCACGATGTTCTAAACCCAGATTAATGGATACTGGTTCTGCAATGACGAATAAATCGATTCGCTATTGGTTGGGCTTAATCGTGCTTTATTTGACTGGACTAGCCTCAGCTACTCCGATTTCAGTTGAGATTCGTCAAGCTGGGGGTGGATTTGATATTCAGGGTAGTTATATGTCACCCTTAACCCAATGTCAGGCCTATGTGTTGTTAACTGATTTTTCCTCTGATGAGCCATCCGAGGGAATTAAATCCTCAAAAATTACTCGTTTATCGGATCAGACTATTCGGGTAGAGCAAATGGTAGAAGATCGATTTCTATTTTTCACTACGAAATTTGAATCCATCATTGATTACACCGAGTATCCAATGCGCGGTATGGATCTTCGACAGGTCAAAGGCTACTTCAAAGAATATCGTGGTAGTTGGCGCTTAATCCCTAGAGAGGGCGGCACCTTATTTACCTATCAAGCGTTTATTCTGCCTGAATCATCAATCCCGATGTTTCTGATTGAGCATTTCATGAACAATCGAGTCCAGCAGCGCTTTGAGAAAATGGCCAATCGTGCCAATCGAAAAAAAGATTTCATACCAGAGCGCTGCCAATGAAAAAAATCCTAGTGCTATTTATGAAGGACTGGGATCAGCTCGCGATTCAAACATATCAAGAAAGTGGTCGATACCAGTTCTATTTTGAAGGCTTTGATTTATTCCAGTTCCCGCAAAATGCTCGATTACTTCATTTTCGGGTCCTTGACTACATTAGTTATCTGGAGCGGAAGTACCGCAAAATTGGACTTGATGGCATTGTCAGTAATCATGAGCAGTATGGCGCCTTAATTGCCGCAGTTCTAGCGGAGCGCTTGGGCCTGCCCGGGAATGATCCACGAGCTATCATCGCCTGCCAGCACAAGTGTTGCAGCCGTATGATTCAAGAAAAGATTGTTCCGGAGGCGGTCCCGCGCTACGCCCCAATTGCATTTCCTCTAAAAAACGATCAAATCATCGATTTGCCATACCCATTTTTTGTGAAGCCGATCAAATCAACATATTCGGTGTTGGCAAAGGCCATTCAGCAGCGATCGGAATTGGTCGATCTTCTCCATTTTGGCTATTTTGAGGAGTGGATTATTCGCCGTCTTGTAAAACCCTTTGCAGATATCATGCCG
>Ga0194130_10003670_pt1 | contig 20307 bp, 8 predicted proteins | sample TA2KigsurfametaG_FD_160084 | JGI IMG/M metagenome (GOLD analysis project Ga0194130, IMG submission 160084) | Freshwater microbial communities from Lake Tanganyika, Tanzania - TA2015050 Kigoma 12 surface | ecosystem: Environmental > Aquatic > Freshwater > Lake | place: Tanzania: Lake Tanganyika... | reverse complement strand
TAGTAAATGTAGGATCTCCACCACCACCACCACCACTGGAATCAATAGTAATTCCTGCCGGACCCTGAGTAAGTGTAATACCCGTCCCAGCATTTAATTTTACAGAAACAGTTATTCCAGATGAACTAGGACTTACATTAATACCTGTTCCGCCGGCTATAAACGCAGTATTCAGTCCAATAGTTATACCTGCTGGGCCCTGAGTCAATTGAATTCCTGAACCCTGATTCAATCTTGCAGATAAAGTTATTCCTCCTGAACTGTCCAAAGATGTTGCAGTTATTCCGTTTCCGGCAAAAATAGACCCAATTCCCAAAGAATTTCCTCTGGAAATCAGTGTATTGTGTGAATTAAACAAATCGTTAAATGTGGCAGTTACACCTAAATTGGTTAAATTCGTAAATGGCATAGATTATGGTCCTGGGACAGATACTCCGTTCAAGTATTTATACGTTCCGCCTTCATTTTTTGCTAAAGTTTTTATTAGTCCGTTGGAACTAAATGTGGCTCCTTGTGTTATTCCGATAATATTAATTTGATATCGATCAGCTCCAGGAATTGCAGATCCTATAGCACCACCAGAATTATCGTTTAAATTTGAATCAGTTGTTGGAGTAATATATTGTGATTGGATTTCTAGTCCTATGAAATTACCAGATTGTGCTGTAATAGTTCGTTCTGTGTTATTATAAATCCAAAATTTAAATCCACTATCGTCTACCAGATACCAGTCTTTTTTGACTGTAATTGTATCCGCACTAACAGAACAACTTGTTGTCCGTAAAGGAACAGCACCCGGCCAAGAAGGTCCAGAAGTCGCATCTGTTGCTCCGATCCAATTTCGTAATAAAACAGAATGTAATGTAAGATTTTTATAATAAGTTTCTTGAATTTCATTTAATTCTGATGCCTGAAGGGCCTGACCTGGTCGAAAGGCGACTAGAACATAGTTTGCTGCAGTTGCTCCTAGAATCTCGTTTTCGAATACTCTGCTGTTGAACGGAAATTCGTTTAATGGGGTTTTAGAAAAAGGATATTTCATAAGTATGGTCTGACATATTGAATTGCGTACGATACGTTGGAATTTGGAGACTGGTTATATTCCGAGTTAGGTATTGATTGAATACCTGTTACTTGAACTGGAAGAGAATTGTTAATTGAATTAGTAATTAGTGCGTAATAATTATATGTTATTCCGTCTGAGTTATACGCAAGCAGATTATAATTAATTAGATTTACAATACCGGTAAATTGTTCAGGAATATTGAATAAATTATTGATTCCGTCTATAGCTTGACTTTCATTGTTGGCACAAACAAGAGTTATTGCAGACTGTAATTGAGAAATTACACCAGCAGTCAGTCCAGAAGAAGTAACCGTTGCACTCAATATTTCAGAATATGCTTCACCTCTATTGACTAATGTAATTCCAGTAATTTCTCCTGTGTTTCCTATAATATTACTCAAAACAAATCGAATATCTCCACTAGATCCAGTGCCGCTAGATATTCCTATAGTTGTATCTGTAGGTATTTGCATTCCCAACAGATTGGAATCAATAAAAGCTCCTAAAATTGCTCCTTCTGGAAGATTGGATTCTAGTGCAGTTTTAGCTGCCTGCACCTCAAAATTATTTGAATATCGCCAATCTGTTATTGCAGAATTAACTTTGTCTGTTATACTATTTAAAGAAACAGACCCAGTTACAGGCAAAGATTCTGAGAATATTGTATGATATTTAGTGCTCAGTGTGGATGATAATTGTTGACAGTCTGGACATGAAGTTACTAATAGTCCGGTTTGATGACTTCCATTTACCAAAGAACCAGTAGTTCCTGTACTATTTGGTTTATATATTAAACAATAACCAGTAACACCAGAATCGTTACAAAAGCTTTCAGATTTACGGTCAACTATTTGTCCTAAAGCTCTAAACGATGGAATTCTAGTATATTGACTGATTCTTCTGTTGAGATCTACTGGAAATGCTAGAGTCCACTGATATCCGTCCTCTAAAGGGCCGGAAGCAGGAGGAATAGTAGAAGGATTATGTCTATTTTTTATATTTTGAACATTATTAGAAAGACATATCCATACGTAATTAGACCATTTAACTAATGACGGATGGGCATCACCCAAAGAATTTCCAAAAGATGAGTAAACTGAACCCCTTTTCCATTCATCAATAATCTTAGCAGAGTATATTTCAGTTATTAGAAAAATATGAAACGGATTGTCTTTGACTTGTTTAGAAGACAATACAGACAATCCTTGTAATTCAGGAGGAAGATATCCAGTTAAAATGTGATAAGTGTCAGGCATGGTTAATCACAATCTTCTGCAATATTTATATTAGGATGTGTTGCGCCCATAGAATATTCTAACTTATACATATCTCGTATTTCCATGTCTTGGAATCCTGTTTGACCCGTCATTCCTATGCTCCACGACGGAAATACATACGAAGGAGCTCGGAATGTTCCAATTAAAGAACATCCTCCTGAACTTCCAGTTAATCCGTAATAAGTTATTCCCAGAATAACTAACTCAAATTGAGGATTTCCTCCGTAAGATACTCCTAATATTCTATACGCAGAATAGTTTCTTATATTAGGAGTTTGTTGTTCAGTTGTAGTTGTGGTAGATCCACCGTCTCCGGTTACCGTTGTTAAATCAAAATTAAAATAAAAATTTGTTCCTGCTGGATGTAAAACATTTTCATATAATTTTAATAATTCTGGTGCTGCAGTTATTCCTGTTGCATTAACAACATACGAATATTCAGTAAATTCTCTTCCGTTTTGTAATCTATTTTTATTCAAAAGACCTAAATTGGATGTTCCACTGAAACCGTTAGGACCGGCAAAAAAGCCTCCATTTAACTTTACTATGCTGTCTCTAGAATAGTCTATCCTAAATCCTGTTGTTCCAAACAGTTTAGTAAAAAATATATCACACGATTCTGGAGATCCTTTTTTGATTAAGAATTTTGTTTTAATACTTCTAGTAAACTCAGAAACTACTCGTCTTCCTAACACCCCGCCATCACGACGAAGAATATAACTGTCTTCTTTGAAATACGGAAAATATATAGAATTTAATTTGCTTCGAAACGAATCGGAAACTTCTTCAATATCTGTTATTTTTTCCAGATCTGTATCCAATAAATATCCAGATCCTCCTCGATCTGTATCAGTACAATACAACCAATCGTAGTATTTTTGTATAAAATCAAAAACTGTTACAGAATTTACGTTCTGATTTTTTTGTTCTTGGATCCATCCTGGAACAAATTGATCTATATCAATAACAGATTCACAACATAATTTTTTGAATAAAATTTCTGTTTTTAATTTTAGTAAATTATTGGATATTGTAGATGCAAGGCCACTTTCAGGAGGAGTTCCACTTGGAATATAACTTAAAAAGATACTCATCCTTAACTCGTAATATCTAGTTCATCGAATTTTATAAGAGATTTTATTACCGGTAACATGACAGAAGATTTGTTTGTTATACTTAAATCGGGAGTATCGTTCCACAGCTTGTTTAATCTGATGTAACCAGAAGACATCAAAACTCTACCTACATCCAGATCTACTTTAGTGTTGTTGGTGTTAAATATCTCGAGTGGTTGAATTTTACTTTCTGTTGTTGCAGGTAATCGAATTGTGTATGAAGGACCATTGATGGTTGCGGTAAGAATCGTGGAACCGTTTTCTGTTAACGCGTTTTCCAAATAAAATTCAGAGAATTTTTGATCCGGGGTAGGTGTGTTAATAACAGTCTTATCGTACTCAAATGAGGCTACCTCAGACGAAAATTCCTGTAAAACTAGTTCTTTTAACTCAGAAAAATTAAATTTTCTAGAAAATCTAAAAGAATCGAAATTGGAATATAAACTTTGAAATAATGATTGAATTTCTGTCTCTATTGCGTTCTTTCTACCATCATTTACTCCTGGACGATAAACAATTTTTGTATAGATCTTTACTGTGTATTGTCTTGGAACAACATATTCTGGAATCAGTGCAAGTGGATTCTTTTTTCTTAAATAGTCTATTACTACACTAGAGTCTGGATTTGAAGTAATATTCTCGTATGACACAAATATTCTTCCTGGTTTAGGAGGATCTAATTCGTTTCCGCCGTATACTACAAATAAATCTTCATCTGTAAATTTATCGTCTCTTATTAGTAATGCGGCATAATCTCCTTTAGTTACTGCTCGATCTTGACCTGAAAAAACACGCGGTGCAATGAATTTTACAACATCTAAATCTGGTTCATCGTTTCCGCCTGAAGATTGTTTAACTACAGACTGGGCACCAGTAAAACTAATTATTCCGTTTCCTTGACTACCACTAGATCGAAGATATCGAACTCGTACCGTATCAGAATTTAAAATAGATTTTCCTAAATTATTTTCTTTTCCGAAATGTATCTCGAATAGATCTCCATTTCTTTCAATATAAAAAATAGTATCATCGTCATTTGGAAAATAATTAACATTCTTCCATGTCGTTGTCACTGGTGAAGATCCGGAGGATGTTACGGTAACATCAATAGTACTAATGTCTACATTGGAATGAGGTATAATATACTTTTGTTTAGTTAAATCTATTTCAGAAGAAATTATCTGATTAACAAGAATGCCTTCTGTTATGGTTACAGGACTGGCAGTTCCTCCTGCTTGTAAATTATAAAAATTAAATACAGAACCGTTTGCTGCTATTCCTGTAAAAGACGTGTAGGCTAGAACCGACCCAGATACATTAATTTTTGCTTGTGCAGATTTCAACCCAGGAACAGTATACCCCAATGGTTTAACCAAAGAAACAATAGATTTTGTTCTTTGTGCAGAATCCAAAAACACTTCTGCTGCCAACAGGTTAGAATAAAACGCATAATAATATGTGTTATAGGCCAACAAATCAATAATAGTTTGTATTGCAGATCCTTCAAAGTTGTAACCTACAAATGTGGTTTGATTTTTAAGATAATCCGTGAGTGATGTTTTTATATCAGAAAAATCGATTTTTGTTAAATTAGGAGGAGTAGTTGTCATTTTATTATGGTATGATTGTTAACTGAATATTTTTCTGTGATTCTTTAGTTTTATCATTTTCTTTTACATCAAATACCAATTTATTGTTATTAAAAGAAACTGTCACATCTATAATTCTTGGTTCAAATTGTAAAATACTAGTTTTAAGAGACTGTAAAAACTCGTATTGTGTAATAGGATTATCAAACGTAAGAGATTCTATTTTTAAATTTGTTCCAAATTCTTGATTAAATTGTCGTTCTCCTTTAATGGTTAACAGTATGTTTTTTAATGACTGTTTTGTGGCATTAACTCCAGTTACCATATTAAAATCGTTCGTATACGGATTTTTAGTCAAAAAGAAAGGAATATCTACGTAATTTACTTTGTCTAATAGCATTGTAATATGTATAAAGCTTTTATTAGTCTATAGTTTGTTTAGGCAACGCAGTTCTGGCCAAAGTAAGATGCATAGCATAATAAGTTTCTGATATAAATTCGTAAAGAATTGAAGTTATAATCCACATCCCTGAATTTAAAGTATTTTTTATTCCTTCATTATAATGTTGAACTTCAATAATATCTCCTAGATTTATTGGTTCAGATCGATATCCATCCACTTTTATTTTGATTTGATTTAGTCCTAGATGAGACATCAGGGCATATCTAAACATTGGAGTTGCCTCTGGTGTTTCCCAGAAAGTAGAGTTTATTTTAGTGTAGGCCAAATATTCTCCATAACTATTTCCTCGTTCTGGACAACCACAAGAAGATTCACTATACGGATCTTCGTAATTACAACCCAAATAATCTTTTCCTAAAACTGCCTCTATTCGCTTACATTCGTTTATTTTGTTGTATTCTTCGAATATTTCCAGATAAGTGGGTTCTCCATCGCCTGCAGTTCCTCCTGTTGCTCCTCCTGTTGCTCTTTCTGTTGCTCCTCCTCTTGCTCCTCCTCTTGCTCCTCCTGTTGCTCCTCCTGTTGCTCCTCCTGTCGCGGAATATAAGATATCTGGCCTCATATTTTTAGCAGGACAAAACATATACGGATCTGTTGTGGGACCTCGTATTGTTTCTCCCATATTATGAGAACAACTGTCTAATCCTATTGTTGAACAATTTATTTTTTCTGTTGTATCCGCATTTGCGTAAACAATGAATTGAGCAGACCAATTAGAATCAAATAAATCGTAGTTTGGTTTATTGATCGGTGGTTCGATTATTCCGTAATCACTTTCTCCACTTATATCCCATTTCCATACATCTTTTGCCAATAATCCTGGACGATATATTGCACCGTCTCCTATTTGTACCGAATACGTAGTAGGAGAAGTAACTGTACTAAAATTGTTTAATTGATCAATATAGTCTGGATTATAAATGTTTAAATAATTCGGCGGTTGAACTACTAATCGTAATAAATTTTCAATTGTTAATTTGTTTGGATCCCATGGACCTAATTCCGGACCAGTACACTTTGGTACTGGTTCAAATGGTCCTGTCGCGCAAATATCAAATGTTATCGACATAATTTATAATCCTTTAGCCAGTTGAACCCACATAGGGATCTTTAATTCCATACGGATGTTGTCCCGTAAAACAGCTCCACGCAACATTCTTACAGTCATGGAACTCAGCAGAACATGTGCATCCCGGGTGTTTATCACATATGTAGTAATTACACGGACAAACCCCGCAGTCCTGCGGAGTCGGGATCGGAGGACCCTGAATGAACTCGGGACACTCACAGCACTTCTCTTTTGCTTTGCAGGCACAATACTGATCCCACTGTTTGTCACAGCAATATTCATAGCCTGGAATCGCACAGACACTTGAGCAACATTTCCCGGGGTTCGTCTCGCAAACCCCGAAGGTACAGGTTTCCACATCGCAATTCAAACAAACATCTTTACACACTGCTGGATTACCATCTTCCTTCGTAACAGGACCACTAGCTCCACAACATGGACTAAATCCATAGCCTGGATTGTACCATTCCACCTTTCCATGTGATAATAGTTCTTTATCGTATTCTCCATAAAATCCAGTAATATCTGTACAAAATTTATCACAGTCCATTCCGTAAGTACCACACGGACATTTAAGATTACAGTTGTATTTATGCATACAAAGAGGAAGATCACATTTTTTACAATCTTCGCATGTCACTCCCTGGGGACAATCTTCTGAATTGTATAATAAATCCAATCCTCTAGTTTTTCCACCAGTCCATCCCCCAGGATTATATTGATCTGCTGACCACAACAATGCATGATGGTTTCTACACTCACACGGACATTGTGGTTTACCACAATTACAAAGCCATTTTGCTAGAGTTCGGCATTCTTCATCCCATGCCATAGTACAGCATCTTGGGTTGTAAGTACATACTGCCGCTTCGCAGTTTGGATCAGTAGTACATCCTATCGGAAAAACACACCGACAATACTGAAAAGTTGCTCCTGATACTCCTGCTGTTGGTTCGAAGTACCAAAAATCGGAGTTCGTGTGGTTACAATTACAGTCCGACGGTGACTTCCAAAAACAAGTATCTATGTCACCGTTCTCGAGGAGGTAGGATGGACATACCCAACAATTATTTACTCCGCAGGGAACACCGTTTACATCCCGTCCCCGAGTATTGCCGCCGCAGTGACACATTTCGTCCCTATTAGCCCGGAAAGCCACAGTTGGTTGTATTTTTTCTAGTTTAGTATAATATACTCCTCCTTCCACTAGATTGAGCCCTATTGATCCGTCCTTAGCGGTTGCACCTTCAAGGTAATATGAACTAAGAAAATCTGTACAACAATTTTGATAATATAAACCCTTTGTTGGATCAGTCTTCTGTATCTCTGTCAAAACTTGCTCTTTCACAATATCGCAAGGACGATCTTCTATTGCTAAATCTGTAAGTGACCTCCATATACCATCTTTGTAATAATAAGGTAACCGCTGACATGGTTGCCAGGTTTGTCCATCTTCTCCAAAAGGAATTACACCGTTTTCTATTTCAGTTATTCTGTCCCATAATCCAGGATGAGGCCAACATTGTCCAGCATACGAATTTTCTAAAGAGTTTACAGCCAAATAAGGTGTTTTGCCTGGGTTCTTCGGCATCGGGCCGGAATATGGGTTAAACTCCCATAATATTTTATTGCCCTTTCCTTTTGGGCATGTTTGCGACGGGGGGCAAGTTTGAATTCCTTGAAACGTAATTGCGTTATTCCATATACGTATAGGAGTTCGACAACATCCATCTTTACCTGCTCTATGGAAAGTTATACCATCAAAGTAATCGATTCCTGGCGAGACATTCGGGCCCAATGGCATCATGCCTACATACTCTGGTGCCCAGTATCCCAACGGTTCAAATCCTTTAATTTTTGTCAATATAGGGAACGAGTCACCCGATCCGACAGTATTAAAAGGTATTTGCCATGCACACCAACTTTGATCTGAAATTCCTATATATGTACCATCCTGCAATGGCCCAACCTTGGTTTGGGTCTGAGCCGAGTCGCCGGGATGGAGTGTCACAATGGGCCCTGTACAATTTTCACACTGCTTTGGTGGATATAATGTTCCTGGTCCCGCAAAGATGTGCGAGCTGGTTGCGTACTTATCGTAAGCATTGCATTGGTAATTGTATGCATTAATGTTAGTATGAAATTCTGAGCTCTCAATTCCGTCTTCTATAACTTTACCACATGAACCTTTAGGACAAGGAATATCCTCTCTGAACTTTCCATGTAGTCCAGCTTCACAAAAGTGTTTAAAATCATTAAATGGTTGCCCTCCCCATGTTTCTAATAAATTCCAACGACATAAATGTTGTTGAGATTCGCCCTTCGATATCACCGGTTCTCCGTAACAAGTACAACAACCAGTTTCTCCACAACTACTTGTCCAGCCGGGTGGTTCTGGCCAACCTTCAATATTCCATCGACTTTGAGTACATCCGCCCGGAATATTGGATGAATTAAAGCATGTTATAAACGCATATACCGAATCGTTGCTAGTAAATCCTTTCCACATATTATTTAATTGAGTGGCTAACCCACCATTTGTGCAATCATCTACAAAGACATGTTTGCCTGGATATCCTAATGTTATTCCCATAGGGACACATGAGTATTCTAAATCATCGCAGCAATTGGAGACAATAGAGTTACAGGTCTCGGCGGAATTAATTAGGCCATAATTTTTTCTCAGTATTGTGTGATTTATAATCTGTCGTTCTGGATCTCGTATATTATCAATACACACCATTCTGCCTCGCGGCGTGATCGGCGCCTTATCGGTTGCCCAATTTGGCCAGAGACTTTTGACGCCCAGAGCTTCGGAATTACAGTACTTAAAGAATGTTTTTGCCCATAAATCAGGTTGCCACCACGGGGAATCACACATTGATATATTACGACCGACGCCGTTGAGGGCTCCTGCCTGCTCGACCTCTACTCCGAGACGGTAATTTATGTTCGGCACCGCGTAAACTGGCTGACTAGAATCTTCCGAGTACCAATAAGTTATAAATTGTTTTCCAGAAGTAATGAATTCTCCAGCATGATTTTCTTCCCAGTAACAACAAGATCCTCGTTTAGTCGACGAACATCCGCTTTGAGATTTGGGGGTAGGAAGAATTGGAGGCAAATTAATGAAAGCATTTGCTCTCCATGGCATTAAGGATCCATAATCTTTATATTTGGGATCACCTACTGTAGAGTTGCCCACGAAACAACAAGAATTTCCCAGGTGATCGTAACTGTAAGAAGCTCCTACTGAGTCAGTGTATAACTCATCAAAAGTTGGTCCAGCCCAGCCTGAACACGAAACTCCTTCTAAACATCTCGTTGAAACCGCCTCAAGGCACGCAACCAGTCCACTCATTTCACCGGTTTTATACCAAGGTCCTAGTTGTGGATCTTCCCAATCATATTGAGCACAATCACATATACTCTCATTACCTTCCCCCTTCGCGCACCGCTGTCTCCAAAGGCAGGTACAGCACGTTTTCATCAGGCCGTCGCCTGGTACTTTCGCATCTAGAGGTTGACCATCTAAATATGGTTCGCCATTTATGCATTCTAGGGTACTCGGAGCATCAACTGAACAAAGGTCATTAAAGTAGTACTCAGTCATACTACCACAGCACGGTTCATTCCATATGTGAGTGCAGCCGCTCGGTATCACAGTACATGATTCAATCTCACCTTTACTCAATTTTTCCAGGCAACCCTCTGGATCAGGGTTATAAATAAAATTATTAAAATGTCCAGATATAACTTGAGGTCCAGGGCCTCCGGATTGACAAAGATTATCGCCAAGTGGTAAAATCCATTGTGCTGTTCCATCAGCCGGCCGAACTCCCTGACAGTAATCCGTCATGGGTCCGAAATATGGGTTAAAATAAGGATCTCCGCCTCCCTTCGGCACCCGCGGTTGGAATTTGGGAAGCGAGGGACTATATGGATTCATTTTTGGTGCTGGAATTTCTGAACAAACATACTTGCTGTCGACAGGGTGCTGCGATCTATCTTCAATTTCTACGAAACTAAATGGAACTTTTGTATTATCCCATGCCCATTTTCTTCCAGCAAATCTTCCGAAACAAATGTTTGAAGTCAGAGACCCCTCATTTACGGATCCAGGATAAGCATTCCACTTAGTGGGGTGCCGTGAGGGTGTCGGGTAACTAACGATATTTTTTGGAATCCATGGCCAATAATGGATGCCATCGGGGGTTGGTATTCCATGGGGTTCAGTTTGTATTGCCCCAACATATCTTCCGATAAAAGAACAAGAATTTCCAAGATAAGCGCTCACTGCTCCTGTTTGCCACTCACAGGACGACGAGGGTGTGGGACCCGTATTTTTTTGAATGCCAGACATTTGATTCGACACAGCGTGTCCCATACCACTAACATTCCAATAAGGTTGAGGGCCTGCAGATGGATCTCCACCTACACCGTGGCCTATATGATACATTACATCAAATTTGTCTACTATGGTATCGTGGGGGGGTGGACTCCATTCTCTTCCCACTTTGTGTAACCATGAAGTAGCGGGTTGTCTTTTACTCCAATGCACAAGATCACCTTCATAAGGCCATGGTGATAGAGTCTTAAACGGCTTAGGAGACCATCCCCAATTAGGAAGTATGGCACGAGAACGAAAATATACGCTGTGTACTAGTCTCCAATACGCTCTTCTTTTAGTTAGATTTAACAGTTCAATCCCGAAATTGGGTTCAGGCAAATTATAAATGTCACGGTTTACTTGAAGAGTATGGATTCCTTCGTCTAGATAACAATCTGGCCAAGAAGCTCCTGGTTTCGGGCTGGCCATTCTTGCCAATGCAGGAGCTCTTTTGTCGAATTTAGCAGTAAATGGGTCATATCCATTGCCCCCTTGGGTTGATGCCGCGGCTCTTATTTCCCATTCGTCTCCTGGTAGACGTGCAGGACCAACACATTTAATTTTACCAGGATTATTATATTTATCCCTAAGAGCAAATAGTTCTGGCCAATTCAGGGGAGTTATCGAGGGCTCGCCCTCTTCATTCAGGCCAACTAAAGTTTGAATATCATCAAATATTTCTTGACGCCAATCTTTTAATTTTAAGCGATCTAAAAATGCACCAGGATTTGGTAATCTTTGTTGTACTTTATCATTAGTTTGCTTCCACGCAGCATCAGTATGAGCCTGCCAAACAGCTTCCCTGCTATCTTGCGGCATAAGTTGTTGTTTATTATAACCATATTGATATCCTAGGTTCCAATTATCATATTCACAAAGATCTTGTATTATATCTTCTCTGGATGAGGTGCTAAATTCAAAAGAAAATAAATGAACAGCATCTGCAATTTGGTGAAAAAAGAAAGGCATACTGCGGTTCTTTAAAAAATCAGATGGAAAACTTCCGTCATCCAAACAGTCCATTGAACCTTTAACATAAGTAAATTCTTGAGAAACAAATGTAAAGAAATATTTGAAAAGATTATGCGGCCAATTTCCTATGCCGATTATTTCGTTTGTGTGGGGCAAAACTATAGGATATGACTTGTATTCTGTTTCTCTTGCAATTCGTTTTGCTGCAGAAAACTTTTCACCACATACAACTTTAACATATTTTTTGTTTGCTGTTCCTCCACTTACTCCAGAAAAATTGAATCTATTGTTTTCAGAATTGCCCCAACAATAAATTGAACCATCTATTGAAATAGCACAAGTGTGATATGCACCACACGCAATAGACTTTATTGGAATACAGTCCGGTCCAGGACAAGTTAATTCAGGTGGCGGAGCAGACTGTCCAAAATCATTTTCTCCGGATTGTCCAGTGAGACCAGCTCCCCAACAAACAACAGTTTTGTCTGTTTTTACTCCACATGAATGAAATTTTCCTGCTGCAATGTCTATAAATTGTATGTTGGTTAACTCATTAGGAATCTTAGATTGTCCTTTATCGTAAGTTCCTCCTGCACCCCAAGCATAAAGTTTATTGTCGCTTTTTATTGCGAGACTATGATAATATCCAGCAGCAACCTTTTTTGCCATCCCAACTTGGTCCCGGGAGAAGTTGGTTTGTTGTGCATAAGAAGCTCCCCAACAAAATACGTTAGACCCTCCTTTCTTTGAATAATTGTTTATCGCAACATTGTGATCTATTCCACAGGCAATTTCTTTCCAAGATTGAACACCTTCACATAAATTTAAAACAGCCCTTTGATGAAGCTCATACCTTTTGGGATGACCTTCATACCCTGGAGCTGTAAACCAGCCATGGTTTGCCTCTTGTCTTGATAATACATGACTAACTTCTGACTCAACAAATGTTCCTGTTCCTCCGAATACATTTGAGTTTTTGGATCCACCAAAAGGAATAAAGGCATTTTCGTCTTCCAGCATATGACCATGACATGTGATAATATCTGTTCGATAGCATTCCCCAAAACATGTTGGCAATCGAGTTTCCATTGATGGACTACTGCTCCAAAAACCATTGTCGTCTATAGCTGACACTAGACCTTCTCTCGTGTCGAGAGGGCAACACGGTTGCTTTCCCCATGTGGTTGGGCATCCCGACTCGTCATCTGTTGTGTAAAAAGGATATCTACAATCTAAACATTTCTCAGCACAGTTAAAAGATTCAACATCTTGTTGGACGGATGGGCATGGCGGATCTGCGTCGGGTTGGGTTTCACCCCCTTTGTGTGGTATAGAGACATCCTCCTCTGCGTTTGAACATTTATTAATCTCCCGTATATCTTTCGATTCCCAATCCTTTGTGCAATCACCATTCCAATTAAATGGAGGGAGTACGTCAGGCCAAAATAAGGCATTACTAATTTTTTCTGCTCCATAAAAATTTATTGTTGAGTCTTCTCGATCATATAATACAGTTTCTGTTCTTGGACATATTTTCATAAGCGATCCAGTTGGACCAGTTTCTTCCCACTGTTCATGGTTATAAGAAGCTTCACATGATGGTGGCCACATTCCAAATCCAGTGTATGGTACGTCCCCTCGTCGACTGCCATGGCATCTATGGAATGCCGGCAAGCGCAAATTGCGGCAATCCGTAAGATAATGTTTCGGTAGATGCAAATGAAACCCACTTACTAGGCCGGGTCCGCCCCAACCACTGCCGTCGCCATCGCCGTCGCCACCGCCGCCGCCACCGCCGTCGCCACCGCCGTCGCCACCGCCGCCGCCACCGCCGCCACCGCCGCCACCGCCGCCACCGCCACCGCCGCCACCGCCACCGCCGGGACCGCCGCTCACGGAGAGCGGCGGAGCCCAATCCCCTTTGCACGGCTGGTCTTGGGGGGAACTCTCAAGTGTATATTTTGAATATATACCTGCTGAAGTTTCTGTTGCACCATTTTTTCGTATAATAATACATCTATCTCTGCCCGGTTCTCCTCCTACACTTAATTTTTCGGCACGAGACCACTTAGGCACTGTTGTCAAAGGAAGTGGAAATAATCGGGGAGTACCCATATCACTGAGTAAAGCTTCAGAAGACGGGCCCGTCTGCATGCGCATGTTAAACCTATCTCCTGCCCATGGGCCATAGGCCCAATGGACATGTGCCATTTCTCCGTTGCCCACACCCCAGTTATAACGAAGTATATTATAATGGGGAGGATTTTCAAATTCTGGAACTGGTCTAAAAAGTCCTCTAAGTGTACTGATTCCTTTACCTTCCATCCAGTTATACGGGAAAGTAACTAAAACAGGATGACCGTATCCTGCTAAATTTATATACGATCCCGAGGCTGTCCCCCCGTATTCGGTTCCACCTTCAGAAGTTTCTTTGTAATACCAGTATTCTCTTCCATCATATCTTGCAAGAGCTGCTAACATATCAGGACCCGCTGCAATATCTGCACAACCCTCATCGATTGATGCTGTGTGTGAGGTGTCGCCAATAGTCCCAATAATGTCTATACCTGTATACTCAGGAATATTTCCTTCAGTATCCCCCTGAAATTCACGACTCGCAATAACTATTGGCTTTTTGTCATTAAATTGAAGTATTTCCCATATATCCGGATTTAAGTGTTCTGATACTCTTTCTTGGTATGGGGTAAGACCACACCCTAAGATAATATTTTGGGTTAAATCTACCGATTTGTCTTCCGGACAACCAACACCCTTTGATCTTAGTTGCATATATTCTTTTGTGGTTGCGGGAGGATATTTTGGACTATATGACCCTGCTCTATAAGGCATTCCCATGCCCAACCACGTTTCCGACATATATGTTCCTACTTCATTTTCTCCAAGCCATGCTTGATTGTTTGCAGGAACCCTAAAAAGTCTACAACACCAGTCCATGACGCTGATGTACCCTTCGCACTCTTCCCCTAAGGCTAGCCAGGAACACATTTGGTTGGGGTAATAACCCGTGTCATTCATAGACGCCATAACTGGAGTACTCCATGCACCATCTGGCCATGTGTCGCCCGGCGCCCATTCCGCATGGAACCCAAGGTCGTGGGTCCGTATACTCTTATATCCCGACCAATGAAATGCAAAACGAGGATGCTGGTACGAGAATTCACATGGGGGCTGCGTGCCGTACGAGGGAGCTCTGCTGCCAGGTATACATCCACATACATTTGCTGCAGGAAAATATTGATCTTGTTGTCCCAAACATCTATTTTTAGTCCACCATATTAAATTACACGCCCGCTCTTGTACTACTTGCTGCCCGGGGACGAATTCTCCTTCATATAGCTCGGTGAATCCGTCTCCTTGAGTGTTGTCAATACCTTTACTTAACGAATATCCAAATACTATAGGACGACTAGCTGGTCGTACATCTTCAATGCCATTTGCCTGCATTTGAACAGCAAGAATATCATGCAATACAGGTTTTATTCCAGCATGACAATCTGTTATGAGTCCATTTTGACTCATAATGGTATCTATGTTCTCAAAACATCCCTGGCCAGGTGGCGGCGGTGGCGGCGGCGGCAGAGTTGGACCATCTTCACAACAAGATAAACATGACATAATTTATGTTACTTTATTAAAATCTGTATTATTTAGTCTCTGAAATATTTGACCAATATCCCAACTGTCTGGGTTATACATGAGATATCCGTCAAAATCGTATTGACTTTGACGATGAACATATCCGATACGATAAAAATCAGTAATTTCCATATCATTATGTATCTTGTTTAGATCATCGATAACTTTAAATAATTTTGCTGGAACAAATAAATTCAACGGTATTGTACAAGTCCACCAAGATCTATGAGGTCTCATTTTTCTGTGAGAATTTAATAAATATCCGCTTCCCATATAAGAAGCCCTTCGTTCTGGATCAATATATGACGACAATTTCCAAGGATGATCGTCTTTGTTCCATTGTTCCATATAGTCTACTTCATCTAAACCACGATAATCGTTTTCTGGCATTGTGGCGTAGTATACTTCTTTTGTTTCAAACATAAATTCTGGCCATAAATCCATTCCATTATCTGATACATTAGTCTGGAAATAGGGCATTATATTGCTTCCTGTCCAATCTGGATGATCTTTTCTGTCGTATTCTTCCAGTTTCATTTTCTTGACAGCAACATCAAATCCGTATGGATCCATTCCGATTACTGCAACATTGTTTCTGACAGATTGTCTTCCGACAGGACCAGAAGTAAGAGAAACAAGATACGGAAGAAAATACTCGCAACCAGCGTCTCGAACAAACCCGTTTGGAAAGTCTGCAATTCTATCTAAACCTATTGGATCTTCAAATTCGATTCGAACATAAGAACTCAATTCTTCTCGTTTCAAATTAGGAGGTCTAGAGTTTGCTGTGAGTCCTGTTTGACCGGTAGTTATTCCGTAGATAAAGGTGTAATCGGATTGAGTTTGTCCTGGTACCGACAAGGTTGCCCCGCCACTGATTCCTTTCCAAATAACACCTGCTACAGTTTGATCAAATTTTTGACTAGACAATTCTGATTCGGGTCCAGGAGCTCCCAGAGATTGTAATGTAGACGAAACTTCGGTTACAGGACTGTTTGAGTATCTATTATGATATCCCGACATTCCTTTATATTGTTGATCGTAATACGGATGTTCTTTCGGAGGATCGATTTGACAAATACCCTTATCGTTTATTCCCTGATTTGTTATCTGATTACCTGGTCCTGGATTTAAGTTTCCAAACGCGATATTGTAAACCCAATTTCCTAAAGAACTTCCTGTTATTGATTTAGATTTTGCTAGAATCTCGTATCTACTGCCTCTAATATTTTTTCTAGTAACAGACTTTACACCGTATAAACTTAAAGGTTGATTTAATGGAGTAAGTCTTTTTCTTCCTTCTCCTGTTCTCCATCCAAAGGCAGATCCTCCCTGATGACTCATCAATCCCCCACCAGTGTCTCCAACAGAAAATATACTACTGCCGGGAGTTTTAGAATAAAAATAAGCGGGTCTGTCTAACCATTCCTCTACTTGTACTCCGATATTTAAAAGATGATCATGTAAACCCTGATCATGTCTTCTTAAAATATAATTTTCTGCCCTGAGTATATTAAATTCTCGTATTGCATTTTGCTTTAGAGCTATTAATACATTAGGATTAAGGCAATATTCATTATAGGATATTCTTCTAGTTTCTAAAATATCTCCAGAGGATCCAGAGGCTTCGGTACTTTCTCTTCTAGATTCACAATCTGGTAATTCGCCAGATCCTCCACTTACACCAAAACAAGCAGAAGGAATTGCGCCGTATATTTCCTTGGTTCCCCATCTATCGGTGAAATTATAAAACGGATTCAGTATGATATCAGCGGAGGCTCCAGAGGCTCCTATTGGAAGAATATTTTCTAAATTTTGTATTTTTTTAACATATTTTCTGTTGTCTTTACCTCGAACATAAACATTTTCCGAACACTCTCTACACCATTGAGGTAAATATTGAAATTTAGGTATATACGAGTGTTCTCCTACAACTGGACCTGTGCATCCTGTGTATTTTTCTCCTCCTCCGTAAGTGTTTCCAAAATTAATTGTTCGTAGAGTACAATTCTGGGGTAATTGAATATACGGAATTCTTTTGCTTAAACCAGGAACTGTTAAGTACGGTTGTTTTTGTGTATTGTTGAGTTTATCAATTTCCCACTGAGCATCAGCAGAAGCACCAGAAGCACCAGAAGCACCAGAAGCACCACTCGGTCCGGAAATACCAGATTGCCATAAATGATATGTTGGAATATTAGGTCCGGCATATTTTGGAGAATATCCACAAGGTATACCTACTCCATAATATCCGTCATCAAAATTTACCGACTCTGTGCAATATGAAATTCCTGCCGTTATTGCTGTCATTTCTTGAAATGTACTAGTAAAGGTTTTTTCGAAATAACTCTTTACACTTGTGTTCAAGAATCCGGTTTCAATAGAATAATAATTGTTAATTGTTTTAATTATAAATTCTCTGTTTATGGACTCGTTACATTCTGCACAATTAACTGTATTGTCGTTTATAAACGATATGCCAGAAATAATCCATCCGTCTACTTTTTCTAAAAAGTCTCGAATAAATCTGAGTCTATTTATATTGTTTGTAATTGCCTCTGAGTATTGCCGTTTGACCAATGTGTCATTAATATCTGGTTGACCACCAGACATTCCTACGCCGACTATAATATTTTCTGCGTCTTGTTTAAAATTATAAAATTGTCTTATAGTTTGATTGTACGGACTTGCAGTGAATCCAAGATCTCTAGAGATATACAATCCGTGTTTACTAACAGAGGCTCCTGTTACCGCAATTACTCCCATATTAGAAGCCCCTGAAGCCCCTGAAGCCCCTGAAGCCCCTGAAGCTCCTGAAGCCCCTGAAGCCCCTGAAGCTCCACTAACTCCTTGAAATACAGAAGTATAGTTTATAGCATCTGTAAACGAGCCAGCTGCGTAAACTTTATATCCTTCTCCTGTTACTTTTTTATTATTTCTTTTTAAAATAGTATTAAATAAACCGTTTTGTCCGTATATACTTTCAAAAGTTGGACCACTACCTAATTCCAATGCCTCTTTGAATATAACTCGATCTTTTTCACTTCCTATTGCGTCCTTTAAACAACAAATTTTACATCTATAAGCTTCCCATTTTCTTTTTAAATTCATCAATTCATTGAATTTTTTTCTGCTTTTCTGTACAGGAACTTTAATTCCAGTTATTATTTTGTAAAAAGTTCTAAAGTCCATGGGACTCAAATCAAATTGAGATTGCCACATTCCATCCGAATCAAACGAATAACTATACGAACCTATACTTTCCCACCATGGAGAATTTTTTACATTAAATGTATTTTTAGCAAAATATCCGTATCTACTGTTATTGGCATCTAAAAATTCAATATCAGTGTGAGAATATTTTGCTGTATTTCCACTTCCACCAATCAATATAACTGGAACTCCTGCAACTAGTGTTATAGTCCCTGTAGGTCCAGCTGGTCCACTTTGATAGATATTAAGTTTTGTTCCATCTGGTGGACATTGAGGTATGAAATCAAAACATTTGTCGTAATCGTACTTGATTTCAGTTTGAGATTTTTTCTTTTTCAGACTAGATCTGGTGTCTACAAACGAATAGTACGGATCAGCAAAATCTGGTTCTATTCGTTTATATGATGCCTTAAATAATTTACTAAAATTTTGAGCAACTGCATCATGATGACTTTTAATGGTAGACAACTGATGTATTTTGTTTTCGAACATAGGATTTTCATCATTAATAATGAATTTTCCTTTGGATTCTCCTTGATACATTTTAGATAAACTTCGAAAATGCCATAGTCCTCTGTGATCTGACCATAAACAAAAATTTGCTTCAGGAAATTCAGAAGCTAATTCGGTATCTCGAACAGCATAGGAGGTAACATAACCTAATAATTCCAACAACTTCATTTGTGCAATAGGTTTCTTGTAGGGCCAAGAGTAATTATTGTACTTTACCAAAACTCCATTTTTAGTATTTTCTATATCTTCTTGTCTGTAATTGAATTCGTTTTTATCAAAGATATAGTGAATAAAACTGGGTATTATAGGAATATCAATTCCAATAGATCCCGTATTTCCAGTATTTCCGGTATTTCCAGTAGCTTCGGTTGTTCCAGTAGCTCCGGTAATTCCACATGCTGGGTTATATGTTGAATCGATTAAGCGGTTGGCATGGGATCCAATATACAGATCATATTCTTCTTGGTCTTCTTCCATTAGAATGGCCTTGAATATCCTTGACCAGCATTTGGACCGTCTCCGCCATCTGCAATCCATCCAATAAAGTCTTTAATATCTGATTCATTTTCTGGTATTTCTATTGCTGGTTTCAAAGTAGCTTCGTACAAATCCGAATTCATAAATTCCAATACAAACACATTGATTTTTTGAAATCCGTCCATTGGTCCACTCAAAGAAGCTTCATCTGTTACAACAGTTTTGTTTAAAATGATTCCTTGAAATACCGTGAAATCAAAATTACCACCATCTGTAGGATGAACTCTGGATTTAAATCCAATTTGCAAATAGTCTAACGGTTTAATTTTATCAAATAAAAAAACTCCATCTGTTTTACTTTGAGTATTAAGACAATTCAATGTTCCTGAAACTGTTGGACTCATCAAAGATTCAACAATACTTAAACCTTTTAGTAGAGTTTGACTCTTTGCGTGATTGCCGTCGGCTGGAAATAAACTTACAATCACTTCTCCCTGTTTATTAGT
>Ga0194130_10003669_pt1 | contig 20312 bp, 18 predicted proteins | sample TA2KigsurfametaG_FD_160084 | JGI IMG/M metagenome (GOLD analysis project Ga0194130, IMG submission 160084) | Freshwater microbial communities from Lake Tanganyika, Tanzania - TA2015050 Kigoma 12 surface | ecosystem: Environmental > Aquatic > Freshwater > Lake | place: Tanzania: Lake Tanganyika... | reverse complement strand
AGATAGTTGATTTTAATTCATTTTACAGATAACAGACAATCCCTTTTAGGAGCTATAAATACACTTAATAAAATTTATTTTCGATACAATGAAAAAAAATATCCTAATTCTGAGCTTAATGCTCTCATTTTCATTAAATCTTTTCGCGCAAAATTCTAACGGTGTGGAGATGGCCGATGCCTTGAGAAGTTCCGGAAAGATTTATGTTGTTGTATCAGTTATTTCAGTCGTATTCATCGGATTGGCTATGTATCTCTTTTCGATCGACAGACGTTTGAAAAAAATCGAAAAATCAGAACAATAAATAGCCCTTATTTAAGTTCTTTTAAGAAATGCTTGGGATGATTCCTTAGAAATATATTCATTCAAAGGATTTTTTCGTTTTTAGTATTGGCGAATTTCTAACAACTTTGTAAGATATAACCAATTATTCAAACTAATTTATTTTTTATGGCTAAGTCTATTGACGCAGCTCACTCTGAAATTTCATTTTTCGGTGACGTTTGCAAGTTTTTTGATCATGCAGCACAATTTACTTCTCATCCTGAAGGCTTACTCGACCAAATTAAGTCATGTAATAGTGTTTATCGTTTCCGTTTTCCGATCCGTCGGCAAAATGGTTTTGAGGTTATTGATGCATGGAGAGTTGAGCATTCACACCATAAATCCCCAACAAAAGGTGGAATTCGCTACAGCGAAATGGTGAATGAGGATGAAGTTATGGCTCTTGCAGCCTTGATGTCTTATAAGTGTGCAATTGTTAATGTTCCGTTTGGTGGTGCTAAAGGTGGAATTAAGATTAATACTAAAGATTACTCCATTGCTGAGCTTGAAACCATCACCCGAAGATATACCGTGGAATTAATAAAAAAGAATTTTATTGGTCCGGGTATTGATGTTCCTGCACCGGATTATGGTTCCGGAGAACGTGAGATGAGTTGGATAGCCGATACATATCAAACAATGAATCCCGGACAATTAGACGCCTTAGGCTGTGTTACAGGCAAGCCACTCGCTTTACACGGTATTGCCGGCCGTAAAGAAGCTACCGGTCGAGGCGTAGCAATTGCAGTACGCGAATGTGTCAATATCTCAGAAGATATGAATAAACTTGGTCTTAGCACAGGTTTATCAGGTAAGCGGATAATTGTTCAGGGTTTGGGTAATGTGGGATATCATACCATCAAGTACCTGATTGAGTATGGGGCAACAGTCGTCGGAATCTGTGAGTATGAAGGTGCAATTTATAACCCCAATGGATTAAATTTAGATGAGGTATTCAACCATAGAAAATCGAGTGGCTCTATTCTGAATTTTTCGGGATCAACCAAGGAATTCATCAATTCTGCAAAAGGTTTAGAACAGGAATGTGATATTTTGGTACCTGCCGCGCTTGAGAATCAGATAACTATGGCAAATGTGGCTAATATTAAAGCAAAAATCATCGCTGAAGCCGCCAATGGACCAACCACTCCGGATGCGGCTGATTTTTTAATTAATAAAGGCTGTATTTTAATCCCAGATATGTATTGTAATGCCGGCGGTGTAACAGTTTCTTATTTTGAATGGCTGAAAAACCTGTCGCATGTAGCCTTTGGTCGTATGGATAAAAGATATGAAGAGAATGCTAATCTGAACATAGTCAATATGGTTGAAAAAATTACAGGTATTTCTCTTGATCCAACTCAAAGAAACTTAATTGTAAAAGGGGCATCTGAATTGGAATTGGTTAATTCAGGTTTGGAAGATACGATGATCCGTTCTTATCATGAAATTCGTGATATACAAATGGCAAACCCTAAAATTGACGGACTCAGAACTGCAGCTTTTGTGGGCTCAATCAATAAAATTGCCGTATCCTACATGAATATGGGAATTTGGCCTTAATCAAACCAGCATAAACATCCAAAGGGAGATCATCTGATTTCCCTTTGTTATTTAGAATGATTCTAATATAGAAAGATTCTTGTTATATTGACTACTAAAGGGAATAAATTAGTATTTTTGTTGTGCATTTGATAGGATTATTTAATAGCAGATTTATGAAGAAGAGTTCCATAGCCGGCATAATAATCATCGCCTTCGCCATCGGTATAATAATAAGTACTTATGCTGATTCGAGTACTTATGGCTCCTTTGCAGATGCCATAGAAAGTAGTTCAGATTTACATGTTGTCGGACAGCTTAATAAGGAGAAGGAGCTTTTTTATAAACCACATCAGGATGCCAATTATTTTGCTTTTTACATGAAAGACAATGATGGCAAGGAGTGTAGAGTAGTGTTTAATGGGTCTAAACCACAGGATTTTGAGCGTTCTGAGCAAATTGTACTGACGGGAAAAATGGTTGGTAATGAATTTCATGCTTCCAAAATTTTAATGAAGTGCCCTTCTAAATACACCACCGATCAGGTTGAGGTCAGAGAAGTGACAGCCAAATCCGCAAAAACCTAAAACTTAATGGAAATTCAATACATTGGAGAAAACCTACTTCCGGGGAAGTTGGGTCAGTTCTTCATCATCTTTTCTTTTTGTAGTGCTCTTTTAGCTACCATTGCTTATTACTTCGCAACAACCACTGCACTATCTAAAGATCAATCAGAGCGGGCAAGTTCTGGGGGTTGGAACCGAATTGCAAGAATAGCCTTTCGATTAAATACACTTGCCGTTATAGGAATAGGATCTTGTCTTTACTACATTATCTATAATCACCTTTTTGAATATCATTATGCTTGGGCTCACTCATCGAAGATACTGCCGGTCTATTATATAATTTCATCTTTTTGGGAAGGTCAGGAAGGCAGTTTTTGGCTTTGGATGTTTTGGCAGGCCTTCTTAGGTACAATTATTCTTTCAAAAGGTAAAACTTGGGAGAATTCAGTTATGACTACCATCATGCTTTCTCAGGCATTTATTGCTTCCATGTTGGTTGGTGTTGAGATCTTCGGTTTAAGAATCGGAAGTTCTCCATTCATCTTGTTGAGAGATGCTGTGCCCGGTCCGATCTTTGGCAGAGGTGACTATCTGAATATGATTACTGACGGGAATGGATTGAATCCACTTTTACAAAATTATTGGATGGTCATACATCCACCGACACTATTTCTTGGATTTGCATCTATGATTGTTCCCTTTGCTTATGCCATTGGAGGACTTTGGGAAAAGAGATATTCAGAATGGATTACACCTGCTTTACCTTGGACACTTTTTGCTGTAATGATTCTAGGTACAGGTATAATTATGGGCTCATTCTGGGCGTATGAAGCACTCAATTTTGGTGGATTTTGGGCCTGGGATCCGGTAGAAAATGCCTCAATCATTCCATGGATGACACTGATTGCTGCTGTTCATGTTCTGATAGCCCATAAAAACTCAGGACATTCTTACTTTACAGCTACTTTCTTGGTATTAATTAGTTTTGTGTTAGTACTTTACGCATCCTTTCTTACCCGCAGTGGAATTCTTGGTGAGACATCCGTACACGCTTTTACTGATTTAGGCATGTTCTGGCATTTAGTTCTCTATGTAGTTGCTTTTCTTTTTATCGCTGTTTTATTTCTCGTGATCCGCTGGAAAGAATTACCCATAACAAAAAAGGACGAAGAAACTTATTCCCGTGAGTTTTGGTTATTCATCGGTGCACTTGTTTTGTCTATTGCTTGTGTTCAGATACTTGCCTCCACCTCAGTACCTGTTTTTAATGCAATTTTTGGGACTGAAATTGCTCCTCCACCCGATGTTGTGGCCCATTACAACAAATGGCAGGTTCCTTTTGCAGTTGTTATCGCCTTTATCTCAGCATTTTCGCAATTTCTCAAATATAAAAAGACAGATCCAAAGAAGTTCTTTGTCAGTATCTCCATAACATTACTTGTATCGGTTTTCATTACCGCCGGAGCAGTGTATTTCATGAATATTTATACCAATGTAATGTATATCATTCTTACTTATGCATCTGTTTTTTCAATTCTGGCGAACGCCAAGATTTTGACTGAGGCATTCAAAGGAAAATGGAGACTTGCAGGATCAGCTGTTGCTCACATTGGATTTGCATTGTTACTTGTAGGAGCACTCGTTGCTGCTGCTACAAATAAAGTAATCTCTATAAATAATACCGGTATTGGTTTTGGAGATGAATTCGCCAAGAGTAATAATCCAAGAGAAAATATTATTTTATATAAAGATGAACCTACCAGAATGGATAGGTATACCGTAACTTATTTAGGTGATTCAACACAGGGAGTCAATACGTATTATAGAATAAATTATAAAGTGATTGATGAAAACAATGGGGAGGTTAAGGAGAACTTTACTCTTTATCCAAATGCTCAGCAAAATGCTAAAATGAGGCAGATCATCGCTTCTCCTGATACAAGGCATTACCTTTTTCATGACGTTTATACTCACGTGAGTAGTGTGCCCTTGAAAGAGGAGGATCATGAAGACCATGAAGGGCATTCAGAAGATGAAAAGTATGAAAAACCTGCTACTTATGAGGTGAATGTTGGTGATACCGTACGTTTTAGAGAAGGGTATATTTTGGTTAAGGGAATTAACCGTGATGCAAAAATTCAAAATATTCCCCTTGGTGAACGAGATATAGCGATTGGATTAAAGCTCGATGTTGTTTCGGATGGCAAGGTGTTTCAATCAGAGCCGATATACCTATTGAAAGATGGTTCTAAGTTTGATTTTGGCAAAGTACTTGATGAAAAAGGGCTTAAATTAAGATTTTCAAACGTTTATCCTGACAAGGATAAACTTGAATTAATGGTTTATCAGAAACCTAAAGCTGAGAAAGATTGGGTAGTATTAAAGGCCATCGAATTTCCATATATCAATTTATTTTGGGGTGGTACCATTATCATGGTGATTGGCTTTATTCTTTCTATTTTCAGGAGAAACAAGGAAATTAAAACTGCCTGATGAATATAGTCATTTTAGGAAGTGGTAATGTAGCAACGCATTTGGGCCGTGCGTTAAAAATGAGCGGGCATAATATCAGCCAGGTATGGAGTCGTAATCTCATGCATGCAGGTAAATTAGCTGATGATTTGGCTGCAGAACCAATAACTGACCTGTTTGATTTGGATCATTCTGCTGATTTCTTCATCATCGCTGTGAAAGATGAGGGTATTAGAGACTTGGCACTCAAATTAAAGATCAACAATCAATTTCTTTTACACACTTCCGGTTCAAGCCCACTGCAGGCTCTTGAAGGAGCATCAACAAGAACAGGAGTTTTTTACCCTTTGCAAACATTTTCAAAGATTAAATCAGTTGACTTTAGGCAAATTCCGATACTTATTGAGGCAAATACCCCGGAGGTCTTGTCCTTTCTTCGTACCCTGGCAGATCGCTTAACGGAAAAGGTTGTTGAAGTAAATTATGAAGAGCGGAAAGTAATGCACATAGCAGCAGTTTTCGCTTGTAATTTTACCAATCATATGGTTGGACTCGCTAAGGAGTTAATGGAGGGGAAAGGTCTCAATTACGAGCTTTTGAAACCATTGATCAAAGAAACTTTTAGTAAAATTGAAGGTAATGATCCAGTTTCTGTTCAAACCGGACCGGCCGTTAGGGAGGACCATGCCATCATTCAGACGCATCTTGAATTATTGAAAAGCCACCCGGATTTATTTGACTTATACTCTAAACTTAGTCAAAGCATAGTCAATTTGCACATGCGCTCCCAAGGCTGAGTTTGATTTGTTATTTTTGCAATAATGAACATTTTTAAGCTAAAAATTAATTTTGAAGAGGCTTCAAAGTCAGCTGTTGAGCTGCCAATAGCAGAGGGTGAATCAGTTCTGGATGTTTGTCTGGATAATGGAATTGAATTACAACATAATTGTGGAGGAGTGTGTGGATGCAGTACCTGTCAGGTTTATGTGAATTCCGGTATGGATAATATTCAAGAAATATCGGAAAAAGAGGAGGATTTTATTGACCGGGCTGTAAATCCAAGGATTAATTCACGATTGGGCTGCCAATGTATTTTAATTAGTGGTAATGTTGAAGTGACTCTTCCTGACCAAAATCAGTTTTTAGGACATTAATAAAATTAAATTATAAAAATGGCGAAAGATAGTTTTGAACTACCGATTTATTGGAATGATTATGAAGATATAGCCATGGGCCTGTATGAAAAATTTGGAGATGATTTCGGAGAATCTCAGATCTATAGAATTCGTTTTACTGATCTTCTGGATTGGATATTAAGTCTTCCTAATTTTGCCGGTGCTCGTGAAGAATCTAACGAAGGTCACCTGGAACAAATCCAGACTGCCTGGGTTTATGAGTGGCGCGACAATCAATAGGAACTCAGAGGATGGTATTCTCAGGTCAATCGTAATAACTTAAACTTCTCTCTCACCACCCTTGTTTTTAACTCCCATGTTCCTAGAAAAACTAAAGCATATCAAAGCATTTATTTTTGATGTTGATGGTGTCATGACTAATGGTATGCTATTGGTTACTGAGTCGGGTGAATTTTTAAGGCAGTTTAATATCAAAGATGGATATGCCCTTCAACTGGCAGTCAAGCGTGGATTTAAATTGGCAGTTCTTTCAGGTGCAAGATCAAAAGGGGTGGAACATCGCTTAAGAGGGCTCGGTGTTCAGGATATTTACCTTGGTTTGGACTCGAAAACTGATGCTTATCATGAGTTTATCGACAAAAATGGATTACTACCGGAGCAAGTGCTATTCATGGGTGATGATATTCCTGATCTTGAACTCATGAAAATGGCAGGTCTAGCAGTTTGTCCGGCCGATGCAGTGGAAGAGATTAAAGCGGTTTCTCACTATATATCCCCAAAAAATGGTGGCGACTCTTGTGTAAGGGATATTGTTGAAAAAGTATTGAGGATCCAGGGTTTATGGGCTAGCGAGGATCCTTCTGCTTCTGACGGAAGCAGAATCTGATTATTTCCGGTAGCATTAATCCTTTTGCTATCTTAGCTATCAAAAGGCAAAATCAGAAAATATGAAAGGATTGATTATTGTCGTGGGATTGATTCTCTGGATGGCAACATTTGCCAAGGCGCAGGGTGCCCAACAAATGGGTACCCCTGAAGAAAGAGCCGATCGCCAGATGGCTCAATTGGAAACGCTCAGGCTCTCTGCTGAGCAAATAAATAAATTAAAACAAGTATTTATCTGGGCAGCAAAGCGAACAGACAGTATCAGTAGAACTTTAACCGATGGCGATGGGGGTGATTTCTTTACTCTGCGCACTAAAATGGCGCCCTTACAGGCCGAAACTTCATCTAAAATAAATGCATTACTAAACGATGAACAAAAGAAAGCCTATGAAGCCATTCTAGAAAAGCGTCGTGCCCGAATGGGAAATTAATTATAAACCCGTTTTGGTTTATTTGGGGATAGATCAGGTATTAATTGTAGTGTCTGATTTTTTTAAACCCGATTGTAGCGGATACCGGCCTGTGCTCAAGGCCTGTGGAGTATGAGCGAAAAGCGGGAATACCTTTGAAAGGAGCACAGCAGCATATTTCCAAATAATTAAATAATAATCTATCCAAAGAATCACTTTAATAGTATTTAAAGCAGCCACCTAATTTCTTATTTTTGGCAAATGCCCAATCTGATGATCAAAAAATTTCCGCCAATTATTCTTGCTTCCAAATCACCACGCAGACAGGAACTGCTGAAACTCATGGGATTTGATTTTCAGGTAGTTCTAAGGGAAGTTGACGAAAGTTTTCCTCCCGAGCTAACCCCATCTGAAATTGCGGTTTATATCTCTGAAAAAAAGGCAAAAGCATTTGATCTGCTGGTTGAAAATGAAATAGTAATTACTGCAGACACTATTGTCTCCATTGATGGAAAGATATTGGGTAAACCTGAAAATGAAGAACATGCGTTTGAGATGCTTTCTGAATTATCGGGTAAAAGACATGAGGTGATTACTGGAGTAAGTTTGCTCAAGAATCACCAGCTTATCAGTTTTTATGAACTTACCGAAGTGTTTTTTAAGGAGATTAGTGCTGAAGAAATACAATATTACATCCAAACCTTTCAGCCGGCAGACAAAGCAGGGGCTTATGGTATCCAAGAATGGATAGGCTTGATAGCCGTCGATAGAATTAATGGTTCCTATAGCAATGTGGTTGGTCTTCCCACTCATCGTTTGTATACAGAACTTTGTAAATTGTCTGAATAATCGTTAAGTATCCTTTTTTAAATATTCGAATAGTAGGCCTTCTTTTAAGGAATAGGTTGACAATTTTAGTGTTTTAAAAGTAAATCGATCGGTAAGGAACCTTGTAATGAGGGTGGACATAACGATCATATCGACTCTGACAGGAATAATTGCAGGGTTTTTGCTTCGTTCCGAGTGTGAGCTTTTCAGGATGAGTTCTGATACTATTGAAAAATCTCTCCATTCAATTTTTATTGCAGGGCTTTTGAAATCTTTCTGAAACTGGGGATTAATGAGTGTTGCAAAAGTTTCAAATGCCCCTGCCGAACCAATCAGCAGTTCAGGTTTTTGAATTTCAATCTGAACTTTGAGTTCAGAAAGTGTTCTCCCCAGGAATTTATTCAGTTTATTGATATCAGTTTCACTAATGGGGTCTGAATGATGAAACTGTTCCATGAGCCTTGCCGCCCCAATTTCATAACTTCTTTTCCAAAATATTTCTTCATGACCACAGATAATAAATTCAACGCTTCCACCGCCTATGTCAATAATCAAACTTTTCTCATCGCCCATAGCAATAGCCGCCCTGACACCCTTATAAATCAGTTCTGCCTCACGATCTCCCGCAATAATTTCCGCGACAATTCCGGTTTCTGATTTGATTTTATCTAAAAATGCTGCACCCTTATCGGAAGTCCGAACTGCTGATGTTGCTGCAGCCATAACCAGCTTAAACCCATGCTGATCGATTAAGCTTTTGAATCGCCTGACCGCTGAAAGTCCACGGTCAAAAGCCGCTTCACTAATAGTACCTTTTTTGATTCCACCCTCAGCTAATTTTACTGCAATGCTCTCTTCAAAAATAAGTATGGGGGTTTTGTGCTTGATGTTTGCAATCAATAATTGAAAAGTATTGGTGCCTAGATCTAGGATTGCAATTGAACTCATTTTTTTAGGTTGTAAGTTGTAAGTTGTAGGTTGTAAGTTGTAGGTTGTAAGTTGTAGGTTGTAAGTTGTAGGTTGTAAGTTTTAGGTTATAAGTGTTGAGTACTTAAAGGGGAATTTTTACTTTTAATCCCCGATTACAATTTCTCGTATTAAATGTTCAATGTCGTTTAGATGCTTGTTTTTTTTTCTAAAAGAGTTCTGGTCGCTCTTTTTTATCATAGAATTTATATCTTTAAGTTAAAGATATTTAATGGTGCAGTTTAGTTCAAAAAAAATCGGTGTACTGTTTGTTTTACTTCTTGCCGTAGGTGCATTATACAAGCTGGCTCTTTCCAATCAGAAGGTGGATTACAATATCCATGTAAAGCCTATTATCAATAAAAAGTGTATCTCCTGCCATGGTGGAGTTAAGCAGGAGGCAGGATTCAGTCTCCTTTTTCAGGAAGAGGCATTAGGGCCGACTGAATCCGGAAAACCTGCCATAATACCCGGAGATCCTGAGGCGAGTGAGTTAATAAGAAGAATAACTGAAAAAGATCCGGCTGAAAGAATGCCCTATAAGCATGAAGCCCTATCCGAAGAAGAGATTGAAGTTTTTAGACAATGGATTAAGGAGGGTGCAAAATGGGGACAGCACTGGGCTTACGTTTCAGTCAAAAAGCAAGATATTCCTGATTTTAAAAATAGTTGGATTAGGAATGATATCGATAAGTTTATTTACGAAAAACTAAAGGAACAAAAATTAGAACCTGCAGTTGAGGCGGATAAGCCCACATTACTTAGGAGACTGAGTCTGGACCTGATCGGTCTCCCGGCCTTAGAAGCTATATCAAAAAAGTATCTTCAGGATAATTCCGAAAAAGCATATGAAAATCTTGTAGATGATCTTTTGGCTTCACCGCGTTATGGTGAACGCTGGACCTCGGTTTGGCTTGACCTGGCCCGATATGCGGATACGAGAGGTTATGAGGCCGATCGCGGACGTGTAATCTGGAAATACCGGGATTGGTTGATCAGGGCCTATAATGCAGATAAACCTTATAACGATTTCCTGATTGAGCAGCTCGCCGGTGATTTGATGCCAAACCCTGATGATGCCAAATACATTGCTACAGCATTTCATCGTAATACTATGACAAATGATGAGGGGGGCACTGATAACGAGGAATTTAGAACAGCAGCGGTCATGGACCGGGTGAATACCACCTGGAGTGCAACCATGGGAACTTCATTTAATTGCGTACAATGTCATAGTCATCCTTATGATCCTTTTAAAGCGGATGAATATTATAAGTTTATGGCTTTTTTTAATAATTCCCGCGATGAGGATACCAATGCTGATTATCCTTTATTGAGACAGTACAATCCTCAGGATAGTATGAAACTCGTACGATTGACTGCCTGGTTGAAGAACAATAGTTCAGCAGAACTGGCCAAAAAGTATGTTGACTTTTTAAAAACCTGGCAACCTACTATAAACTCATTACAATGTGACCAATTTGTGAATGCAGCCTTAATCAGTAGTTGGTTCGCAGGATTACGTAATAATGGCACTTGCCGCCTCAAGGATGTTGTTTTACAAGATAAGACGCAACTCATGTTTCGGTATAAAACTAATTTTGACGGGGGTAAGTGGTCTATCTATCTGGATGCTTTGAATGGAAAGCTACTGAAAACTATTCCCCTACCTAATACCAAAGGAGCATGGGAAATTGTTTCGGTACCCATCCCTTCAGAAACTGGGAAGCGTGATCTGTTTTTTAAATATTTTAGTCCCGCAATAAAAAATCCCGATGATACTGGTGTTCAGTTCGAGTGGTTCAATTTTGATGTTCCATTTCCAGGCAAGGGAAAGCCGGGTTACGGAATTGCCTTGAAGATGTTCGATGAGCTGATGCATGCCAAGGTTGATGAAACGCCGATTATGATTGAAAATAATCAGGATCAATTCAGAAGTACCCATATTTTTGAACGGGGTAATTGGATGGTAAAGGGAAATAAAGTAGAACCCGGAGTACCGGCTATCATGAATCCAATGCCTTCAAATGTTCCCAAAAACAGATTGGGTATGGCATTATGGTTAACCGATAAAAGAAATCCATTGGTTGCTAGAACGATGGTCAACCGAGTATGGGAACAGTTGTTCGGTGCAGGGCTAGCCGAGACTTTGGAAGATCTTGGATCCCAGGGTATTGCACCCACCCATCAGGAGCTTCTCGACCATTTATCCTGGCAGTTTATGAACGAATTTAACTGGAGCATGAAACGCCTCTTAAAAGAAATTGTACTGTCAGCATCGTATCGGCAGAGTTCTGCAGTTACTGAAGAAAAATTAAGAATAGACCCTAATAATAAGTTCTATTCCAGAGCCTCAAGAATTCGACTTTCTGCGGAACAGCTCCGAGATCAGGCTCTGGAGGTAAGTAATGTTTTAAGCAAAAAGATGTATGGTCCGAGTGTCATGCCGTTCCAACCTGAAGGAATTTGGCTTTCTCCATATAATGGTGAAAAATGGAAGATGAGCCAGGGCGAGGATCAATACCGAAGGGCTGTTTACACTTATTTGAAACGAACAGCCCCATATCCTTCTATGATGACCTTTGATGGCAGCTCACGGGAATCTTGTCTGCCCCGAAGGATAAGAACTAATACGCCTTTGCAAGCCTTGACTTCCCTGAATGACTCGACCACTTTGGTCATTTCAAGAAGTTTGGCTTTTCGTATGAAAATTTTGGGAGGTAAGGAAAGCATTAATCAGATTAGTAAGGGTTATGAAGCGATGATGTTTAAGCCGATTACTTCTAAAAAATTAAAAGCGCTATCTGATTTATATGAAGAAGCTCTCAAGAAATATAAAAAAGATAAAAATGCTATTGTTCGGTTAATGGGAGCAAAGGATAAGCCTGCCGATCCGGAAACCGCTTCATTGGTTGTGGTTGCCGGTGCCTTACTGAATATGGATGAATGGCTTAATAAGAATTAAATAAGTTTTAGTATTGTAATAATGAATAAGGATGCTCAGGAACAGAGGTTAATAAGGGAAGCTGAACATGCTACCTTACAAATGTACACACGCCGCCATTTTTTAAAGGAAGGGGCAATGGGTTTTGGTGCATTGGCATTCGGCTCTCTGCTTGGAAGTTGTGGATTTGGGCCATCCTCTGCTTCCAATACCATTTTTGATGCCTCTAATCCACTCGCACCAAAGCCTCCCATGTTTCCCGGGAAGGCTAAATCTGTGATTTACCTGCACATGGCAGGTGCTCCATCGCAATTGGAGATGTTTAGTTATAAGCCGGAGCTGGCAAAGCTTGACGGACAAGAATGTCCGCAATCGCTCCTTGAGGGTAAAAAATTTGCCTTCATTAGGGGGGTGCCTAAAATGCTTGGCCCACAAGCAAATTTTAGACAACATGGTAAAAGTGGCTTGTGGCTCTCGGATAATTTACCACATCTGGCCACCGTTGCTGATGAAATTGCTATGTTAAATGCGGTTACCACCGACCAATTTAACCATGCTCCTGCGCAGTTATTAATGCATACCGGTTCTCCACGACTTGGAAGACCTAGTATAGGTGCCTGGGTAACCTATGGAATGGGTTCAGAGAACAAAAATTTACCGGGCTTTGTCGTTTTAACATCCGGAGGTAATAATCCCGATGCCGGAAAAAGTGTTTGGGGGAGTGGGTTCCTGCCCAGTGTTTATCAGGGGGTTCAATGTAGAGGGGAGGGTGATCCGGTCTTATTCATTAAAGATCCTGAAGGTATGGACAGAGATTTACGAAAAGCATCAATTGAGGCCATTAATAAAATAAATCAGAAGCAGTTTGAAGAATATCAAGATCCCGAAATATTGTCACGAATCGCTCAGTATGAAATGGCGTATAAGATGCAGATTTCAGTGCCTGAAGTGATGAATATTAATGATGAACCAGCCTATATTCATGAAATGTATGGGACAGAACCAGGTAAAACAAGTTTTGCGAATAATGTCTTACTTGCCAGAAAATTGGTTGAAAAGGGTGTTCGCTTCGTGCAGCTATTCGATTGGGGATGGGATACACACGGTACTTCCGCAAGTGGATCTGTTGATATTGGCTTAGTGAATAAATGCCGAAGTGTAGATAAGCCAATTACCGCCTTGATTCTTGATCTTAAGCAAAGAGGTTTGCTCGATGAGACCTTGGTGGTTTGGGGTGCCGAGTTTGGTCGAACACCAATGCAGGAGAATCGTGAAGGAAAGGATTTGCCATTCAAGGGTAGGGATCACCACGCAGGAGCATTTAATATGTGGATGGCAGGTGGTGGCATAAAGGGCGGTACAAGTTATGGCGAAACCGATGAGATCGGATATGATATTGTGAATGGGAAAACAGAAGCATTCGATATCCAAGCTACAATTCTTAATCAATTAGGCTTTGAGCATGAAAAATTAACTTTTGAATCTCAAGGCAGGCCTTTCCGTTTAACGGATGTTGGAGGGAAGGTAATCACGCAAATCGTAGCTTAACCGACTTTTACTGAATGATATGAGACAAGACAGAAGAGCGTTTATTAAAACATCTACCGCAGGTTCAGCTGCATTATTATTATCATCCTTAGAATCTTTCGCATGGCCCGAAGCAACTCAAACTGCTGTGAATAAGGGCTACGATTTAAAGATTATGGCCACTAGTTGGGGATATAAGGGAACCATGGATTCATTTTGTGCAAAAGTGAAAAAGGAAGGATATGATGGAATAGAATTATGGTGGCCTACGGCCGATAAAAAGGCACAGGATGAAATATTCGATGCACTCAAAACTTACGATCTCGAAATTGGCTTTCTTTGTGGAGGATCTCAATCAAATCCACTGGCACATCTTGAATTCTACAAACGCATGGTGGATGCGGCAGCAAAACAAAACATTCAAAAACCATTGTACATAAATAATCACTCTGGAAAAGATTATTTTACTTTTGATGATAATAAAAAGTTCATTGAACACACCCAGGCATTGGCTAAAGAAACCGGATTGTTGATATGCCATGAAACACATCGTGGCAGAATGCTTTTTGCAGCACATGTTACGAGAAATTTTCTTGAAAAATATCCCGATCTTAAACTAACATTGGATATTTCCCATTGGTGTAATGTGCATGAGAGTTTACTGGCTGATCAGAAGGAGACCATTGATCTGGCTTTGTCACGTACTGAACATATTCACGCTAGAATCGGACATCCCGAAGGGCCTCAAGTAAATGATCCCCGGGCACCTGAATGGGAACAAACAGTGAAACAGCATTTCGAATGGTGGGATAAAATTGTGGAAAGAAAGAGGCGAAATGGAGAGCGCATCACCGTCTTAACCGAATTTGGTCCGCCCGACTATATGCCTACCTACCCCTATACCAAGCAGGCTCTGGCCGACCAATGGGCAATCAATGTGCACATGATGCATTTGCTGAGAAAACGATATTCCTGATTTCATATTTGCTGAATGAGCACTCTATTTATTTTATTATTTAGCTTGGTTAATTTTTTTGGGAGCTTCCATCCCTTATTGGTGCACTTACCAATTGGCATATTGCTGCTTGCCGCCCTTTTTGAATTTTTATCACAGAAGGAAAAATATAAGTTTCTTGCCTCGGCTGTGAATTTATCTCTATTCATCGGAATGATTAGTGCTATGGCATCCTGCTTAAGTGGTTACCTTCTTTCCATTGAGGGTGACTATGATGAAGGCCTTATATTTAATCATCAATGGTCTGGAATTCTGCTTGCTATCATTTCTATTTTTGCCTGGTATCTAAACCGCTTGGGAAGACAAATCTCATGGCTTACCGGCCTCATGGTATTTCTTGTCATCCTTACCGGACATTTTGGAGGTTCTATAACCCATGGTTCAGATTATCTGATCAAGGCAATTTCGGCGGCACCGGAGGAAGTCGCACAAAAAAGGCTGGTGGTTCCTAATGTACAGCAGGCATTCGCGTATCAGGATATCATTAAACCTATTCTTACTTCGAAATGTTATAAATGTCATGGGCCTGATAAACAGAAAGGGAAATTACGATTGGATATCCCTGATTTTATTTTAAAAGGAGGTAAGACCGGGAAAACAATCATTGCCGGAAATACTGATGAAAGTGAATTGATCAGGCGAATCTTATTGTCAAAAGAGAGTCATGATCATATGCCTCCCCTTGAACAGCCCCAGCTCACAAAAACTGAACTGGATCTGATTCATTGGTGGGTCGGCAGCGGGGCTGATTTTGATAAGAAAGTAGCCGATCTTGTTCAAACTGAAAAGATCAAACTAGTTCTTGCATCATTACAGTCTGGGGAAAAGCTCGAAAAAGATCCGGTATCGGATATTCCTGAAAATGAAGTAGAGCAGGCAGATACAAAAGTTGTTCAGGAGTTGCTTGCCCGCGGAGTGGCTGTAATACCCGTCGCTATGAATAGTAATTACCTTTCTGTCAATTTCGTTGCTTTGGATACGATCACTGATAATGATCTGAAATTATTGCAGTCATTAAGCAAACAACTAAAATGGTTAAAGATTGGAGATACTAACCTGGATAATGATAAGCTTAAATACCTTTTGAAATTATCCTCACTTTCTCGTCTTTCAATCGAAAGAACTGCCGTAAATGATGAAGGTATTGCCATGCTGACTAGTTTGCCAAAGCTGACATATTTGAATCTTGTTGGAACATCTGTAACAGCAAAAGGGCTAATGCAGTTACAATCTTTGAAAGGGCTCAGGCAAATTTTCGTTTATCAGACAGCGATTTCTGGTAAGGAGTTTAGTCAGCTTAATAAGATTTTCCCGAAAGCCGTAATTGATACTGGTGGATATAAATTAAAATTCCTGGAAAGTGATACTGTGGAATTAAAATCAGCAAGAGTTAAATTGTAGGTTTTTTCGAAGCTTAATGAGAATTTAACATGCAACTTAATATTTACCTGCATCTTTATTGAAGTTTTTTTATTTTTAGTAATATAGAGCATATGGAAAAAAATATAAGTGGGCAGACCCGTCGGAGATTCATCAAGCAAATTTCATTTGCATCTGCTTTATTATTGACTGGTAGAATCACCAGTCTTTCTGCAGAAGAAGTTTATGGTTTAAAAGCAAAAGTTAAACTGAGATTCGTTCTGGCATCCGACTTTCATTATGGGCAAGCTCAAACCGCATTTGATGAGATGACTGATAAATTTGTCAATCAAATTAATTTGTTCAATAAGAATAATCGCATCGATTTTTGTATACTCAATGGTGACATCATTCATAATGAACAAAATTTACTCCCTTTAGTAAAGAAGAAAACAGATAACATGCAAGTGCCTTATTATGTGGTCCGGGGAAATCATGACATGGTGACTGATGAATTATGGAATGAGGTCTGGAAAATGCCTTTAAATCATTGTTTTGAAGCAAAGGATTCGGCATTTATTCTGGCAGATACTTCTAATATTCAGGGTACTTATGTTTCACCTGATCTGCAATGGTTAAAAGAGAAGCTGGATCAATACAAGAGCAAAAAGAATGTATTTCTGATTCTGCATATCCCTCAGGCCAAGTGGACAGAGCATGCGATAGATACCCCTGAATTTTTTGAATTGATCCATAAATATCCAAATATCAGAGCAGGATTTCATGGTCATGTACATGATCAGGATGGGGTGTTCATGGCAAAAAATATCCCTTTCTTATTTGATTCTCATGTTGGAGGAAGTTGGGGAACACCTTACAGGGGCTTTAGAGTGGTGGAGTTATTGAATGATGGTACCTTGGTTACCTACATGATGAATCCTAATGAAAAGCAGGGAGAACTTAAATATTTAATATGATCTTATTCACGTGGGATTAAAGGCCTCAGATAGAAAATAGGGTCGGAAGGGACTGCCCGTTCAAATGAAAAACAACACCGCGTAAAATAAACCTTGCCGTAGGAGGGTAGCTTCGGGCTATTGAAAATTGGATTTTGAACACAATTTCATCCCGGAACTACACCCGGAGGAAAGGACTGAACTAACCTATTAATACGCAGGTTTTGCTTTCAAAATAAAAATTATAATTAAAAAGCTTTATCTGGACTATTTAATGGCATAATTTAAGCCGTCCTTATAGTCAACTCAGGTTATAAAGTAAGTTTAATACCTCCAAAAAAGTTGCGTTTTGCTGCTGCATTAAAAAATCGACCTCCAAAAGCGTTGATATCGTTTCCAAGGCTGTAGGTTTCATTCAGCAGGTTGTCTATTCCGGCATAAAAATCAAATACCGGTTTTCCTGGTTTAGAACTTCTCCATCCTGCTTTAAAATGCACGAGGTCAAAACTATTCGAGTAAACGCTGTTAGCGTCATTGAGTGCAATTTTTGAGGTGTAGTTATACTGAGCAAACAAGTAAAAGTTCTTTTGAAATCTAAAATCCAGACCACTAACAATCACACTTTGAGGTGTTCCGGTTAAGCGGTTACCTGAAAAATTGTTAGGGCCATTTTGATAGTTCCTGAAAAAGAATTTGCTGAGTGTATAGCTATTCTGAATTTGAAGTCCGCTTAAAAAGCCTTTTGAACCCGGTTCAATAAGCCAATAGCTAGCTTGTGTTTCTATACCTGTCTGCCGGGTACCACCTGCATTTAAATAAAACTCGGTGTCATCTGCATTGACACGACGAACAATTGCATTTTGCAGACGATACTGGAAGATGGATGCATCGATCCAAAGTCGGTCTGTGTTGTTGCGTAATCGGAAGCCGGTCTCGTAGTTCCAACCGGTTTCCGATTCTAAGCTGGTATTAATTTTATTGTCAGATGCTCTAACTTCAGCAATTGTTGGAGGAGAGTATCCTCTGCTCACCGAAGTTCGGAGAGCCAGCAATTCTGAAATTTGGTAGGAGAGCGCAAATCTTGGCATTAATTCGGGATCGAAATCACGTTCAAATCGAGTTGTAGCTGGTGAGATATCCTTCGAAAATACGTATCGGTAATGATTTAAACTTGCAGCAACCTCTGCAGTCAGCTTTTCGCCAAGATTTGCAGAAAAACGCATGAAATAAAAAAAATGACGCGAAATAATGTCGTCTTGAGCTTGAAAATTTCCTTGAACACCTCTGTTGTTGACATAATTTGAAATATCTGCGCTAGTACCCTGTAATTCAAGTCCGGCATTCCATTTCCAATTCACCTGATTATTCTGGTTTCCTGATAATTCGAAGTAGGTTCTTATGCCGGCTGTATTTTCTTTACGTATTTCATAATTCGTGATAAAAGGATTCAGAAAATCTGTATTTGAGCCATATACCGCAAAAACATGCCTTAAATTATCAGCAATCTTCGCATCATTAACAATCCCACCATATAAGGTTTTATTTTCAATCCTTGCTTTTTGTGCAACAGGTCCGGCAACAAATGCAGTTGAAGGTCTGGCGGCTCGTGGGTTTGCGGTGAATTGAGCAAGTGTCAATCCTCCGGGTGTTTTGTACTCAAGGTCTGAGTAAAAAGCAAGCACACGAAGCTGATTGGTTTTAGAATAATTCATTCGGTACATCAATTGTGCAAAATGGCGATTCATCGCACTGTGCTCACGATAGCCATCGGCTCGTTGATAGGAATGGTTAATGTTCAGGTATTGATTTTTGAATTTTTTCTGAACGGCGATTTTCTCATGAAATAATCCATACGATCCACCACTGATATCTGCAGAGGCCCAGGTGCTGTCCGCTTTTTTGTTAGTCGGGTTCAATATCACGACTCCACCGGAATTTGCTCCAAATAAACTTCCATCAGGACCTTTCAAAACTTCAATATTATTTATGCTGTTCACATCAATCAGATTCAAATAGGTATTACCACCGGCATCTGTCAGTGGAAGTTCATCTAAATATATTTTCACATTACGAACTCCAAATGGTGATCTGAGAGAGCTACCACGAATGGACAGACGATAGCTACCTGGTGATCTTTCTTCCATTCTTACACCGGGTACTGCATTAAGCGCCGGCAGCATCGTGATACCGGGCTGGTCCCTTAATTGTTTATTACTGATTAAACTTACTGAAGCCGGGACCTTTAAAATGGGTTGTTCAGTAATGTAGGCCTTAATTACTATTTCATCGACTTTTTGAACCGAATCCACTTTGCTTTGTGCAAAACTTACATGGATCATTAAGGTACATATCAAACTGAATTTTAATCCTTTGTAGCTAAAAGTTTTATTTATTCTCATTTTTTAGTGATTATCATCTATTTTTCTAAGCCAATGCTAATTTATCAAAACTTCTCTTGGCATTCCGGTTTTTAATCAAGCATTACTCGCTTATTGATGTAAAATTTTTGAGTCAATTCATTTTTCCAAAATTGCTTTAATCGAAAAAACCATCCGTAACACGAATGGTTTTTTCATTTAAATATAAAATTGTACTACTCAAAATATTCCTTCATCTTATCGAAAAAGCTCTTTTCATTTTTCCCGGGCTGAGGTTTAAAGTTTGGAGATTCTCTAAGTTTTTCAAGCATCAGGTGTTCTTCTCTTGATAATACTTTTGGAGTCCAAATATTGACATAAATCAGTTGATCCCCTCTGTGATAAGAATTCACTTCGGGTACACCTTTGCCTTTAAGTCGTAAAATTTTTCCACCTTGAGTGCCTTGTTCAATTTTTATTTTGGCCTTTCCGTCTATTGTTGGCACTTCAACACTGGCCCCAATTGTTGCATCAATGAAGCTGATGTGTAGGTCATAAATGACATTATTTCCTTCACGTTTTAATGATTCATGTGGAATTTCTTCTATGAGGATAATAAGGTCACCGGGAATCCCTCCTCTTGGAGCGGCATTTCCTTTACCGCTCATTGACAGTTGCATACCATCACTTACCCCCGCCGGTATGTTTATGGTGATGGTTTCTTCCCCTCTGCTCAGTCCATCGCCATGGCATACGGTGCATTTTGAGGTAATTTGAGTCCCCTCACCATTACAGGTCGGACAGGTGCTTGTGGTCTGCATCTGACCCAATATGGTATTGGTTACCCTTCTTACTGCTCCACTTCCATTACAGGTACTACAGGTATTAAATGAAGACCTATCTTTTGCCCCGCTTCCATCGCATGTATCACAAACAACCTGTTTGTTAACTTTGACTTTTTTCTCTACTCCATTGGCAATTTCTTCGAGACTCAATTTAACTTTGATGCGCAGATTACTTCCTCT
>Ga0194130_10003668_pt1 | contig 20317 bp, 20 predicted proteins | sample TA2KigsurfametaG_FD_160084 | JGI IMG/M metagenome (GOLD analysis project Ga0194130, IMG submission 160084) | Freshwater microbial communities from Lake Tanganyika, Tanzania - TA2015050 Kigoma 12 surface | ecosystem: Environmental > Aquatic > Freshwater > Lake | place: Tanzania: Lake Tanganyika... | reverse complement strand
CGTCGTCCGCGAACTGGTCGGCGCCCTGCCAGGCGAGGCGCTCGATGGCCGGCCCGTCGATGGCCGGGGCGAGGCCGATGGTGCGCGCGGATTCCACGGCGCGCGCGCAATGCAGGTCGAGGTCGGGGCCGAGCCGGCGGTAGATGCGCCCGCCGTCGAAGACCATCGACCCGAGCCAGGCGCCATGGGTGTTGGCGGTCATGATCGGCGTCCTGCCGTCCATCCACGACCCGTTGAAGAAGGTGACCGACCTGCCGCCCGACTGCATGCGCCGCTCCTCGCGTCCGAAGGGGCGGGGAAGCTACTGCGCGGCGCGGAGATCCGGAAGGGGCAGGCGCTGCGCGCGCGTCACTGGCTGGCCCAGAGGATGCGATGGAGGAAGCCGACCTCGCCGCGCCGCCCGAACGCCACGCGGTCGCCGGCGCGCGCGGCGCCGCGCGGGCCGAGCACGATCATGTCGCCGGCGCGATAGACCGGCGCGCGCGCATCGTCGTCGACGCGCATCGCGTAGGCGTGCGGGTCGGCGATGCCCGGGAAGTCGATCTCCGCCCAGCCGTCGCCCGCGGGCAGCCCCTGCGCGTCGAAGCATCCGCCGGCGGCGACGCACCCGCCCGGGATCAGGGGCAGCCGCCTGCCGCCCGACCCGGGGCTGGCGAACTCCGCGAGGCTGCGGCCGGTCGCCGCGAGGATCTTCGAGATCGATTCGGTGGAGGGCCAGCGTGCTCGCCCGCCCGCGGCGAGGCGCTTCGAGCGGTTGAACGTGGTCGGGTCGAGGCCGGCGCGCCGCGCGAGCCCCGAGGGCGAGGTGCCGCTATCGGCCGCAAGCCTGTCGATCGCGCGCCAGATGTCGGCGTGGCTCAGCATGGCGACGAGGCCACCACGCGGCGGCGCGCCTGGACATGCGCCGGATCACGGCGCGCTGCGGCGCGTCAGCGCTGCTGGTCGCGGAACGGATGGGCCGGGTAGACGCCGAGGATGCGCAGGTCGCTGGCGTAGAAGCGCAGCTCCTCCAGCGCCAGCTGCAGCGGGCGCCGCGAGGGATGGCCCTCGACGTCGACATAGAAGCGCGTCGCCGTGAACGACCCGCCGACCATGTAGCTCTCGAGCTTGGTCATGTTGACGCCGCTGGTCGCGAAGCCGCCCAGCGCCTTGTAGAGCGCGGCCGGCACGTTGCGGACCTGGAACACGAAGGTCGTGATGACCCGGCCCTTGCCCGGCCTCGCCACGCGCGGGGTGCGCGACAGCACGAGCATGCGCGTGGTGTTGGAATGGTCGTCCTCGATGTTGGCCTTCAGCGTGGCGAGCCCGTAGAGCTTGCCCGCGAGGGACGAGGCGATGGCCGCGCGCTTGACGTCGCCGCTCGCCGCGATCTCGGCCGCCGAGCCCGCGGTATCCGACCCGACGACGCGGCGCAGGCCGAGCCTGCGCGTCGTGCCGCGGCACTGGTCGAGCGCCTGGACGTGGCTCTGCACCGTGCGGATCGTGCGCAGCGTGGCGCCCTTCGGCGCCAGGAGCTGGTGGCGCACCGGCTGGAACCACTCGCCGACGATGTGCAGGCCGGCGTCGGGCATGAGGTGGTGGGCGTCGGCGACGCGGCCCGCGGTCGAGTTCTCGATCGGGATCATCGCCAGGCGGGCGTGCCCCTTCTGCACGGCCGCGAAGGCCTCGTCGAAGCTCGCGCAGGGCAGGGTGCGCAGGCGCGGGTAGGCGCTGCGGCAGGCGAGGTCGGAATAGGCCCCGGCCTCGCCCTGGAAGGCGATGAGGGCGGGCAGCGTCCTGGGCATGGGTCAGCTTCCGGGGTTGAGCATCTGGCGCGCGCGCTCGAGGTCCTCGGGCGTGTCGACGCCGAGCGGCACCGCGTCGACGACGATGGCGTCGATGCGCATGTCGGCCTCGAGCGCGCGCAACTGCTCGAGGCGCTCGCGCCGCTCCAGTGGCGCGGGAGGCAGCGCCACGAAGCGCGTCAGCGCGGCGCGGCGATAGGCATAGAGGCCGATGTGGTGGAAGAGCGGGCCCGGGCCGGTGGGCGCGGTGGCGCGCGTGAAGTAGAGCGCCCGGCCGATGCGGCGCGCCTCGTCGCGCATCGACAGCACGGCCTTCACGACGTTCGGGTTGGCGCGCTCCTCGTCGCGCACGATCTCCGCGACCAGGGTCGCGATGTCGACCTCGGCGACCTCGAGCGGCGCGAGCGAGGCGCGGATGGTCTCCGGCGCGATGGTCGGCAGGTCGCCCTGGACGTTGACGACCGCGTCGTGCCGCCCCTCGGCATCGACCTTGAGCAGCGCCTCGTGGATGCGGTCCGAGCCGGAGGGATGCGAGGGGTCGGTCAGCACCGCCCGGCCGCCCGCGGCGGCGATCGCGTCGGCGATCGCGGGCTCCGCCGCGGCGACCACGACCGGTCCGATGTCGGCTTCCATGGCCCGGCGCCAGACATGCACGATCATCGGCTCGCCATTGATGTCGGCGAGGGGCTTGTCCGGCAGGCGGATCGAGGCGAGCCGGGCAGGCACGAGGATCAGGGGGTTCCTTGGGCGGCTGGACATGGGCCTCGTCGGGACGGCGTCGGGGCTGCGGCGGATTGTCGCGCCGACGCGGCCCCGAGCGTGACGCGCGCGTGGACCTTAAACCCTTCCGCCGCCAAGGCAAGTCGCGCGGCGGCGCGGGCGCGGTTCGTGTTGAAGCCACGGCGGCGCTTGGGCATATTGCGCGCAATTTCCGCGTCCCCGCGAAGGTTCTTCGTGCAGGGCCCAATCCAGAGGCTGAAATGGATTCGTTCGAGTTCAACAAGATCGCCGGCGCGTTCCTGCTCGCGCTGCTGACGACGACCGTGATCGGCTACGCCGGCAACGCTCTGGTCCATCCGGTGAAGCTGGAGAAGAACGCCTTCGTGATCGACACGACCGCGGTGGCCGCCGCGCCCGCGGTGGCCGCCGCGCCCGCCGCCGCGCCGAAGCCCGACCCGATCTCCCCGCTCCTCGCCGCGGCCTCGGCCGACGCCGGCAAGACCGTGGCCCAGCGCCAGTGCGCCTCCTGCCACAACTTCGAAAAGGGCGGCCGCAACGCTGTCGGCCCGAACCTCTGGAACGTCATCGCCGCGCAGAAGGGCCGCGTCGAGGGCTTCAAGTACTCGTCGGCCATCCAGGCCTCGGCCAGGCAGGCCGGCGACGACGGCAAGTGGACCTACGAGAACGTCAACGCGTTCCTGGTCAACCCGAAGGCCTACATGAACGGCACGCTGATGGCCTTCGCCGGGCTGCGCTCGGCGCAGGACCGCGCGAACCTCATCGCCTACCTGCGCGGCCAGGCCGACTCGCCGGCGGCGCTGCCCTGAGCGGCGCGCAGGCCGCGTCGTCCCGTCGAAGGGCGGCCCCCGGGGGCCGCCCTTCTTCGTTCCGGGCTGCCCGCTCCCGACCGGCAAGCCTCGCTTAACGGCTTGCGCCGAGATTGCTTCCCGACAGGCGCGAATCGACCGCGCCGCAGCAGCGACGGGAAGGGACATGACGCAAGCGATCACGGCCGGACTGAACCTCGACCTCTCGGTTCCCCTCACGTCGCTGCCGCGCGTGGACGGGACGGAGCGCAGGACCTGCGCGCTCGCGCTCCTCTGGTGGCAAGACCTCGCGGGCGATCGCCGCGCGCCGACGCGCCAAGACATCGCCAACGCGCCGGCGCCGGAATTCTGGAAGCACCTCTTCCTGCTGGGCTGCTCGGCGCAGGATGCGACGTCCAACCGCTTCGAGTGGGCGGCGCCGGTCGCCTGCCAGGCGCTGGGCCTCGACCCCAGGGGCCGCAGCCTCGCGCAGGCCTGGCCCGGTGACATGCTCGAGCGCGCCGCCTTCGTGCAGCGCTCGGTGGCCGAGCTGCTGGTCCCGATTGAGGAGACGGGCCGCTGGCGGTCCGCCGAGGGCACCGACGTCGTCTTCCGCTGCCTGCTGCTGCCGGTCGCGGATGGCGAGGCGACGGCAAGCCACCTGCTGGGCGTGATGTCCTTCCACCGCCAGCGCGCCCTTGGCGCTTGAGATCCACGGTGCGGCGTGGCCTTATCCGCACGCCGATGACCGTCGAACTCCAGCGCATCAAGTCGCTCGCCATCCGCCTCGCCGACGCGGCGCGGCCGATAGCCCTTCGCTACTTCCGCAACGATCCCTACACCGAGACCAAGTCGGACGCGTCGCCGGTGACGATCGCCGACCGCGAGTCGGAACGGGTCATGCGCGAGATCATCCGCGCCGAGTTCCCGGAGCACGGGATAATCGGCGAGGAATGGGGATCCGACCGCGCCGACGCCAGCCATGTCTGGGTCCTCGATCCGATCGACGGCACGAAGTCCTTCGTCACCGGCCGGCCGCTCTTCGGTTCGCTCGTCGCGCTGTGTCGAGACGGGAAGCCGGTGGTGGGCGTGATCGACTGCCCGGCCGCGGCGGACCGGTGGGTCGGCGTCGCGGGCGACGCCAGCACGCACAACGGCAAGCCCTGCCGAACGCGCGCCTGCGCGCGGCTCGCCGACGCGGTGCTCTACGCGACCTCCCCCTACATGTTCGCGGGCCGCGACTGGGACGGCTTCGACCGCCTGCACGAGCAGGTGAAGTTCCCGATCTTCGGCAACGACTGCCACGGCTACGGGCTGGTCGCGAGCGGCTGGGCGGACCTCGTGGTCGAGGCCCAGCTCAAGGTCTATGACTGGGCGGCGCTGGTACCGGTGGTGGGGGGTGCCGGCGGCGTCATCACCGACTGGGCCGGGGCTCCGCTCGGCCTGCACAACGACGGCCGCGTCGTCCTTGCCGGCGACGCGCGCATGCATCGCGCGGCGCTTGCCGTCCTGAACGGCGGCTGAGGCCGCGCCCCGCCGGCGGCATCGCCGGAGCGGCCCCCTTGCCGGGAGGGGGTCCGCTCTCCACACTTTCCCGCGCCTCGAACCCCGTGGAGCGGACATGCGTCTTCTGGCCTTCCTCGCAGCGACGGGCCTCGCCGCCGCGGCCGGCCTCGGCCTCGCTGCCCCGGGCGCGCAGGCCCAGGCGACCCGCTCCCATGGCATCGCCATGCATGGCGACCTGAAATACGGGCCGGACTTCCGCCATTTCGACTACGCGAACCCGGACGCGCCCAAGGGCGGCGAGGTCCGCTTCCACGCTGTCGGGACGTTCGACAGCTTCAATGGCTGGATCCTCGGCGGCGTCCCCGCCGGCGCGGCGAGCGCCACCATCGACACCCTGATGGCCAGCTCCGCCGACGAGCCCTTCTCGAAATACTGCCTCGTCTGCGAGACGGTGGAGGTGCCCGACGATCGCAGCTGGATCGTCTTCCACCTCAGGCCCGAGGCGCGCTTCCACGACGGTTCGCCGATCATGGCCGAGGACGTCGCCTGGACCTTCGAGACCATCCGCACCAAGGGCCATCCCTTCTTCCGCTCCTACTACGGCGGCGTGCGCGCCGCCGAGGTGCTTGGCCCGCGCGCCGTGCGCTTCACCTTCTCCGACGCGACCAACCGCGAGCTGCCGCTGATCGTGGGCGAGCTGCCGGTGTTCTCGAAGGCGTGGTGGGCGACGCGCGACTTCTCGCGCCCCTCGCTCGAGCCGCAGCTGGGCTCCGGGCCCCTGCGCGTCGATGCCTTCGAGGCGGGGCGCTTCGTTACGCTGCGCCGCGTGCCGGGCTACTGGGGCCGCGACCTGCCGGTGCGGCGCGGGCACAACAACTTCGACGCCATGCGCTACGACTGGTACCGCGACCCGACCGTCGCGCTCGAGGCGTTCAAGGCCGGCGAGTACGACATCCGGCAGGAGAACCAGGCTCTCGCCTGGGCGACGCGCTACGAGGGCCCGGGCCTCGAGCGCGGCCTCTACCGCAAGGAGGAGATCGCGGAGGAACGCACCAACGGCATGCAGGGCTTCGTCATGAACCTGCGCCGCGAGCAGTTCCGCGACGCGCGCGTGCGCGAGGCGCTGGCCCATGCCTTCGACTTCGAGTGGTCGAACCGCCAGCTCTTCTTCGGCGCCTATGCCCGCACGCGCAGCTACTTCGACAATTCCGAGCTCTCGGCGCGCGGGCTGCCCGACGCGGGCGAGCTCGCGCTGCTCGAGCCGCTGCGCGCGCAGTTGCCGCCGCGCGTCTTCGCCGAGGAGTACCAGCCGCCGCGCACCGACGGCAGCGGCAACCTGCGCGACAACCTGCGCGTGGCGACGCGGCTGCTGCGCGAGGCCGGCTGGCAGGTGAAGGACGGCGTGCTGGTCGACGCGGGCGGCAAGCCCTTCCGCTTCGACATCCTGCTCAACCAGGGCGGTCTCTTCGAGCGCATCGCGCTGCCCTACCTCGAGAACCTCAAGCGCCTCGGCATCCAGGCCCAGACGCGCCTCGTCGATACCGCGCAGTACCAGCGCCGCCTCGAGGAGTTCGACTTCGACATGACGGTCACCGTCTTCGGCGCGTCGGATTCGCCGGGCAACGAGCAGCGTAACTACTGGAACTCCGCCAAGGCCGACGTCGTCGGCTCGGGCAACCTCGCGGGGCTGAAGAACGAGGCGATCGACCGGCTGGTGGAGGCGGTGATCTCGGCGCCCGACCGCGCCGCGCTCGTGACCCGCACGCGCGCCCTCGACCGCGCGCTGCAATGGTCCTTCCTGGTCGTGCCGCACTGGCACACGCGCGTCGACCGCGTCGCCTATTGGGACCGCTTCGCGCGCCCGGCAGTCACGCCGCGCGTCGGCTACCTGCCCTCTGTCTGGTGGGTCGACCCGCAGCGCGACGCCGCGCTGCGCGAGAAGCGGGCGCAGGGGCGGTGAGCGCCGCCCCGCATCGCCGCCGGGGGCGTTGAGCCTTGGGCGCCTACATCGTCCGCCGCCTGCTGCTCGTGGTCCCGACGCTGCTCGCGATCATGGTCATCAACTTCGCGATCGTGCAGGCCGCGCCGGGCGGGCCGATCGACGTCGTGGTCGCGCAGATCAGGGGCCTCAACACGGACGCCACCGCGCGCTTCACCGGCGCCGGGGCGGGCGACATCCAGGGGCAGGGCGGGGCGCCGGGGCAGGGCGGCGACGAGCGCAGCCGCGCCGGGCGCGGCATCGACCCGGAGATCATCCGCGACCTCGAGCGCCAGTTCGGCTTCGACCGGCCGATCGGCGAGCGCTTCGCCATGATGATGGCGCGCTACGCGACATTCGACCTCGGCCGCTCCTACTTCAAGGGGCGCGACGTCGTCGACCTGGTCGTCGACAAGCTGCCGGTGTCGATCTCGCTCGGGCTGTGGACGACGCTGATCGTCTACCTGATCTCGATCCCGCTCGGCGTGCGCAAGGCCATCCGCGACGGCTCGGCCTTCGACGTTTGGACCTCGGGCATCGTGATCGCGGGCAACGCGATCCCGGGCTTCCTCTTCGGCGTCATGCTGATCGTGCTCTTCGCGGGAGGCGGCTTCCTCAAGCTCTTCCCGCTGCGCGGCCTCGTCTCGGAGGGCTTCGCCTCGATGACGCCGATGCAGCAGGCGCTGGACTACCTCTGGCACATGGTGCTGCCGGTGACGGCGATGGTCGTCGGCGGCTTCGCTGGCCTCACCATCCTCACCAAGAACTCCTTCCTCGACGAGATCGGCAAGCAGTACGTCGTCACCGCCCGCGCCAAGGGGCTGCCCGAGCGGCGCGTGCTCTACGGCCATGTCTTCCGCAACGCGATGCTGATCGTGATCGCGGGCTTCCCGGCGGCGTTCATCGGCGTGTTCTTCACCTCCTCGCTGCTCATCGAGGTGATCTTCTCGCTCGACGGGCTCGGCCAGCTCGGCTGGGAGGCGGCGATCAACCGCGACTACCCGGTGATGTTCGCGACGCTCTATGTCTTCACCCTCATGGGGCTGGTGATGAAGATCGTGGGCGACCTGACCTACACGCTGGTCGACCCGCGCATCGACTTCGCGGGGCGCGGATGAGCCTCGCCGGGCGCCTCTCGCCGCTCAACCGCCGGCGCCTGGAGAACTTTCGGCGCAACCGCCGCGGCTTCTGGTCGCTCTGGATCTTCCTCGCGCTGTTCGCGGTGTCGCTCGTCTCCGAGGTGATCGCCAACGACCGCCCGCTGCTCGTGCGCTACGAGGGGCAGCTGCGCGTGCCCTTCCTCGTCGCCTACCCGGAGACGGCCTTCGGCGGCGACTTCGAGACCGAGGCCGACTACCGGGATCCCTTCGTGCGCAACGCGATCGAGGAGAAGGGCTGGATCGTCTGGCCGCTCATCCCCTTCGGCCACGGGAGCGTCGACAAGGACCTCGGCGTGCCCTTCCCGGCGCCGCCCTCGCGCACGCACTGGCTGGGGACCGACGACCAGGGCCGGGACGTCGTGGCGCGGCTGCTCTACGGCTTCCGCATCTCCGTCCTGTTCGGCCTGACCCTGACGCTGGTCAGCTCGGTGGTCGGCGTCGTGGTCGGCGCGCTGCAGGGCTATTTCGGCGGCTGGGTCGACCTGTCGGTGCAGCGCTTCCTCGAGGTCTGGGGCGGCATGCCCGTCCTCTACCTGCTGATCATCCTCTCGGCCTTCATCCAGCCGAGCTTCTGGTGGCTGCTGGCGCTGCTGCTGCTGTTCTCCTGGATGGCGCTGGTCGACGTCGTGCGCGCGGAGTTCCTGCGCGCGCGGAACTTCGACTACGTGCGCGCCGCGCGCGCGCTCGGCGCGGGCGACGCCTCGATCATGTTCCGCCACGTCCTTCCCAACGCGATGGTGGCGACGCTCAGCATGATGCCCTTCATCCTGTCCGGCTCGATGGTGCAGCTCTCGTCGCTCGACTTCCTCGGCTTCGGCCTGCCGCCAGGCTCGCCCTCGCTGGGCGAGATGATCACGCAGGGCAAGAACAACCTGCAGGCGCCGTGGCTCGGCGTCTCGGCCTTCGTCGTGATCGCGGCCATGCTCTCCCTGCTGGTCTTCGTGGGCGAGGCCGTGCGCGACGCCTTCGACCCGCGCAAGACCTTCCGCTGAGGACGATGGCGATGGCCCCCCCGCTCCTCGAGGTCAACGACCTCTCCGTGACCTTCGACCTCGGCGGCGGCCGGCGCGCGACGGCCGTCGACCGCGTGTCCTTCTCGCTCGGGCGCGGGGAGACGCTGGCGCTGGTCGGCGAGTCCGGCTCCGGCAAGTCGGTGAGCGCGCTCTCCGTCCTGCAGCTCCTGCCCTATCCGCTCGCCGCGCACCCGCCCGGCGGCTCGATCCGCTTCGACGGCGAGGAGCTGCTCGGCGCCGGCGAGGCGCGCATGCGCCAGGTGCGCGGCAACCGCGTCGCGATGGTGTTCCAGGAGCCGATGACCTCGCTCAACCCGCTGCACACGATCGAGCGGCAGGTCGGCGAGGCGCTGGTGATCCACAAGCGCCTGTCGCCGGCGGCGGCGCGCGCGCGCATCGTCGAGCTGCTCGGCCTGGTGGGCATGGGCGCGCAGGCCGAGCGCCGCCTCGGCGCCTACCCGCACCAGCTCTCCGGCGGCCAGCGCCAGCGCGTGATGATCGCGATGGCGCTCGCCAACGAGCCCGACCTGCTGATCGCCGACGAGCCGACGACGGCGGTCGACGTCACCATCCAGGCGCAGCTGCTCGAGCTGCTCTCCGGCCTGCAGAAGCGCCTCGGCATGGCGATGCTGTTCATCACCCACGACCTCGGCGTCGTGCGGCGCATCGCGTCCCGCGTCGCGGTGATGCAGTCCGGGCGCATCGTCGAGTCCGGCCCGGTCGCGGAGGTCTTCTCCAACCCGTCGCACGACTACACGCGCCACCTGCTCTCCGCCGAGCCGAAGGGCCGGCCCGCGCCGCGCGACCCCGCGGCGCCGGTCGTCCTGGAGGCGAGGGACCTCCGGGTCTGGTTCCCGGTCAAGGCGGGCGTGCTGCGGCGCACCGTGTCGCACGTGAAGGCCGTCGACGGCGTCGACCTGTCGCTGCGCGAGGGCCATACGCTGGGCGTGGTCGGCGAGTCCGGCTCGGGCAAGACGACGCTGGGCATGGCGCTGCTGCGCCTCGAGGGCTCGCGCGGCGAGATCCGCTTCTCCGGCCGCGACGTGCAGGCGCTGCGCGGCCGCGCCCTGCGCCCGCTGCGGCGCGAGATGCAGGTCGTCTTCCAGGACCCGTTCGGCAGCCTCTCGCCGCGGCTCTCCGTGGGCGAGATCGTCGCCGAGGGGCTGCGCATCCACGGCCTCGGCGCCGACGCCGCCGCGCGCGACGCGACGGTGGTGGAGGCGCTGCGCGAGGTGCGCCTCGACCCGCAGACGCGCCACCGCTACCCGCACGAGTTCTCCGGCGGCCAGCGCCAGCGCATCGCGATCGCGCGCGCGCTGGTGCTCAAGCCGCGCCTCGTCGTGCTCGACGAGCCGACCTCCGCACTCGACATGTCGGTGCAGGCCCAGATCGTCGACCTGCTGCGCGAGCTGCAGGCGCGCCACCGCCTGTCCTACGTCTTCATCAGCCACGACCTGAAGGTCGTGCGCGCGCTCGCCGACGAGGTGATGGTGCTGAAGGACGGGCGGGTGGTGGAGCGCGGCCCCGCCTCGGCGGTGTTCGACGCGCCACGCGAGCCCTATACGCGCGCGCTCATGGCCGCCGCGTTCGAGCTCGCCGCCATCGGCGGCGGCGCGGTGCGCGAGTAGCGCCGCCGCGTCAGCGCTTGGCGATGGTGAGCGTCCAGTCCTTGCGCTGCGGGAAGTGGCGCGCGAGGAAGCGGTAGGTCGTGCGCAGCGCCTTCTCCAGCGTCTCGCTGCGCTCGGTCGCGATCGGCTCCCAGAGCTGGATCAGCTCCTCCCACTTCATGAATCGCACGTGGAGCTCATCGCGCATCGTGCGGATGAACTGGATCTGCCGCGGGATGTCGCGCAGCACCTGCCGCACGTCGGCCATCTGCGTGTAGACCATCTGGAAGATCGACGGGAATTCCTCCATCGGCCCGCGCAGCAGCGCCTGGATGCGGCCGACGTCCTCGAAGGTCTGGCGCTCGCGCCGGTACATTTTCCCGGCGTCGGCGATCTTGCGCTGGATCATCTTGATTTTGCCGTGGCGCTCGCGCAGCGCCTCGATGTAGGCCAGCTCGCGCGCGACCGTCTCGAGCTGGTCGTAGATCATCTCCTTGGTCTCGCGACCCTGGCGCTCCGTCTGCGCGATGTCGACCAGCGCCGCCGAGACGGCGCTCTTCGTCTCGTCGTCGTTCGCCATCTTGTTCAGCACCTGGAACTCGTTCGCCTCGAATTCGCCCGCGGCGCGCGGGCTGATGAGGTTGTAGGAGAGGCGCGCGATGGCGACGGTCTGGTGGTGCGGCTCGACCGTTCAGGACGAGGTGCCGTCGAGGATCTCGCGCGGTATCGAGTCGCCGGGGCGGATCTGCTTCACGTAGCGCAGGCTGCGCGCGACGACCCGCAGCAGCCTGCCGTCGTCGGTGTCGGCGCCGAGGCTGAACTCCGCCGCCAGCGTCGGGATGGTCAGCGACACCTTCAGTTCTCCCATCGTGACGTTGTAGACGGGTTCGTCCGTGGCGGGAGAGACCGCGAAATGCGCGCCCTTCACCGCGAAGAGGCGGTGCTTGAAGTGGAAATGCGTGCTCGCGTCGCGGGCGTTGGCGTCGCCGCTCGCGACATCCTCCTCGACCGGATCGGTGCCGCCGGCGGTGGCGCTGGGGTCGCTGGTCATCGTCCTCGTCGGCGGCCGCGAATGCGCGACCGCTCCGAATGCTTAGGTTGCTGAATAGCCAGGACGACGTCCCGGCTCATTTCGGGGGAGTACTAGCACATTCGGCCACGAGTCCGAAAAGCGCGCGCAGGGCCTGGACCTCCGCGCCCTCGGGCCGTCCAGGACGTGCGCTGGCGTTCCATGCATAGACGTCGAGATGGACCCAGGGGATGCCCGCGCCGACGAATTCCTGCATGAATAGCGCCGCCGTGATCGACCCGGCCATCGGGCCGGAGCTGACGTTGTTGAGGTCGGCGACCTTGCTGTCCAGCATCGGCCGGTAGGGCTTCCAGAGCGGCATGCGCCAGACCGGGTCGGCCTCGGCCTCGGCGTGGCGGGCGAGGGCGGCGGCGACCGCGTCGTCGTTGCAGTAGGTCGCCGGCAGGTCGGGGCCGAGCGCGACGCGCGCCGCGCCCGTCAGCGTCGCCATGTCGACGATCAGCGCTGGCCTGTCCTCGCTGGCGAGGTGCAGCGCGTCGGCGAGGATCAGCCGCCCCTCGGCGTCGGTGTTGCCGATCTCGACGGTCAGCCCCTTGCGCGACTCGATGACGTCCATCGGGCGGAAGGCATTGCCCGAGACGGAGTTCTCGACCGCCGCCACGAGGACGCGCAGCCGCACCGGCAGCCTGGCGCGCACGATCATCCGCGCGAGGCCGAGCACGTGCGCCGCGCCGCCCATGTCCTTCTTCATGAGGCGCATGCCATCGGCCGGCTTGAGGTCCAGGCCTCCGGTGTCGAAGCAAACGCCCTTGCCGACCAGGGTCACGCGGGGGTGCAACATGTCGCCCCAGGAGAGGTCCACGAGCCGCGGCGGGCGCGACGAGGCCCTCCCGACGGCGTGGATCAGCCGGTGGCCCTCGGCGAGGAGGTCGGCGCCGGTGACGACGCGCGACTCCATGCCGAGCTCGGACGCCATCGCCACCGCGGCGGCCGCGAGCTCGCCGGGACCCATGTCCTGGGCGGGCGTGTTGACGAGGTCGCGCACGAAGCCGTCGGCCTCGATGCAGCGCTGGACCGCGGCGCGATCCGCGCCCGCGGGCACCACCAGCCGCGCCGCCGCGCGCGCGGGCTTGCGGTAGCGCGCGAACTGGTAGGCGCCCACGCCCCAGGCGATGGCCGCGCGCGTGGCCGTGGCGGGCGCAAGGTCGCCGGCGACCTTCCAGGCCGCCGCGGGCAGCCGCATCGGCAGGCTCGCGAGGCGCCAGAAATCGGTCGGCGAGCCGTCATTCGCGAAGACGAAGGCGGCGCCGACCGCGCCCTTGCCGCCGGGCGAGGGCAGGAGCGCGAGCTCGCCCGGCTTGCCGGAGAAGCCCGAGGCGTCGAGCCATGCGCGCGTCGCCGCGGGCAGCTTCTTCCTCCACGCGCCGAGCGCGGCGCTGGCGAGGAGGAAGAGCGGGCGCGCGCGCTGCGCGGAAGTCACGACGGCCGATGCCATGGGGATTCTCCGATGCGGCTGGAGGACGGGTCCAACTTGCCCCGTCGGGGAGTTCGTTGCCAAGGGATGGCGGCGCGCGCTACGTCCGCTCCATGGGCAAGACGACTCTATACATCGGCAACAAGCGCTATTCCTCGTGGTCGATGCGCGGCTGGCTGGCCTGCCGCCTCGCGGGCCTCGCCTTCGAGGGGGTGACGATCCCCCTCGACCTCGCGGAGACCCAGGCGCGGATCCGCGCGATCTCGCCCTCGGGCCGCGTGCCCTGCCTGCACCATGCGGGCGACGTCGTCTGGGATTCGATGGCGATCGCGGAATACTGCGCCGAGCTCGCGCCCGGCCTCTGGCCGGCGGATCGCGCCGCGCGCGCGCATGCGCGGGTGGTCGCGGCCGAGATGCATTCCGGGTTCGTCGAGCTGCGCCGCGCGATGTTCTTCAACCTCGGGCGCAGCATGGCCGGGCAGGGCCGCACGCCCGGCGCGCTCGCCGACATCGCGCGCATCTCCGCGCTCTGGTCCGGGACGCGCGCGCGCTTCGGCGCGGGAGGCCCCTTCCTCTTCGGCGCCGGCTTCACGATCGCCGACGCGTTCTACGCGCCGATCGCCTGCCGCTTCATGACCTGGGAGCCCGAGCTCGATGCCGGCGCGCGCGCCTATGTCGAGGCGGTGCTGCGCCATCCGCTGGTCGAGGAATGGGTGGCTGGCGGCGTGGCCGAGACCTGGCGGTCGCCGCGCTACGAGGAGGCGCCGGCGACCTGAGCCGCCGACGGCGCCCTCAGCGACGGATGAGAAGCACCGGCGTGCTGCATTTCGCCAGCACGCGTTGCGCCGTGGAGCCCATCAGCAGGGCGCCGAGCGCGCCATGGCCGTGCGAGCCCATGACCACGAGGTCGAACCTGCCGCTCTCGGCCGCCTTTGCGATCTCGTCGCCCGGCGCGCCGGGACGCGCGACTAGGCGCGACGACCAGCCCTTCTGCTTGAAATATGCGAGCGCGGCCTTGGTCGCGGCGGCCGTCTCGTCGGCGTGCAACTTGTCCACTAGCTCCTTGCCGACCGCGGCGCGCGCGCGGGGAGGCGCCGGCGACTGGACATGGATGAGCACGAACTCGTCCGCCTTGCCGAACATCTCGTCGTGCGCGCCGATATAGGCGAGCATCTTCGCGGTGAACGGGCTGCCGTCGACGGGAAGCAGGATCTTCATGGCGTGTCCTCCGGTGGCGCGCCGCAGGAACGCCCCGGCCGCGGCGGAAGGTGGGGCCTGTCTGGCCGGGCGCAAGGGAATTTTGAGCCCCCTGGCGCGCGGGCGCGTGCGAAGTTGTCGCGATGCGAGACGCCGCCGCGCGACTGCCCCTGTTCCTGCTCTCCTCGGCCTGCGCGGCGACCTTCCTCGTCACCGGCTCGGGCATGGTGCGCGCGCCCTTCCTGCTCGACATGTCGCGGGACCTTGGTGCCTCGCTGACGGCGACCGCGAACCTCTTTTCGATGACCGCCTTCGCGTGGGGCGTCGCGTCGCTCTTCGCGGGCGCCGCCAGCGACAGGCTGGGCCGCCTGGCGATGCTCCTGCTGGCGCATGGCCTGCTCGTCGGCGGCCTCGCCGGGATCTCGCTGTCCGGCGGCTACTGGACCGTCGCGTTCTGGACCCTCGTCGCCGGTGCCGGCGGCGGCGCGCACATGGGCGTCATCTTCGCCGCGGTCTCCGACCGGGTCGGCGAGGGCCAGCGCGGCCGCGCGCTGGGCGGGATCATGACCGGGCAGTCCCTCGCCTTCGTGGCCGGCGTGCCGATCGCCTCCTGGCTCGGCGCGCTGCTCGGCTGGCGCGGCGTCATGGCGGCGATGGGGGCGATCGACCTCGTGGCGATGGCCGCGCTCTGGCTCGCGCTGCGCGGCGACGGCGCGCCGCCGGCCGCCGCCAGCGGGTCGGGCCTGCCCTGGCGGCGCGGCGCGATGCCCGGCCGCGACCTGCTCCTCCTCCTCGCCGCAGGCGTGGGCGAGCGCGTCTGCTTCGGCGTGGTCGCGGTCTACTTCGCGACGATGCTGCAGCTGCGCTATGGCCTCGACCTCGCGGGCCTCACGCTGCCGCTGGCGCTGATGGCGGCGGGCAACCTCGCGGGCAACGCGGTGGGCTCGTCCCTGGCCGATCGACTGCCCGACCGGCCGCTGTCCTTTGCGGCCTCCTGCGCGGGGACCGCGCTGCTGGCGCTGCTGCTCTTTGCCTGGGACCCTGGCCTTCCCGCCTGCGTGGCGCTCGGCTTCGTCTATTCCTTCGTGAACGCGCTGGGCCGCCCCGCGCTGATGGCCGTGCTCGGCGGCGCCCCGCGCGAGACGCGCGGCGCGCTGCTCGGCTTCAACATCACCTGCGCCAGCGTCGGCTGGATTTCCGCCGCGGCGATCGGCGGCATCCTGATCGAGGCCCATGGCGTCGCCGCGCTCGGGCCCCCGACCGCCGCCGTCGCCGTGGTCGCCGCCGTCCTGGCGCTTGCCGCGCGGCGGCTTGCGCGCGCGACCGGGCCGTCCTAGTACCGGCCCCCAATCCGACGGAGCCGCACCCATGCTCGCCCGACTCCTCGCCGAACGCCGCGTCCTCCTCGCCGATGGCGCGACCGGCACGAACCTGTTCGAGCGCGGCCTCGTCTCCGGCGATTCGCCCGAGCTCTGGAACGACATCCATGCCGACCGCATCGCCGGCCTGCATCGCGAGTTCGTCGAGGCCGGCGCCGACATCATCCTCACCAACAGCTTCGGCGCCAACCGCCGCAGGCTGATGCTCCACCAGCTCGAGGGCCGCACCCGCGAGCTCAACCGGCTCGCCGCGCAGCTCGCGCGCGGCGTCGCCGACGCCGCGGGACGGCCGGTGGTCGTCGCGGGGTCGGTCGGCCCGACCGGCGACCTGTTCGCGCCGCTCGGCCCGATCACCGAGGACGAGGCCGTCGAGGTCTTCGCCGAGCAGGTCGAGGGGCTGATGGAGGGTGGCGCCGACGTCGCCTGGATCGAGACCATGTCCGCCGTCGAGGAGATCCGCGCCGCCACGCGCGCCGCCGCGCGCGTCGGCATGCCATTCGTGGTGACCGCGAGCTTCGACACGGCAGGGCGCACGATGATGGGCGTCCAGCCGGGCCGGCTGGTCGAGTTCGCGACCGCGCTTTCCCCCGCGCCGCTCGCGGTGGGCGCCAATTGCGGCGTCGGCGCGAGCGACCTCGTGGCCTCGGTGCTCGCGATGGAGGCGGCGCAGCCGGGGACGGTGATCGTCGCGAAGGCGAATTGCGGCATCCCCCGCGTCACCGCGAGCGGCACGATCTATTCGGGGACACCGGAGCTGATGGCGGAGTACGCGCGCCTCGCGGTCGACGCAGGCGCGCGCATCGTCGGCGGCTGCTGCGGCACGTCGCCCGGCCATCTCGCGGCGATGCGCCGCGCGCTCGACGCGCACGTGCCGCGCCCGCGCCCGGACCTCGACCTGCTCGTCTCGCTGCTGGGCCCCTTCGTCTCGCCGCCGGCCGCGCCGGGCCGCGAGGGCGCCGCGCGCCGGTCCACGCGGCGACGTGGCTGAGCACGCCCATGCTGCGCGCCGCGGCCTTCATGTCGCTCGCGATCCTGTGCTTCGTGGCGCAGGACGCGGCGATCAAGTGGCTCGCGGGCGGCTACGGCGTGATGCAGATCGTCCTGCTGCGCACGGCACTGTCGCTGGCGCTGGTGCTCGGCTTCGCCGCGACGAGGGGCACGCGCGTGCTTCGCACGGGCCATCCCTGGCTGCATTGCGCGCGTGGCGCGCTGCTCTTCGTATCGGGCGCGACGTTCTTCTACGCCTTCGGCCACCTGCCGCTCGCCGACGCCTACGCGATCTTCTACATGGTGCCGCTCGCAAGCACGCTGCTCGCGGCGTTGCTCCTGGGCGAGCGCGTGCCGTCGCGCGCGGCGGCGGCGATCGCCACCGGCCTCGCCGGCGTCGGCATCGTCGTGGTGCCGCAGGTCGGCGGCGGCGAGGTCCTCGCCTACGCGGCTTGCGTCCTGGGCACGCTCAGCTACGCCTTCGTCGGCGTGATCACGCGCAAGTTGAGCACCGGCGAGACGCGCCTCGCGATGCTCTTCTATCCCTGCGTCGTGATGGTCACGCTCTCGCTCCCGCTGGCATCCTTCGGCTGGTCGACGCCGGCCGGCGCCGACATCGCCGTCTTCGTGGCGGTCAGCGCTCTCTGGCCGCTGGCGACGATGTTCTTCGCCGCGGCGCTCAAGCATGGCGAGGTCGCGCGCATCGTGCCATTCGAGTACAGCTCGATCATCTGGGTGGTCGCGGTCGACTTCCTGCTCTTCGGCATCGTGCCCGCGGCCGCGACGCTGGCGGGCAGCGCGGTCATCATCGTCGCCTGCCTGCTGCTGATCGAGCGGCGCCCGCGGCAGGCGGCCTGAGCGATGCGCAGGGCGGGAGGCCATGGCGGGCGGCGCGGCGACGCGCGGCAGGAGGGGCCGGTGCAGGGCCCTCGCCCCGCGCAGGCGCACCGCCACGCGAGCGACCTCGTGCGCGTCGCCGGGCTGCACGCGGTGCAGGCCCTCTTCGCGCGCGATCCGGCGCGGATCGAGCGGCTCTTCCTGCTGCCGGCGCGGCGCGACGCCGCCCAGCCGATCCTCGCCGCGCTGTCGCGCGCGCGCAGGCCCTGGCGCGAGGTGGGCGAGGAGGAACTCGCGCGCGTCGCCGGCAGCGCGATGCATGGCGGCATCGTCGCGGTGGCGCGCCCGCGCCCCGTCGGCCGCTTCGATCCCGCCTCGGTCGCCGCCTGGGCTGCGCGCGGCAGGCCCGTCCTGGTGCTCGACGGCGTGTCGAACCCGCACAACCTCGGCGCCATCGCGCGCAGCGCCGCCTTCCTCGGCGTGGAGCGCATGGTCCTCTCCGGCCATCCCGCGCAGGCGACGCCGTCCGATGCCGCCTACCGCGTCGCCGAGGGCGGGCTCGACCTGCTCGAGATGTGGCGCGCGGACGACCTGCCGGCCGCCCTGGCCGCGCTGGGGCGGCATTTCCGCGTCGTCGCGACGGCGCTCGCGTGCGACGCGCGCCCGCTCGCGGAGGTGCCGCGCGACCGGCCCGTGGCGATCGTCCTCGGCAACGAGGAGCGCGGCCTGGGCCGCGCGACGCTCGAGGCCTGCGCGATGGTCGCGAGCATCCCCGGCAGCGGCCTCGTCCAGTCGCTGAACGTCGCCGCGACGGCGGCGATCGCGATCCACCACTTCGCGCAGCCGCGCTGAGGCTTAGCCCGCACGGCATCGTGGCCTAGTCCCGCAGGCATGTTCCCGGCCCCGGCCCCGCCGCGCTTTCCTGCGCGCGCTGACAGGGGAGGGGCCATGGACACGACGCACGCGATCCTGCCGGGGCGGCCGGCGATCGAGCTCAGCCACCGCAACCATTTCCGCTTCGGCTACGACGGGCGCTGGTTCGTCGCGCGGCCATCGCCCTATGCGTCCTGGGAGGTCGCCTATGGCCGCGCGCCCGCGGTCCCGGCGGACTGGCGGGCCGCGTGCATCGACACGGCGCGCCTGCTGCGCGCGGCGAGCGACCAGGACCTCTGGGTCCTGTCGTCCGGCGGCATCGACAGCGAGGTCGCGCTGCAGGCCTTCATGTTCGCCGGCATCCCGGTGCGCGTCGCCATCACGCGCTTCGCGCGCGACCTCAACCGGCACGACATCGTGCACGCGATACGCTTCTGCGAGGCGCACCAGCTGCCCTACCGGCTGCTCGACATCGACATCGAGCTGTTCTTCGAATCCGGCGCCGCGCTCGACTACGCGCTGCGCGCGACCTGCGTGCAGCCGCAGCTCCTCCACACGATGTGGGCGATGGACCAGGTCGATGGCTACCCGGTCCTCGGCTCGGGGGAATGCTATCTCGTGCGCCGCGTCCCGGATCCCGAGGACCCGGACGACCGGCCCGCGCCGGCGCAGGCCTGGGAGATGCACGAGAAGGAGCGCATCGCCGGCTGGTACCGGCACCTCCTCGCCACCGGCCGCGCGGGATGCGCTGGTTTCTTCCAGTTCGACCCGGGGAACATGCTGGCCTTCCTGCGCGACCCGCTCGTCGCCGCGCTGTGCGAGGACAGGTTGCCGGGCCTGCGCGATTCACGACCGGTGAAGGGCGACGTGTACCGGCGCCACTTCCTGCTGCCGCCGCGTCCGAAGTTCCACGGCTTCGAGAACGTCATGCATCTCGACGACGCGCTGCGGCCCGTGCTGCGCGAGCGGCTGGGCGCGAATGACGCGGTGGCGCGCACGCCCTACGCCGACCTCCTGGCGGGGCTCGCGCCTTGAGCGCGGCGCCGCTGGCCGCGCCCGCGCCGGCGATCGAGCCGGTCCAGGGCGGACCGGCCTTCCGCTTCGGCTTCGACGGCGAGGCCTTCGCCAGCCGCCGCTCGCCGGCGCAGCGCTACTGGACCGAATACGTCCCCGCGTCGCGCGTCCATCGCGGCTTCGCGGCGGAGTATGCGCTCGCGCTGGTCGACCTGGCCGGGCGGCTCGGCCGGATCGAGGTCGCCTGGGCGGGCGGCCCGGTCGGCCTCGCCGCCGCGGCGCTCGCGCCGCGGCTTGGCCTGCCGGCGCGGGTGCTCTCGCTGGCGATCGACGGCAAGGGCCCGCCCACGCCGATGACCGGACTTCCGGCGCGGCGCGTCGAGGCCTCGTTCGACGCCTTCGAGTCCTTCGCGCTGGGCTTCGCGCGCGCGGCCGGCTGCGGCAACGCCTGGGCGGCGCTCTCGGCCTTCGCCGCCTCGCACGCCGAGTGGCCGGTGCTCGCGGACCATGGCGAGGTCAGGCTCCTCAACCACGGCATCGACGAGCGGCTCGGCATCGTCGCCGCGCCGGCCAGCCTCGCCCTCGTCGACAACGAGGCCTTCACCGCGCTCGACCGCTGGCTGCGCGCGGAGCGGCGGCCTGGCGAGTCGCAACTGCTGCGCTGGACGCCCGAGCTGGTCGCGGCCCAGCTCGACTCGCCCGCGAGCCGGGCCTGGATGGCGGATTCGGTGGCCGGCGGCGCGGCGGCGCTTCGCGCATGGACAAACCATGCAGCGCGCGGCGCCATGTGGCGGCGCGCCTTCCCGGGGCTGCGCCACGCCGATCCGCGCGCGGCCTGGGCGGACCCGGCCTTCCGCGCGCGGATGCAGCGCCTGTCGCTGCGCATGCGGCGCGCCCGGCCGGGCTGCTCTACCCAGCATTTCACGCCGCTCCACCGGCTGTTGCCGCGGCT
>Ga0194130_10003667_pt1 | contig 20318 bp, 17 predicted proteins | sample TA2KigsurfametaG_FD_160084 | JGI IMG/M metagenome (GOLD analysis project Ga0194130, IMG submission 160084) | Freshwater microbial communities from Lake Tanganyika, Tanzania - TA2015050 Kigoma 12 surface | ecosystem: Environmental > Aquatic > Freshwater > Lake | place: Tanzania: Lake Tanganyika... | reverse complement strand
TGACGTCGAACACGTACGACGGGATCGACCCCAAAGTGGTCCTTCTGGTCGAGGCGTTCGGAGATCACCAGGTGGCGAACGTGTCCACGGAGATGTTGGCGCGAACGATCGGAGCCCGAGTCCATTCCCCCGCTCTTCGTGAGGGACGAAGCCTCAGTTCGGTCCCCCTCTGGGGAATCGAGCCGATCGTCGATTATGGCGATGCCTCCGCCAAGTTGGTGATGTGGGATTACGGAACGCCGCCTCCGCCGGTGGGACCACGCCCCCCGATAGGTGCGGAATTCGGCCGGGATCCGCATGGCGCAGGCAGTGACGAGCCTAATGTTCTCATCCAGACTCTGAGATTCCTCCTGGACGGCACGCTGATCGATGTCTGTCGAGGTCCCTGTGTCGGGACCCAGATAGACCAGCAGTGATCGACTGGCGCCGATGGCGGCCGTGATCTCTCCAACCGATCGGTACGTCACTCCCGCCACGGCTCGGTGAACGTAGGTCAGACGGCCGTTGGCCCCGACGAGACCCTGATCGTGTAGATCGGCGATCCACCGCTCCATGATGCGCGGCGTCAGTTTCGTGACTCGATGGTGACCGATCGCCGCGCTGATAATCGGGATCATTCGCCGATAGGTCCGCAGAGTCGTCGGCGAGAGATCGTGACGCGACGTCTCGAGCCACTCGTCGAGGAGACCGGCGACGGTGAGATCGACCGCGTCGGTGACCTCGCCGACGTAGCCGCCGATCTCACGGGCGAGCCAGCGTTCCCCCTCGTCTACGTCTTGCCGGAATGACCAACGCGAAGAGGACAGCGAGAGCAATCGGAATCGCAATCAGCACCTTGCCAGTAGTGGACACACCACCAGAGTTCGAGCCAATCACAATGCCAACTGCAAATGATGCGTCATCTCCTGCAACGTTCTTGCCGTTCAAGGCCACGCGGTGATTACCGCTCTCAGCCCCACGTGGAAGCGGAAATACTGCAGAAGCCGTGCCCTCACTATTCACAGTCACAGTTCCGAGCAATGTTGGCGTCGAGAACAACCACACTTCAACATCTGAGTTCGGTGCGAAACCAGATGCTTCAACCTGAATTTGGTCACCTTCGCTCAGTCGGATGTTGCCCTCTGAGTCAAGCGGTGCGACAGCACCATCAGCTGTGATAGCAGAAATTGTCGCTGACAAATCACCTGCAGAAACAACCAACTGGTCATTGCTGCGTGACAACGTTGATTCAACAGGTTCACCACCAACCAAAATCGACGCCTCACCAGGAGCAGCTTCAGCAATCTCAGGAACCGTCGTTGTGGTTGTTGTTGCCGCAGTTGTTGCCACAGGTCGGGGCACCGTCGTAGTCGTAGCTGCGGCAAGAGTTGTATTCGTTGCACGCTCTGCCGTTGTCGTACTCGTCACCACGCGAGCGATCTGTGTCTGACGAAGAGACACCGTTGTCGTTGGTGCAACCTCACTAGTTGTTGTCACCGAAGCAACAGTCGTCGTTGGCGCTGCAGTCGTCGTCGTTGTCCGAGGAACCGTCGTCGTTGTAGTCGTGGTTGTCGTAGTCAACGTACTTGTACTTGATGTTGGAGTGACGCCACCTGTGAAAGTGAAAGAAATGACAGAGGTGGCCTGACCTGAGATGGACCCGACACCTTGAATAGTCACGGTCACCGTGGCATTCTGATTTGTGCTCCCCGAAATTTGACCTGTTGAGGTGCTTAAGGACAGCCCTGTCGGGAGCGTTCCCGAGATAATGGAGTACGCAACTGTCCCTGTCATTCGACTCGGGACCAACACAGGTGTGAGCACGTTACTTCCTGCTTGAGCCGTAACCGCCACGATGTCTGGATTGAGAGATCCTCCAACACTTCCAGACCATCCAAGCGCGTTTACGAGAAGACGACGAAAAGAATTGCTCGCCGAGGTGTCCGATAACTCAGCCGCTCCGTTTGTAGTGGCAAATGTAAACACTCGACCAGTCTTTCCTGCAGGGACCCAACCAGCCATGCCGACACCCCCGACACCCGTGGCACCACCAATCGGAAGCTGACCAGGCGAAATCGCGGCTGGAATGTTGCTGACCACTGGGTCCCACGTTGCGTAGTAAAAGCCAGTAGCACCGGTTTTGAGAGTTAGGAAACTTAGTGAACCATTATAATCTGCCGGCTGAAATACAAAATCAGAATTAACGCCGGTGTCAATCAACGTCGAGAGTGGTCGTTCCCAACGATAGAAACGCACTTTCTGATTCGAACCGTACGCGCAACCATTCCGGATTTGGGTTGGCATTAATGCATCTAACCCGCCCCATGCGCCGGCGAATGCCATTGCACATGCATTCCAGGCTTGCCATTCGCCAATGACCATCCCACCGCCTGCGATAAGGAAGTTGTCAATTACTTGAAGATCACTTGCGTCAAATTGATTGAGATACGAGGAGATATAATTATTCTGACCTTGTAAGTAGACGACGTCGTAATTCGAAGTTGTCACTGTGCCAGCAACAGTTGACAAGGTGTAATAGGGGTTTCCAACTGTGACACAGAGGTTTGTGCCAGACTCAAGGGAAGCTTTTACTGCAGCATCATTAGTTGTGTCCTCAGTTCCAGGACCAGATGCGGTCATATAGACCCGAACCCCGCAAGAATTTGCCGTGACTAGTTCATCCGAAGAATTTGAAGATGCCTCCAGAGGTTGGAGGAGCGATGCGCTTGTAATCGGTACAATTGCTGAGAAAGCGAAAATCATTTGCCTAAACAGCGAGACGCTTATTGAACGAGTCCGGTAATCCATGATTTTATGATGTTTATAGTCTCGCTCAACTCTTTGCAAAAGCCGCGAGGTGTGCAGCGGCATCGGCGGTGATTTCGGGGCACACAATCGGAATAACTTCAGTTGCGTGCATGGTGCCAAGCACATTGCGACAACGCGTTGACACGCCAGCCTCGAGCAACTTTCGGTAGAAGGCGATGCCTTCATCGCGAAGAGGATCACATTCGTTCACGCTGATGACGGTTGGTGGGAAACCGGAGACATCATCGGTGGATGCCCAGTACGGCCACGCAACCGGGTCACGCTTCTCGAGGTGTTCGATTCCGTAGGCGAGCGCAGGACCATTGCCACCAAGTGTAATAAAGATGCCGTTGTTTTGAACCGTGCTTGGAAGTTCAGGACGCGGGTATTCACCCGCAATGTATGGACAGAACGCATACAGGCCCTTGACGAGATCTAGTTGATTATCCCGCTTCAACTTCAGGCCAACTGCAAGAGTGAGGTTTCCACCACCGCTTTCACCGCTGACGACGATGCGTGTGTTATCAACACGCAGTGCACCAGCATTTGCATGCACCCACTTCAACCCTGAAAGACAGTCGTTTAGCCCGCCGGGGAAGGGTGCAATGTCATTCACTGAACTTGGCTGCATTGAGTTGCGGAATTCGACCATGACAACACAGATGCCATGATGCGCAATGATCTTGCTCCAGGCGCGGTAGTTGCCCATGGTGCACGAGTGCGATGCCATGCCACCGCCGTGGATGTAATACACACACGGAACAACCTCATCACCGATGGGACGAGTGACCTCGAGATGAATGACGTTGCCATCAGGCTGCGATTCGATCTTCTCGGTCCACATCTCTAAACCTTTGGCCGTCGCCACATCTTCAGTGTCGCAGATTTCCATTAGTTGGCGCTGACCCTCAACAAGCTTCAGTGCTTCCGGCGATTGAGCTGCTACCAGCACGTCCTCGCGAGACGCATAGACAGGCGGTTCACCTGACGGCATCAAGTTGAGGATTGCCCGTACTCGAGGGTCGAGTCGGGTGTCTGCGTCTGCGTTGTAAGCCATGTCAGTGGTGTCCTTCGTTCAATCGGTTGTCGCTTCGCACTGCATTGTCGCACTTCAGCCGAAGGCCTCGAGCAACTCAGCGAGAGCATCGCGAATGGCGGGGTCGGCGATGACATCTCCGTCGGAGGCGACCTTGTCTGCGATGCCGGGTGATGTGACTGTGGCGACGATTGTGTTGCCGAAGAAGGGGAGCAGGTCGCTGAGTGCCTTGCTGATGTTCTTGCCACCACTTGGACCAGGGGTGACGCAGATGAGTGCCACTTTCTTGTCACGAAGAGCCCCCGCACCTTTGGGTCTCGTCAGCCAGTCAATGGTGTTCTTTGTGAGCGCCGAGTAAGAGAAGTTGTATTCCGGTGCGGCAAATATGGCACCGTCTGCGGCTTCAACGGCGTGTCGAAGTGCTTTCACTGCGTCAGGGAGGTGCTCGCCTTCGAGGTCTTCGTTGTAGAACGGCACAGCGCTGAGGTCGAAAAGCGTCACAGTCACATCGGCGGGGCTCAACTGTTGAAGTGATCGGAGAATGCGCGTGTGAAACGAACCGACGCGAGTCGAGCCACTGAAAGCAACGATGTTCTTCAATCAAGGGTCCTTAGTTTGAGAATGATCCGGAAGGAAGGTCAGCTTCACCACTCACGATGGCATCGACAATTCGTTTGGCGACGTTCGCGGGTTCAAGTCCTTGAGGGAAACGTGGCGCTGTACCTGCGACAGCTCGAGTAGCGAGACCAGTTTCAGTATGCGGCGGTCGAGCATCGATGACTCGAACACCCAGTCGACGTGCCTCACGGCTGAATCCTTCGTTGAAAGACTTCACCGCCGCCTTTGATGCTCCGTATATCGCCATGCCCGGAAGGTTCTGTTCAGCAATGACACCTGAGATTCCGACGATGACACCACCTTTCGACATTTTTGGTAGCGCAGCTGTGCACAGGAAGATGTGAGCGAAAGTGTTTGTGAGAAACAGCTCCTCGACCGTGTCTGTACTTGTTGCACTGACATCGCCGAAAGCGACGATGCCGACAGCATTAACGACGACATCAAGATGTCTGTATTGATTGACGATGTGGTCGACCACATGGTCGGCATTCTCTGGAAGTCTCAGATCTGCCACGACGTGACTTGGTGAATCGACACTTGACCGGGAAACAGAGACAACGGTTGCACCTTGTTGGCGAAGTTGCTCAGCCACAAGGTGGCCGATTCCCCCCGTGCCACCTGCAACGAGCGCCACTTTTCCACTGAGTTCGAACGTTTCAACCACGGTATCAAACGCTACGACACCAATGCTCGCAGCTACTTGTCGAGGTGTGAGATGCGTCAGGCGGTTGTGTCGGGCACCCAGTTTCCATGGAAGCCGTTGGGTACACGAACGGGAAGATGAACCACCGCCACCGGATCAGCATCAAGTGCCTGTGCGTCGAAAACCGCCAAGTCTGAAGTATTCGATGACGTGTCATGACGCAGAGCCATCACATACCCGTCGTCTTCTTGTTGCGAGTTCTCGCGAGGTATAAACACCGGTTCGCCATAGCCGAATCGCGGCTGGTCGCTACGAGCAGTAATCGCACCACTGTGATGGTCGACCTTAATCAGCGTGTCTTGGGCGAATTGTTTCCCGACACCTGCTGAGTATCCGTATCTATAGGGAAGGCCAATGAGTGACTCATTGATTCGCGGAAACTCTTGTGGCCTGTCGCAGACACGTGTTGTTGACGACTTGCCGGTGAGTGGGTTCAGCCGCCAGCGGTCGAGAGTGGGGTCGCCTTCACTTGGTCCACGACGCTCACGATCAAACATCTTCGGATGACGCGCTGCATCTAGCACCACGTCGTCTCCGTCGTCGTAGGCGTTCATCGGATGAAAGATGTAACACGGGTCAATAGACACCCACTTCACATCGGCGGCCGTTCCTTCGCGAGGGAGAAGACCGACACGTGCGTCGTACTCATGGTCCCAGTAGTACGGCAATGATGACCCGCCCATCGCTGCGTCGAGGTTGAACACACAAGGAAGGTCGAAGACCAACACGTATTTTTCAGTGAAGGCAATGTCGTGAATCATTGGCCCGCCTTGCACGTCGATGTCGACGGCTTTGCGCACCTGACCCGAAGCGTCAACAACGAGATACTGCACCTTGTTGCCCCAGCCCCACCAATAGGTCATCACGTGTAGCTCACCTGTTTGTGGGTCTTTCTTTGGGTGCGCCGAGAAGGCGTAGGGAAGTGTTCCCTCCAGATTCGACACCTTGATGGTGTCGAGGTCGTATGACAGCTCCACCGGTGGTGAACCAGCTTCGACGATGGCGAATGTCTTGCCCGCGTAACCGATGACGTTTGTGTTCGCAGCGAACGTGGGGTGATCTGCGGGCCAATCAGACGGTTTCGCATCTTCTCCGAGTGCGCGAGATACCTCTGGGTTGCGCACCCAGCGATTGCGGTACCACTCGGCTCGACCATCACGAAGGCGGATGCCGTGCACCATGCCGTGGCCAGTGAACCAGTGATACTTCGCCGCGTTGACTTCGCCGATCGGATTGGGACCATTGCGCAAATAACGACCGTCAAGTTCCTCGGGCAATAGCCCCGTCACGTTCAAATCAGTGATGGTGACTTCATCGCGAACGGGTGCAAGATTTCCTTCAAGAAATGGATTGCGTGTCGCGTCAGCGGTGCTCATGTCGCGATGGTACCGCTTCTACTTGAACGAGAGTGTCGTAGAACGCAACACCTCCGCCCCAATCAGTCGGGGTGTCACTTGTCAACACATTGACCGTGTTCTTGTCGCGGGTGCGTGACCATGTCCAACCAAACGGAACAATCACCATGCCAGGCCGTGTGCGAGTAGTAGATGCAACCCGCGCAACGACCTCAACTGAACCACGATCGTTGAACACGCGCACCAGTTCGCCGTCTTGGATGCCCCGAGCCCGCGCATCATCGGCGGTGATGTCGCAATACATCTCACCTTCTGGGTCAGCGTGCGCCGAAAGATGCGAGTACGACGTGTTGAGAAAGCGTTGATGAGTTTTCGGCGACATCAACACAAGCGGGTATGTGGTGGACATTGGTCCGGCTGGGCCCTCGTTCGCTGTGGCGAACCGCGGAAGGCGACCGTGCCCTTGACGTTCGAGCTCGGCATTGGCGAATTCATGTCGTCCAGATGTCGTCGCGAAGCCGCCATTTGCATATGGCCGAAGATCATCAGGCACGGGAAGTCGAATGACCGCATCACGTCGCAGAGTGTCGACATCGACGCCGGTGAGATAGCGCTCAAGTAGCGAGTCATCTGATTCAAACAGCTCTGGTTCGGTAAACCCCATCGCACGTGACAGCCTGCGCCATAGCTCGGTGTTCGGCACGCTTTCACCAACGGGCTCGATTGCCTTGTGGTTGTAACCGAGGTATAGGTGGCCCCAAGCAGTGACGACGTCGTCTTGTTCCAGCTGCGTGCATGCCGGAAAGATGACGTCGGCAAAACGTGCTGTATCGGTCATGAATTGTTCCGACACCACAGTGAACAAGTCCTCGCGCGAGAGTCCCTGCATGGTGAGACCTGCCTGTGGGGCAGTGGCCACCGGGTTTCCGTTGTAGACGAATAGTGCCTTCACCGGTGGGTTCAGTTCTTTTGTGGTGAGCGCCCAGCCGATGGTGTTCATGCTGATCGGGCGACGTGGTTTCCCCGCGGCAAGGTGTGGCGCGTCGAATGATGAGTCGTTCACGAAATCATTGACGTATGAACCCACACTTCGTGAGTACCCACCGCCTTTGAGTTTCCACGCACCAGTCAAAGAGGGGAGGCACACGATGGTTCTGAAGAACTGTGCACCATGTTCGCGATGTTCGGCTCCGATGAGGGTACGAATGAACGCAGGTGTTGTCGTGGCGTACTCTCGCGCAAGCGTCTCGATGACGTCTGCTTCGATTCCACAAATCGCCGCCGAATGCGAGGGTGTCCACTCTGCGACATGCGCAGCCAACTCTTCAAAACCACTTGTGTGGTTGCTGACATAGTCATGGTCGACTAAGTCATCTCGGATGATCACGTGCATCATTGCCAACATCAAGGCGATGTCAGTGCCGGGCAGTGGTTGGATGAACTGATCTGCAGCGTCTGCGGTGATGGTGCGAACCGGGTCGATCACAACAACCTTCGCGCCATTGGCGCGTGCCTCCTCAATGAACGGCCACAGGTGGCGGTTCGTCAGCTTGGTGTTCGTTCCCCACAGCAACACGAGTTTGGAATAGCGAACGTCAAGTGGGTCGCATGTAAGTGGAGATCCGATTGCAGTGACCGTCGCATAAGCAGCAGTTCCGCCACAGAGCGAGTCAACTTGGCGAGACGAACCAAGCTTGGCGAAGAAACGCCGGTCAAGCGAGTTCATCATGAGTGACCCTTGTGTGCCTGCGTCGCCCCACGGAACAATGGCTTCACCGCCCCATGAAGTGATCACATCGTCGAGTCGCGTCGCAACGAGCGCCAACGCTTCGTCCCAACTTGCTTGACGGAACTTGCCCTCACCTTTCGCTCCGTCACGAATGAGAGGGGTGAGAATGCGGTCGGGGCTGTATACGCGATCGAGAATGCGATTGACCTTGGGGCACAACTCGCCCTGTGAGTAAGGATGAGCTGGGTTGCCGCGAATCTTGACCGCAACACCACCCTCGACTGTCACTTCCCAGCCGCATGAGTCGGGACAGTCGTGGTGACATGTTCCGAGCACCGTCGATGAAGTCACCTCTTTATTCTGCCAGCCGCGCCTTCATCAAGCGAATAAGTAATGCAGCATCAATGTCCCAGTCTGCGGGAACGATGAACGTGTGCTTGTTGACCTTGTAGTCGGCGAGCTGATCCGATGAAGATTTCAGCAATGTGGGGCTGAACATGTTGATTGTCAAGTGGTTCTTCGATGCGGAAAGGCCGAACACGTAAGTGTCGCCGCTCTTCAGCATCGGCTGGTTCCATGCAACGACCAGTTCCAATGTCGGGTACTTCTTTTGAATGACTCCAAATATCTTCTTTGCTGTTTTTGCATGTGTCGGCGCAAGGGATGCGAAATAGTCCTTTGGAGTGGCAAAACGCCGGGAAGTGGTCGAGCCACGATGGTGCATCACGAGTGCGTTGGCATGAGCTTGACTGAAACTGTGCTTCTCGCGGAGAAATGCGATTTGATCCGGGTATTTCGCATCGCCGAGCTTCTTTAACAGTCCCAGCCAGTGCGACGCAGGTTTTCCATGTTTCTTCTCGATAGCGGAAAAGTGCTTTGAGCGCTCACCTTCAGTTGCGCTCATTGCGATGAGATGTGGGCTCGGAATTCCATGTCCGCAAGTCGCTTCTTATCGTCAGCAGACAATTCACTCAGTCGTTCGAGTGTGACGGAATTGATCTGGGCGGTGCATTCGAACACGTGAGGATATGGCCCGACGGGCGCACCCGTGTCGAGGCCGACGTCGAACGTTTCACCACTCATCGAAAACACAATCGGTACTGTGGCATCGAGGCGAGCTGATGACTGTGGGTCACCGTCAACTGTCAAGTACGCGGTTCCACCTGCACCCATGCCACCGTCGTAGTCGAACTCGACGATGACTTGGTGGGCACCGGGTAGAAGTGTTTTCCCTTGAACTTTGGTGAAGACGCGCCCAAACAAGTTGTAGTAATACACCGGAGCACCATTGTCGAGATAGAGAGACCAGCCTGCGAGGTTTCCGCCTTGGCAACAGATGACGCCGGAGTCATCTGAAGTGCCCGTCTCGATTTCTGCAGTGATGCGGAAGGAACAGTTCTTCAGATTGACAACTACTGGCTCTGGTATGCGCACATGCGAACAGTTGTATGTCATTGATGTCAGGGCACCGAGAGCCGACGGCACAACGAGGTCTGGGTGACGTCCTGAGCCTGGGTCTCGAAGTGGGTACACGAAGCATCTCTTAGCTTCGGCATCAAAGAGTTCAATCAACTCGGCAAGTTTTTTCGGATACTTGTCAGCAAGGTCAACAGCTTGTGAGAAGTCATCCTCGATGTTGTACAGCTCCCATTTTTCTTGCGGCCCGTCAAACGGCATCGCTATGAATCGAATCCAAGGCGGGCGACCGTGAAAACAAGATGCAATCCAGCCATCGTGATACATCGCACGATTTCCCAGAATTTCGAAGTACTGAGTGGTGTGTTTGCTCGGGGCAGCGGCATCATTGAACGAGTACTCCATCGACACGCCGTCGACAGGGTCTTGTGTAACACCATTGACAACGTCGGGCTGGTTGATACCTGCAGCTTCGAGAACAGTGGGCCAGATGTCAACCACATGGTGAAATTGGGATCGAAGTTCACCTGGTTTGGTGAAGCGGCTCGGCCAGCGCATGACCATGCCGTTGCGCGTGCCGCCAAAGTGCGATGCCACTTGTTTCATCCATTGGAAAGGGGAGTCAAGAGCCCATGCCCACGCGATGTTGTAGTGGTTCTCGCACTTTGCTGATCCAAAATCATCGATGTGTTCTAAAAGCCACTCGGGATCTTCGGCAATTCCATTCTGGAAAGACGGCGCTGCCCATGCACCATTCACAGTGCCTTCAGCCGATGCACCATTGTCACCTGTGATGTAGATGACAAGTGTGTCTTCCTTCGCACCTATCGCGTCAATGTGCGAGATGAGTCGACCGATGTGGTGATCGGTGTGCGCAAGGAACGCAGCAAACACTTGCATCAAGCGCGAGGCGACCGGCTTGTAGCGGTCTGGGTATTCCTCCCACGATGGAATTCCTTCTGGTCGTGGTGTCAGTTTTGTGCCAGGTGGAATAACGCCCATCGACAGTTGCCGCTCGTAAATATCGTGTCGAAGTGCATCCCAGCCGCCGTCAAAACGACCCTTGAACTTGTCGATCCATTCTTGTGGCACATGATGTGGAGTGTGTACTGCAGGTGTTGGCAAGTACATGAACCACGGTTTGTCTGGAGCAGTGGAACGCACTCGGTCAATCCATTCGATTGACCGATCGATGAGGTCTTCTGTGAGGTGATAATCCTCGCGACCAACGTAGGGAAACACCGGTGTCGTCTGGTCATACACCGGCGGCTCGTACTGAGAAGCTTCTGCGTTGATGATGCCGTAAAAGCGGTCGAAGCCAAGCCCCGTAGCCCAGCGGTCGAATGGTCCGGCTGGGCCTTGTTCCCACGTCGGGGTGAGGTGCCACTTGCCAAAACACCCGGTGGCGTAACCATTCAGTCGCAACACTTCGGCGATGGTGGCGGTTGATTCTGGAATTCGAGTGTCGTAACCCGGGAATGTGTTCGCATTCTCGGGAATGCCACCCATGTGCGCAAAGTGATGATTTCGGCCAGTGAGCAATGCTGCTCGCGTCGGTGAACAGAGCGCGGTTGTGTGGAACTGGTTGTATTTCAAACCTTCGCTAGCAAGCGTGTCGCAAGTTGGCGTTGGTATCGGACCGCCAAATGTGCTGAACGACCCGAAACCGACATCATCGAGCAGGATGACGAGAACATTCGGTGCACCTTTTGGTGCGCTGTTCAGGCTCAATCGAGTTGGTGTCGCATCTTTTAGAAGACGAGCAATGTTGCCGGTGAACGGTGGTTCGGTGTGCGGCAGTTGTGTCTTTGTCATGTCATTCGAGTCCGGGTACGTCGAACACTGCGAGGGCAGAACGAACTCGGTTGGTGTCTCCGTCGACAATCACAGCGTTTTGCGAAAGTGCATCATCTACTGTCATCGTGCCCCCGAGTAACTTGGACCACACGGTCTTGTCAACGGTGACGGTGTCCGTTGCTTCACTTGCGTCGGTGGTGACAGCCACGCAGTTACGAACATGCAGGCCGACAACCTCGCCAGAAATGACAAGTCGTAGATGAATATCTATTCCGGCGGCACGCTCTGGCACCACGAGAACACGCAGAAGTCGAACTGAATCAATCACCTTCATTCCGAGCACTTGTCGCTCACGCAAACGGTGAACCCGATGTCGGTCGAGCCTCTCTGTTCCTTCGATGTCCCGCGCTCGAGTGAGACACCAATTGCGAATGTTCGCTGCAGTCGTCTGTTGGCCGATCTTTCGCAACACTGAAGCAAGGAGTGATCGGTCTGTGTCTTCCACATCACTGTGTTTCCACAACCATGAAGCAATCTCGAGCGCCCATCGCAAATCACCTGACTCAATTGATTCGACGACGGCAAGTCGCACTTTGTGTGGTCCCCCAAAACCCGCAACGAGTTTGTCGGCGCGCTCTCGTGGGGGGACTGGGAACAACCACTCGGGGTCATCATCGAACCAGCCACGAATGCCGGTGTAGACCTGACGCACATGATGCTCCACGAGGCCGTAGTGCTGAGTGGTGAAGTAGTCATCCTCTGAGCCGGGCGGAAGCTCGACCAGATGTGCGATTTCGTCCATCGTGTGTCCACGATTCATGAGGCGCACTGTCTGATCCCAGATCAATTGGATGACATCGCGGTACTTGATGACGCGTTTGCGAATGTCATCTGCGCCGGACAATGGCGGACCGTGCGTTGCAATGAGGTGCTCTGGTCGCAATGCAAGAACATGGTCGATACCTGGCAACATGTTCTGAGGGTTGCGGTATTCCTCCCCGCGAATTGCGTAAACGTTGAACACTGCTGGCCACACATTGTTCTGAACACACACGCCGAGTTCCGGAAACCAATACGTGAGCGAGTCATCTGCATCAGACGGCGCATACGACGTCTCAACGCGAAGCCCCGCAACTGAGAGAACTTCACCTCCTCGCAATGTCGTTGTAGGAGGAATGAACCCTGGCGTGTACGGACGATGGTCCGGATTTCGGTAGTAGAGGCCAAGGCCGACGCTGACCAGTCCGTCTGGTCCGTCGAGAGGTAGTGCGGTTCCGAACTGTTGCACCAAACCACGGGCGTATGACGGGCCGATTTCTCCTGACGCGCGCGCAATATTGCTGACGATGCGTTCGTGGCCATATATCGGCATCGTGGCGCCGAGAGGAGAGTCGATCGCCGCTGTTCCAGCCACGTAGTGAAAATGGGTGTAGAGAACTGCGACAATCGGGATGTCTGTGTGAGAGCGCAACTCCTGGAGTGCAGCGCGCATTTCCTCTACGCATTCACCTGTGTCAATAGCGATGATGCCCTCGGGACCCTGGATAAATGTTTGGTTCGAAAGCCCATTGCCAACCAGAGACCACACGCCGGGTCGTACCGAATAGAGCCGGCGCTCGAGCCGACCAACTTGCTCAAAGGCGATTCGGTGCGCGAGCTGTCCGGTGGAACCCGACACCACGTCGCTGTTGTGGGAGAACGATTTCATTTTCTCGCTCATCGTGTCATTCTGTCATTGTGAATCGAAAGGTCGAGAAAGTCGCGAACACCCAGTCGATTCGTCACCACCCGCATCGTCGACGACTTAGCGGTACGGGCTACTTCCAAAGAGTGGGCCCTGGGCTCATCACCGGAGCAGCTGATGATGACCTCTCGGGCATCGGCACCTAGTCGCAAGTCGGCGCGGCATTCGGGTTCGGTTTGCTCTGGTCGACTTTGGTGGCACTCCCTCTTGCAATAGCGGTACAGGAAGCAACAGCACGACTCGGCCTGTTGTCTGGAAGTGGTCTCGCATCGCTCATCAAACGCGAGATGCCGCGCTGGGTGTTGTATTTCTCACTTGCACTTGTGACGGTCGCAAATACCTTCAACATCGGAGCAGGCCTTGGGTCGATGGCGGCTGCAACTCACATGTTGATTCCGCTTCCAATTATTGCATTGGTTGTCATCTTCGGACTCTTCATGATGACCCTTGAAATTGTCATTCGATATCACAAGTACTCGAAGGTGTAGAGATGGTTGTGCATCTCGCTCGTTGGTACAACTATTTCGCCATACCTCTTCTTCTGGCAGACGAGCGAGGAAGTGGAAGAGCTTCAAGATCACGGAATGGCCTCTGGTGATGGTGACGGAGTCGACACACATCTGCGAGCGATGTGTAGCGATGTTGTGGCAGGTATGTCATCAGGCGTATTGGTGATGTTCGCAATCATGGTGACGTCAGCAGCAACACTCGGCAAAGCCGGCATCACAACTGTCAGCACGGCTGAGGAAGCGGCGTTGGCCCTTGAACTATTGGCAGGAAGTGCCGCGAGGTTGTTGTTCACGCTCGGAATAGTGGGCACCGGTCTTCTTGCAGTGCCCGTGTTGGCGGGGTCGACGTCGTATGCAATTGCAGAAACTTTCGGATGGCGAGAGGGCTTGGGTCTCAAAATGACACAGGCCAAGGCGTTCTACATGGTCATCGTTGGATCAATGGTTGTGGGGATGCTGATGAACATGATTGGCACTAACCCCGTGCGCATGCTCTATTGGGCCGCCATTCTGAATGGCCTTGCTGCGCCGCCGTTCATCGTGGTGATCTTGTTGTTGTCCCGGCGTCGTTACTTACTGGGGCAGCACGTGAGCGGCCGGGTGTCCACGTGGCTGGTGGCTGCCGCGGCAACCGTCTCGGCGGTACTTCCCGTTCTCTACTTAATGCCATAGGGCTCTGGCGCGTCGATGACGACCTCTCACGGTAGGTGCTATCGTTAGTTCATCAGATTCCTCGGGAGGGGTTGTCATGAACATTCGTCGCATCAAAGGTTTGCTTGCTGTGGCCACCGTTGTGGTTGGCGGCTCCGTTGTGTTGTCAGGCCAGGTTGAAGCGGCTTCGAAGACAACAACGATCAAAGCGTCTCTCGCATCGAACTATCGATTGTTGGCCGTGGCATCGTCGGGCAAGGCATACCTTGCGCGCTCGACAGGTGGAAAAGTTTCACTCGCTGGTATTCCAAAGTCCGATACAAACGGCATGACGTTGTCGGTGTTGAACTCTGACGGCGCATACGTCGGTCCGGTGATGCTCGGTTACACCGATTCCAAGGGCAAGAAGACCACCGCGGCAAAAGCAACGAAGGGCTTCACAAATCTGAAGACGGCGAGTGGCTCAACCGTGAGTCTTGGTTCCATCAAAGTCTCGAGCGATCAGACATTCGCAAGTTTGGCAAAGGCCGCTCCTTCGTCGGCTGTGCTCAGTCGATCTATCGCTGTCAGTGGTGGTCGTCCACCGGCACGTGCCAACCTCGGAAAGGGAACTGGCGTCAGCGGTGCTGGTGTGCGCAAGTTCGCAGACCCCACGGTGAACAAGGCCGGAGCCGATGCGGACAACGACGGCCTTCCCTCATTTGTTGACGTCGATGATGACAACGACGGCAAGCTCGACTTGGTTGATGACAAGTTCTTCAACACTGCTCAAAAAGATGATGGCTCGCAATTAGGTGACGCGCTCATCGGAACTGGTCTCATTTGCGGTGGCAACTGCGTGAACCTGAATGCATTCAATATCACGTCGCCATCTGCAAACCCAACAGTGGCGACGGCGTTGAACACGATGATCAACACATTCCAAGGAGTGTTCTTCATCTATAACACCACAGCAATTCAGAAGAATTTCACTCTGCCAGCAACGATGTCCACGATTGGTTCCTTCAATGTCGACTGCACCGGCATCAAGTGGTGTTCTGGCGCTGCCGCACAAGCCGCGACGATCTCACCTGACTATCCGACGGCATCTCAGAAGGCTTCTAACGCCTTGCCTGATACGGACTACACCAAGTTGTGTGGCTCGAAGGTCGTCGCACCGACAAACACGGTGGTGAATGGCCAAGTGCAGAAGTCGAAGCCCGCGACATGGCCAGGTGCATTCACCTGGGATGAGGCATCATCGATGATGACTGAGTGGTTGTTCTCCACTTGTGATCCGGATGGTGACGGATTCGCCAACATCATCCCCAGCGTCGCAACATTGCAGTCCGGCGATGCATGGACCAATGAAATCAAGCCCCGCATGTCTGGTTCAGATGGCTTGAAGGTGGGCGACACCTTCAAGTACACAATCACCAAGTCGAACAAGACGGTTGTTCATTCCTCGACGCAAGTGATTTCAGCAGTCATGCAGACCTCACCGAACGTGCGCAGTTGGGGTACGTCCACACTGGACTACACGACGAACGCCAACCCCATCACGGCCGACATGATGGCTCCGGCAAGCAACACCGTGACCTTCACCTTCTGGAGACCGCAGCGCATGCCAATTGGTACGAGCGAGAGCACATGGATGGACGTTGGCGGTTTGAACTACAGCTTCACTGGACCTGCAGGTGGATGCACCATCACAAGCGCTGCAACGAGCGCAGGTGCCGCACTGACCGTTCAGTCCGGTTCCAAAGGATCCTTCTTCACCGACACCGCAACTGACGCGGTACCAAGCCCCGCGAACTTCATCACGGTCACCGCCGATGTCAGCACGTGCAAGGGCACTGCTGGTCAGTGGTCAGTATCTGCTGCAGACCGGGCCTTGAACAGCACGCACTTCAAGTGGATGCCTGGCCAGCAAGGTGCAGGTCAACCAGGTCAACCAGGTCAACCAGGTCAACCAGGTCAACCAGGTCAGCCGGGTCAGCCGGGTCAACCTGGTACGCCAACGACAGTGGCGGCACCGAAGCCGTGACGCGTCAGCTCCGCTGAACAGCGGGGCAGTCGTCGGTGTGCAACGGTGCGCCTGCAACGAAGTTCACGTGATGTGCCTTCAACGGTGTACCAGGGCGTTCTTGGTACACCACGTTGTCGCCGCAATAGCGCAAGCTGATTGCGCGTCGCCAACGGTCTGATGTGTTTGCGCCCGCTCCGTGGATGGTGCGGGCATGGTGAATGGTGACATCACCTGGCTGAGTCTCGAAAGTGAGAATCTCGCACGAACCTTCAGCTGACATCGCATCGATATCCGGTACGTCTTCGCCCGGTGAACCTGGAATCGACATATTCGATACGAAGAAGTTGGGTCGGTACACATCTGGCCACAAGTGTGAGGACTTCACGAACTTCACCGCGCCGGAGTCCTGAGTGACGTGATCCAACGGGCACCACATTGTGCAGACATTCTTACCTTCGACATGAAAGTAGGGGAGGTCTTGGTGCCATGCCGTCTGCTCTGCTGTACCGGGCTCTTTGGCGAGCACGCTGTCCTCCCACAAGTTCACTTTGCTTGATTGAAGAATTGTCGCAGCAACAATTGGAAGACAGCTTCGTAGCGCAAAGTCGGCAAATTCCTCGTGAGAAATCCAGTGATCCACGCCGGCAACAAACCGACCCTTCTTCGTGTTTGCTTCTGCGTCGCGAAGCACGCTGTTGCCACTTGCGGCAAGCGCATCACCCATCGCGGTGAGGTTTGCCAGCTCTGGTGTGTCGAGCATCGCTGAAAGCGGACCAGCCATGGCAAGCACGCGGGCCGGTTCGATGATGCCGCGCAAGCAGACGACACCGTCACGCCAGAAAGTGTCAACTTCTTCTTGAGTAACTGATCGAACTGGTGTCATGTGAGTCTCCTTATCCGAGCACCGAGAAGCCGCCGTCAATGAGCAACGTCTGGCCGGTGATGTACGAGGCGTTTGACGACACAAGAAAGAGAACTGCAGGGGCGATGTCGTCAGGAGATCCGATTCGTGCCTGGGGAATGCGTGCCAGTTGAGCTGTTGCCATGGACTCAATTGCGAGCATCGGAGCTGTCATGTTTGATTCGATGACTCCGGGTGCAACTGCATTCACCCGAATGTTGTTTCGTGCATAGTGAACCGCAAGGGTCTTCGTCATTTGCACAACGGCGGCCTTTGCGGCACCGTATCCAGGCACAAATTCGACTGCGAAGAATGAGGAGAGTGACGCGACATTGATGATGCTCGCCCCACTTGCAAGCGATGAAGCCTTCAGGGCACGGTGAAGAAGACGGCTGAGGCGAAAGGCTGCTGAGACATTTATTTGTAATGCTTCGTCAAAGACATCGGGGTCATATTCGTTTCCACTACGTGGCATCACCTGGCCAGCGTTATTGACGAGCACATCTAACTGAGAAAACTTGCTCGCAAGGTCAGTCAATTGACTTACGTCTGACATCGAACATTGCGCATAGTCGAACGATGATAAATCGTGGTCGTATTCGGTGGCTGATTGTCGTGTTCCGGTGATTGTCACGTGAGCACCAGCAGTAGTGAAGGCCTGCGCGATACCAAGGCCGATACCGTTAGATCCGCCCGTCACCAGCACTTTCGCGCCGGTGAAATCGAAACGAACCTCGTTGGCTGCCATGTTCAGCGCCACACCTTTTCCCACTGGCGTGTCTCACCACTTCGCACAATCGCCTGTGCCACCCGTACCTCACCAAGTGAGTAACGAGCGTCCGCATCGAGTTCTTTCCCGTCGAGAACAGCGGCTTCAAAGTCGCGCCATACGCCGGCGTAGCTGTCCATGTAATTGCCGCGGTGTACGCAGGTGCCCTGCCAGTCCTTGCCGTCGAACAACAACACCTCACCCAGAACGGTGATGACGATTTCACCCTTGGTTCCGCTGAGCTGAAAGTGAGGCTGCAGCGCAACAGCGCCTTTAGCAAGTATCACGTCGAAGCTTGCGGAGGAACCGTTCTGAAAACGTAAAAGCGAACGTACGAGTGATTCGCCTTCCATCTCGTCCCACAGTCGTTCGGTAATAGCGACGACCTCCTCGATTTCCCCGAGCATCATGCGCAGCGGACGAATCCAATGTGAGCCAGTGTCGAGTGCGACGCCACCTCCGGACGCTTCTGCACTGAAGCGCCACGAGTCATTGTCGGGGTAGAATTCTTTGGGCGGACCATGGTGGTGCCAAGCGCGGGCGGTGAACACCTCGCCGATGGCGCCACTGTCGATGAGATCTCTTGCTGCGAGTACTTCTGGCCAATACTGAGCGTTCTCAGTGAGCATGAAGACCGAATTCGGATGCCCGGCCGCCGCACTGAGTATCCGTTCACACGATTCAAGATCTGTCGACATCGGCTTTTCTAGTGCGACGTGCAAGCCCAGGTTCAGAGCTTCAAGAGCAAGGCGTTCATGCAGGTGATGGGGTACGAGCAAGGCAACCGCATCAAGACCACGGGCCACGCCTTCTGCGAGTGTCGCGCAGGGTGCTCCACCGGTGAGCGAGGACAAGTGCTCGGCACGTTCTGCGACCGGGTCGATGCACGCCACCACGGTGGTGCGTTCTGCTTTTTTCAGCGCCCGGGCGTGCCACTCGGAGATGGCGCCACATCCCACGATTCCCAGGCGAAGCGCGTTCACGGCGTCAGGTTACTATGACCGCTTCGGGGCTATGGCAAGCAAGATTCGCATCACTGATCTCGGTTCTCCCGAGTTGTCCCCCCTGCAGACAGCAGCCATCGATTACTGCGAACAACTCAGTATCGACATGTCATCGGCCTCGATTCTTGAGGAAGCATCACAGCGAACAGGACTTGTCGACTTCGGGCAAATGGACTTTGTGGCTCGGCTCGACATGTGGCTTGATGAAGTTGGTGGCGACCCAGATCGTCTGAACGTCGGACGGCTCTCACTGCGCAATTCCTGTGTTCGATATGTATCGAATCGACTGCTGGTCAATGATCTTCTGCGACGCCATCCTGAAATCAATGACATTGAGATTCGTCGCCCAATCATCATCGTCGGACTTCCGCGCACCGGAACAACCAACCTTGTCAATCTTCTCTCTGCCGACGACTCTCTGCGTTCGATGCCCCTGTGGGAGAGCTACGAACCGGTCCCGCGACGAGGGGAAGGACCAGGGCCTGACGGAGTCGACCCACGATTCAAGAGATGCCTTCGCGAGTGGGACTCCATGCAGATGATGAGCCCTCTCGTTCAGTACATGCACCCGATGAACCCTGATCATGTGCACGAAGAACTTGAGTTGATGCTGCCTGATTTTTCCTCGTACAACCTCGAGTGGATCGCGCGTGTTCCGAAGTGGCGGGACTTTTACGTTGCCACAGATCAGACGTCCCACTACGAATACATGAAGACAGTGTTGAAGGTGCTCACATGGTTCAGGCCTCGTGAGCGGTGGATTCTGAAGTCACCGCAGCATCTTGAGCAACTTGGGCCACTGATGTCAGTGTTTCCCGACGCATGTGTAGTGATGACTCACCGTGACCCCGTAGCCGTCGTGCAATCAGCCGCCACGATGACTGCGTACGCCGCACGGATGTCGTATCGAACGGTTGATCCGCAGTGGTATGCCGACTACTGGACCGATCGTGTCGGTCATTTGTTGACGGCCGCCGTTCGCGATGTTGAGCGCATTCCACCAAGGCAACGTTTCGATTGTCATTTCCGTGAGTTCGTTGCAGACGAATCATCAATGGTTCGGTCAATTTTTGGTTGGGCCGGTCACATTGTGGGCGACAAAGCAACCCAAGCAATCGATTCTCGGATTGCTGCACGGCAGGCGAGTGAAGAACCCACCATCGCATACGACGTGCGCGCTGACTTTGGGCGAACACCTGAGGACATTCGAGCTGGATTCGGCACATACATGGAACACTTCGGTGTACCTGCAGACGTGAAGTGAGGGTAAAGCAGTGACTACATCTTTGAG
>Ga0194130_10003666_pt1 | contig 20319 bp, 23 predicted proteins | sample TA2KigsurfametaG_FD_160084 | JGI IMG/M metagenome (GOLD analysis project Ga0194130, IMG submission 160084) | Freshwater microbial communities from Lake Tanganyika, Tanzania - TA2015050 Kigoma 12 surface | ecosystem: Environmental > Aquatic > Freshwater > Lake | place: Tanzania: Lake Tanganyika... | reverse complement strand
GACTGGAACGCCATGGTTCGGCCGTCTGGAGATCCAGCGCAGATCTGTGGCAATCTTGATCTGCTACCCGAGGCGATCGAGCCATGCTCTTGCCCGGGCTGCAGTCACGGGAACGCTCTGCCTTAGAAACCCCTTAAGCACAGCCTCCACGCATGACTGTTCTGGTAACCGGCGCCGCTGGCTTCATCGGCTATCACCTCAGCCAGAGGTTGCTGCTCCGGGGCACACCGGTGCTCGGCTTCGACAACCTCAATCCCTATTACGACCCCTCGCTCAAACGCGCGCGCCTAGCGCAACTCGAAGCCACCGCAGCCCGAACGGCCACGCCTTTTGAGCTCATCAAGGCCGATCTCGAAGATCCTGCAGCTGTGGAGACGGCCTTTGCCATTCACCAGCCCAAGCAGGTGGTGAATCTGGCCGCCCAAGCCGGCGTGCGCTACTCGATCGAGAACCCATCGGCTTATATCCAGGCGAACATGGTGGGCTTCGGCCACATCCTCGAGGGCTGCCGCCATCACGGCGTGGAGCACCTGTTGTACGCCAGCAGCAGCTCGGTGTACGGGGGCAACACGCGGTTGCCGTTTTCAGAGCACAACAGTGTGGATCACCCGGTGAGTCTGTATGCGGCCACCAAAAAGGCCAACGAGCTGATGGCCCACACCTACAGCCATCTCTACGGGCTTCCGGCCACTGGCCTGCGTTTTTTCACCGTGTATGGCCCTTGGGGCCGGCCAGACATGGCACTGTTTTTGTTCACCAAGGAGATCTTGGAAGGCCGGCCAATTCAGGTGTTCAACAACGGTCAGATGACGCGGGATTTCACCTATGTGGACGACATCATCGAGAGTTTGATTCGCCTGCTCGATAAGCCCGCGGCGCCAGATCCCGCCTTTGACTCAGCCAACCCGGATCCAGCCACCAGCTGGGCCCCCCACCGTGTGTTCAATATCGGCAACTCCAACCCCACCCCTCTGATGGCCTACATTGAGGCGGTGGAGCAGGCCCTAGGCATCACGGCCGACATGCAGTTCCTGCCGATGCAACCTGGCGATGTGCCGGCCACGGCGGCCGACACCTCAGCCTTGGAGGCCTGGATGGGCTTCAAACCCAGCACGTCTGTGCAGGAAGGGGTAGCGCGTTTTGTGGCTTGGTATCGCCAGTTTTACGGGGTGTGAATCCGTGGCTAACTACATCCGCTGGCAACAACGGTTCAGCAACTACAACAAGACCCTCATCCAACTGGAGGCTTTTTCGGAGCCACCCGCTCTAAATGAGCGCGAACAGCAAAGCCTGATCAAAGCTTTTGAATACACCCTTGAGCTCGCCTGGAATACCCTGCGCGGTCTCATGTGCAGCCAAGGCAATGCAGCGCTGCTTGGATCACTCGACACCTATCGCCTTGGCCTGACCGAAGCGGGAGAAACCTTGATACTGATGATCCAAGACCGCAATCTCACCAGCCACACTCATCACCAGGCAAAGTCTGATGCGATTGGGTGCAAATTCTGAACAGCTATTTGCCTTGCTTCCTGGCGTTGCGCCTCACCCTGGAACAGTGCCTGCGGCGGGGCGGGTGATCGCTTCAGCCGGGTTCGATAGCATTCTGGTGCCAAGCAAATGCGCTTGATTCAGGGGCTGGCCGGCCTGCCCACAGGTGCATCCGTTTGGTTGTTTGGCTCGCGTGCCACGCGAGGCCATCACAGCAGCTCTGACAACGATCTCTGCCTGAGGGGCCCCCCAGCTCAGCCATGCCAATCGTTTGCGCTTCATAGCTGCGGTGGATGACCTGTTGCTTCTCTGGCCCGTGGATCTCCTGCTCCGCCATGAAATACCCGAAGATTAAGAAGTCCACATCCACTGCGTTGATCGCTCTCTGGTGCCGGCAAGTGGACCAAAACTCTAAGGATCCCCACAACCTTCCGCTTTGACCAATCCTGCCCCACTTCTGCCTCCCCTCACCACCTGCACGGTTGCCGTGATCGGCTTGGGCTATGTGGGCCTGCCCCTCGCGGTGGAGTTCGCCAAATCCCAGCCCTGCCTGCGCAGTGGTACTCCCTTGAATCGGCGGGTGATCGGTTTCGATGTGAACAAGCAGCGCCTGAGCGAGCTGCAAGCTGGTCACGACCGAACCAACGAAACCAGCCCAGAGGAGTTGCAGGCCGCCACGGGTTTGGAGTTCACCGCAGACACGGTGCACCTGGCAGCAGCCGACGTGATCATCGTCACGGTGCCCACCCCGATCGACAGCACCAAACGACCCGATCTCACTCCGCTAGAACTCGCAAGCGCAACGGTGGGCCAGGCGCTGAAGGCCCGCGCTGCCGGGGGAGCCACCAGTCTGCCAGTGGTGATCTACGAGAGCACCGTGTACCCCGGCGCCACAAAAGAGGTGTGTGTGCCGATCCTCGAGCGTGAGAGCAGCTTGCACTTCAACGAGGGTTTTGTCTGCGGCTACAGCCCCGAGCGGATCAACCCCGGCGACCAGCAGCACCGCCTCACTATGATCACCAAGGTGACCAGTGGCAGCACGCCGGAGGCTGCTCGATGGGTGGATGATCTCTACGGTTCGATCATTGCCGCTGGCACTCATCAAGCCACCAGCTTGAAAGTGGCGGAAGCCGCCAAGGTGATTGAAAATACTCAGCGCGATCTCAACATCGCCCTGGTGAATGAGCTGGCGATCATCTTTCGCGAGATGAACATCGACACGCTCGATGTCCTCGAAGCGGCAGGCACCAAGTGGAACTTTTTGCCGTTCCGCCCTGGCCTGGTGGGTGGCCATTGCATAGGTGTTGACCCCTACTACCTCACCTATAAAGCTGAGCAGCTTGGCTATCACCCGCAGGTGGTCTTGGCTGGGCGGCGCATCAACAACGGCATGGGCCGTTGGGTGGTGGAGCAGTTGGTGCTGGAGCTGGCGCGGCGCGGCGCGGTTATCGCTGGCACTCGGGTGTTGGTGCTGGGTTTGAGCTTCAAAGAAAACTGCCCGGATCTGCGCAACACTAAGGTGGTTGATTTGATTCGAGAACTTGAACGCTTTGGAATGGAGTTAGAGCTCGTAGACCCCTGGGTTGATCCTGAGGAAGCTCAGCGTGAGTACGGCTTGACAGTGATATCCAACATCCCAGAAGGCTCTAGCTATGAAGCTGTGGTAGTCACGGTTGCTCATCATCAGTTCGCCCAACGTCGCTCTGAACAATGGAGCCAACTGCTAGGTCCTGACGGAGTCTTGGTTGATATTAAGGGCATCGTTCCGAGGGAGCTCGGAGCCATAAGACTTTAGTGTCTTTCTTGCCCCGAGATCTGTTGCGTCCTGGGGATTTTGCTAATTTTCTAGATAGAAAGAGTCAGCGCTTCAGTGCAACTGTCCGTGCCCCCTCATCTTGACGACGCTCTTTGAGATTTCACTTGCTTTCCTTGCCGCTACCCCCCCGGCTATCATTGCCACGGCTGGCTTTAATCTTTGTCAACCTTAATTCAGGCTATTTTCTGCGGCTTATTCAATGACTATTCTCGTAATTGGTGGGGCTGGCTATATCGGGAGTCACGTCGTGAGAAGACTCGCTACTGCAGGTTATCATCCTGTCGTTCTAGATAATCTTGTATGCGGTCAGCGCAGGGTTGTCGAAGATGTGTTGAAAGTCCCATTGGTCGTGGGTCAACTAGGAGATCGTGTCTTGCTTGACCGATTGCTTAGTGGCGAGCATCCAGCAGTTTCGGTTAGACCAGTTCAGGCGGTTTTGCATTTTGCAGCCTACGCTTACGTAGGCTAAAGCGTTGCTAATCCGGCCAAGTATTACCGCAATAATGTTTGTGATTCGCTCACTCTCCTAGAGGACCTAAAGGCAGACGGGCAGCGACGAGGAGCAATCCCACTACGCTTGTCTTTTCAAGCACCTGCGCAAGTTACGGGATCCCCACCCCAGATCAGATTCCCATTGACGAAAATTGTCCGCAGCGGCCTATCAATCCCTACGGCCATAGTAAAGCGATGGTTGAGCAACTGATCACTGACTTTGGCTCGGCTTATGGGTTGCCCAGCGTGATCTTTCGTTATTTCAACGCTGCCGGTGCAGATCCAGCCGGTGATCTGGGTGAAGACCATATCCCTGAAACCCACTTAATTCCTCTGATACTTGATGCACTTAGCGCTCGCAGGCCCTACCTACAGATTTATGGAGATGACTATCCCACATCCGATGGCACGTGCGTCCGAGACTACATCCACGTTGTTCACTTGGCCGATGCTCATGTGCTGGGCTTGGAGAAGCTGCTTAATGAAGGTGGCCAACACGTATTTAACCTTGGCAACGGCACTGGGTACTCCGTACAGCAGGTGATCGACGTAGCAAAGCAGGTCACGGGTTGCGATCTAACTATCCAAGTGGCTCCACGTCGACTGGGTGATCCGCCAGTCCTTGTTGCTTCTGCAGAGAAGGTCCGAGCCGAGCTGGGCTGGCAACCCTGTTATCCAGATCTGCAGAGTATTTTGGAGCATGCTTGGGCTTGGCATAAGCACAAGCACCTGAGCTGACTTCCTAAGACCCCTGTTCAAAACGAGTTTGAGGATGTCTTTTTTTGACATGCACCTTCGTTATCTCTGAGGCGGGTTATCGCTCCCATCGGGGCTTCCACTCATTAGCAAGCGCCGAACCAAAGCTCTTCGATAGAAGGCCCGTGTTCCTATGGATGTGATCAATTGTCTTGAAAGGATTCTGAAGCCCGTCGCTGATCACTTCAACTACCCAATCCAAGCAAGCTAATAGATATGATAACTTCTTGTCGGTGCTAGCGAGTCGTTCACCAGATGCAAAACGAACAAAGGCATAGGTGAAAGTCAAGACAAGGAGGCTTACCTGTCCTTTCTCAGCAGTTTGTTCAGTAGCCCATGAGGTGTGAGGTCGCTACCGGTTGAGGTGTCACAGCCCAACCGAGATCTCACGCCCCATGCATACACACACCAATGCCCTCCTGACGCAGCGAGGACGGCTGCGATTGGTGTCTCAACACCTGTATGACATCTGTTTCCTATCTCATTGCCGGCAAGACCTGATATCAGGTCCCCCTGTGCCTACAAGTGGCTGGGGCCGCGTCCCTTCCAGAGGTGTAAATCTCGAGGCCCGATTGCCCTGATTCGAGAGTGAACAGGGGTGAATGACGGGCTGTCATTCGCGAGGCGATGTGTGCCTCGTTTATTCACGATGAATGCAGACGATTGACTTGTCAAGTCGTTCGCCTGGATGACTGATTGTTTGTTGGCTATGGCTTTGATCTCGGTCGCGCGATTTCAGCTGCCGGCCCCCGGGCGCTGAGCAGCACCGCTGCGCCCTTTGGGGGCGCTGCGCCACCGCTCACCTGGTGCCTGCTGTTGGCTTGAGATTCAGGCGGATGCTTCCTGCAGGCAGGCCTGGGCCGGCAGGTACTCCAACGCTGGGATCTCGGCCATGCTCTCGGCTGAGAACATGCGCCGGCCCTCGAGCTACCAGTGCTCGTCCTGCTCCAGCAGCACCGCGCCCACCAGTCGCTCGATCGCAGCGTCGTTGGGGCAGATGCCCACCACGCGAGTGCGGCGCTTGATCTCCTCGTTGACGCGCTCGAGCAGGTTGGTGCTCCAGACCTTCTTCCAGTGCTGAGGCGGGAAGTGACGGAAAGCGAGCACGTCCTCTGCGGCCTTGACCATCAGCTCAGCGGCTCTGGGGAACTTGGCGGCGAGCATGGCGCTGACCTGATCCCACTGCTCCAGCACCGCCTCCTTGCTCTGCTGGGCAAACACTGAGCGCAGGGCAGTGGCCACCATCTCCTGGTGGGCCTTGGGCACCGTCTGGAGCAGGTTCCTGGCGAAATGCACCCGGCAGCGTTGCCAGCAATTGCCCTGCAGCATCCGGCGGATCGCGTTGATTAGACCGCTGTGGGCATCGCTGATCACGAGCTTGACCCCAGTGAGGCCGCGTTCCTTGAGGGAACCGATGAACTGGCTCCAGAAGCCCTCGCTTTCGCTGTCTCCGACCTTGAGGCCGAGCAGCTCCCGGCGGCCATCGGCATTGACGCCCATGGCCACGACCACCGCCCTGGAGCAGACCTGAATGGCACGGCCCAGGCGCCCGTGCAGGTAGGTGGCGTCGAGATAGAGGTAGGCGTAACCCTGGCCCTCCAGCGGTCGGTTCAGGAACGCCTGCACCTGGAGATCGATCTCAGCGCAGATGCGGCTCACCTGTGATTTGGAGATCCCGCTCTGGGAGCCCAGGGCTGCGACCAGGGCATCCACCTTGCGGGTGGAGACGCCGGCCACGTAGGCCCCCAGCACGACGGCGTAGAGCGCCTGATCCACCTGCCGGCGGGGCTCGAGGATCGAGGGCAGAAAGCTGCCGGTGCGCAGTTTCGGGATCTGGAGATCGATGTCGCCCACCTGGGTGGTGAGCACGCGAGGCCAGTAGCCGTTGCGGTAACCAACCCGCTCCTCCGATCGAACATGGCGATCAGCGCCGAGTACGGCGGCAACCTCCAGCTCGATCAGCTGCTGCAGGCCATGGCGCACCAGTTCGGGGATCAGCTCTCCGGCTGTGCTGCCATCGAGTAGCGGCGCCAGTGCAGAGGCGCCACAATCCATCTTGGGCATGGTTCGTCTGGTTGAGGTAGGACTCAAACCAGGGTCACGGGCCTGCCCACCCGGGGTCCCCACGAATTCAGCGCCCTTGGCGCTGGATTCGTGGGGACCCCGCCCCTTGCAACGACGGCCGCTGAGCCGGGTGCCTGAGCTGTGCGCTCAACCCCGGCTACGCCGGGGTTGAGGTCCCCAGGGAATTACACCAATCCCTGGGACGCGGGCCGGCCGCTCTTCCAGAGAGGCATCTTCTTCATTCATAACGCTATCGAGGTCAGGGTACAATCTGACCAACAATTGGTAAGCACCCAAGCATGCTAAGCAGTTCTTTATAAACCATTGACATGATTCACGATCTATGGCGAAGGTCAACAGAATCCTAAAGAATTCCCAACGCTGCTAATGTATGGTTAGTATAGACCCTTCGATTACTGCTCCATGAAATCAAATTATCCAAAAGCAATTGGGATCACCCTTGCTCGTGGCGGATCAAAGGGAATACCCGGCAAAAATCTTGTTAATCTGTATGGCCGCCCTCTAATAGACTATACATTGTCGGTTGGCAAGGCTTGTGCATGTCTCTCCGAATATATAGTTAGTACGGACGATCTCGATATACAAAAATATGTTCTCAATTCTAATGTCAAAGCGCCTTTTCTAAGGCCAGCCCACCTGGCTACCGACGAAGCAAGTTCAGCCGATGCTCTCAGGCATGCCGTATTGCATATGGAAGAAGCAAATGATACAAGATATGAATACGTTGTCGAACTTATGATTACAAATCCCTTTAAGACCTCTAACGATGTAGAAAGTGCGCTTCTTTTGGCACATGAACTTGATTCAGATTCCGTCATAGGTGTTTCACAAGTTGAAGAGTATCATCCTGCACGTCTTAAAAAGATTGTTAATGGATATCTTGTGGATTTCCATGTCCCCGAGACGAGTGGCAGGCGTCAAGATCTGAAGCCTGATGCTTTTATAAGGAATGGTTCGATATATGTGATTAAACGAGACCTGCTGGTTGAACATGGGTACAGATATGGTGGATCAAATAGCCGTCCTTTTTTCTTGGAGGCATCGAGTAGTGTTAATATTGATTCTCCTTTAGATCTTGTTCTTGCTGAACACCTCCTCACAAGATGACACTCCTCATTGCAACACCTCTCGATCATTTGCCTGAGGTTATGAATATACTCAACTCCATAGAAGAGATCCCCAAGCTCTACATGCCAGATCCTTCTTTGGAAGATCTTAAGAGGGTTTCAAGATCTATTACGCATATCTTCACAAACCCAAATAAGTTGAAGCTCGAATTTGACTCTAATCTGCTGACGAATATGGATCAGCTGGCATGCATCTGCACGGCATCAACAGGAACCAACCATATTAATATTGACCTGGCTCTATCTCGTAAGATAGATATCCTTTGCCTTAAGAATCAGCCTGGCGTAATAAATCAGATAACCGGAACAGCAGAGCACGCTGTCGCGCTAAGTCTTGCTGGACTCAGGCGTTTGCCTTCGGCTTATCACTCCGTACAACGTGGTTGTTGGGACTACGAAGGCTTTATTGGTAGACAAATAAGAGGGCTTGTGGTCGGAGTAGTTGGCTATGGCCGTCTAGGTTCCCTTTTCGCTTCATACTTAGATTCGTTTGGCGCAAAGACCCTTGTTTATGATCCTTATGTCAGCGTATGTCATGTACGTCATCGACAGGTTGGTAACCTGATGGATCTCATTGAACAATCAGACCTTATATCCCTGCATGTTCACGTGACACCAGAAACTCAAAAGATGATTAATCATAAATCCCTTGCTCATGCCAAAACAGATGTTACGATTGTAAACACTTCTCGTGGTGAAGTTGTAGATGAAGCTGCAATTATTGATTTCTTGCACTCTAACCCTTCCGCTTGCTATGCCACTGATGTTCTAGCAGATGAACGATACTCATTTTCACGCAGCCCACTTCTGACAACAGATGAGTTACTTCCCCACCAACTGATAGTCACACCGCATTGTGGTGGTATGACTAGGGAAGGACAGCATAGAGCTTTTTCTCATGCAGCTTGTCTCCTCAAGTCTTACATTGAAGATGGTGATCGAAGTCAGCTTTATAAATGTTAAGCCTCTATTGACTTCTTAGGCACTAGATAAAGATCACAACACCTTTTCAGTTCTTTTTGCTCAATGCACAATATCGCTATCGTTGGCTGTGGCTTGACTGGGTCTGTTATTGCCAGAGTCTTGGCCGAATCTGGTCTATTGGTAACCATTTACGAGTCTCGGGACCACATTGGGGGGAATTGCTATGATCGCAGTGAGTTCAACTCTTTTACACACGTTTATGGCCCTCATCTTTTTCATACGTCTAGCAACAGAGTATTTGAATTTATAAGTCGCTTTGCTGAGTTTGCACCATATAGTCACCGAGTAACCGCTCAGGTAGATGGAGCCCTTGTTCCAATTCCTTATTCACTTGAATCACTAAACTACACCCATCCTTCCTATCTAATTACAAGGCTCTGCCAAAAGCTTGTTTCGGAATACGGTTTTGGATCAACCGTTTCAGTCTTTTCCCTGCTTGATTCTCCTGATACTGACATCAAATCTCTTGGCGACTATATATTTGAGAAGATATTCAAGGGCTACTCATGCAAGCAGTGGGGCGTAACGGATCCTTTATCTCTTGACCCCGGTGTCCTTAACCGAGTACCAGTTAGAATATCAAAAGATACACGATACTTCACGGATAAGTATCAGTTTCTTCCTGTCAAAGGTTATACTAGCCTTGTGGCTTCCATCCTTGATCATGCCAACATCCATGTAAATCTCTCTGTCGATCTCGCCATTGATCCCGCTTCTCTCTCTGGCCAGGAGTTCTCTTGGGAAGGCAATTCGTATTCGCATATATTCTATACAGGTCCTGTGGACAGGCTCTTTCAATACTCCCGTGGTGTCCTGCGGTACCGCTCTTTGCACTTTGCTTCCACAATATCATCGATAGACCACTATTCTCGCCCAACACTCGTGACCAACTTTCCTTCTGACTATTCGTTTACGCGCATTGTTGACTATTCTTATGTCGGCAAAGCTCTCGGTTTGCAGCCTTCTTCCGCAAAAATCGTAACCGAATATCCTGGCGTATATGACCCTGGCTCTCAATTTTACTCAGTTCCATACTACCCATGCTTTACCCTTGACGACCGTAAGCAATACGCTTGCTATCATGAGCTCTTACGATCCTTCAAACATCTAATCACGGTCTGTGGTCGTCTGGGTTCATACAAATATCTTGATATGGATGACGCTATTGTTGCAGCAATGAAAATTGCAAATTCTTATCTGAAAGATCTTCAGTCATGACTTATCTCCTAGCCTCACGATGCATGCGCTGTAAGTGTTGCACCTTTCGGGATTGTGTCCTTGCAGAGCTATGGAGGGGCTTGCTGAATATAGCTGTTACAATTCATTCTATCGCGGTTTGCTAATTGGGGACTCCTGAAAAAGGCAGATCGACTGCACTACATATGATATGAGCTATCGATATCTGACAATCTGGGCCCATACTGAGCAATCAACGATTGGTACAACTGTAGAACGCTGCAGATGTACCGAACGCGGTATGACGTACAACTGTCAATCGAAGGGTTCCATGTGTCGTTTGGTGGGATCTTAGACCAGAACAACCTGGGTTGTCTTCTCTCTAATGCCGTGGGATGAGCTGGAGAAAGCATAAGCCTTTCAGTTCGGTTCCACGACTGGTGCTCCTGCGAAGTATGTGAGACTGGCATTTGGAGCGCTCTTCATCAAGCAGCGGCTGAGCCGATCGAGGAGGATACTCTAAAGCAGATCCGAGAAAATGCCTATATGCAGTCTTTCCTGGGTTTTGCCGGCTACTCAAGCAAGGCATCGTTCGAACCATCGATGATGGTTCATTTCCGTAAGCGTTTCTCAGAGGAGGATCGCAACAGGATTAATGAACTGATCGCAGAATGCGGCAAGCCCATGGTGCTTTATGCTCTCTCGTCACTGGAGGATGACTCATATGAACCAGGCGCTGATGCCGGAATTCAGATTTAATCGATGATTTCGTTAAACCAGCTGACTGCCCTGTGGGCAAGAACTGGCGAACGCTCACAATCGACGCCACTTGCACGCCAGCTGACACCACCTATCCGACCGATCTATAGCTGCTCAAAGAGACGAGGGACTCAACCGTGCGAATCATCGTTGATCTATGCGACCAATACCCTAATCTACGCAAACGCATGCCTCGATATGACCGACGCATGCGTTCGCTGCTTTCCCCAACGTCGCTAAACAGAAGAGACCACGCCGGCGGAAGATCAAAGCAGTAATATGTCGCAAGCTTGACAATGTGCAGCGCAACCTTGATGCCATTCACGTCCAGATCGCCTCTGGCTCAAGCCTTTCGGCTCTTACGGTTCATTTGCCTCCGGTTACAGGATAGATTCACCCGTCCTTTTGACCACGACGGGGGCGCGGCAGGTGCGGCTGGAAGAGCTTGGCGTGCTGCGCGCGTTCTGGCGACTGCGGGTGAGCAACGACAAACCGTTCCCAGAAGCCCTGTTCCGTACCGCCAAATACCGGCCCAACTACCCCAGCTGGCCTTTTACCAGCCAGGAGCAGCTCTGCCAATGGGCTGCGCGTTTGTCGACAGGTACGTCAATGAAAAGCGCCAGAACGTCATCCGGTTCGTCACACCGCATCAGCGCCACAGCGGCCAGGCAACGGCTACATCTGCACAACGAACCCTGATCTACGATTCAGCCAGGAACACCATCCACGCCGCTGATCACGCGTTGTGCCTTGCTGGAATCAACCCACCGTTGTATGGATCATTCAGCTTACCGATGCTACGCCAGTAGAAGATGAGCTACTGTTCAATCAGCCGCCCTGAATAGATGCAGACCGGTGACATCTTTCCTCAAAGCCCCCGAAATGGGTTAGTGATCGTAAACTGTCAAGTCCTTGAGGCTGCTGAACCTCGTCCTCGCTGATAAGCCGCGGAGGCAACAGACGAACAAATGCCATCGAGCAGCCTAGCTATACTACTAGCTCTTATTTCCGGCATTGCATCTTATCTATGTAGGCAAAAATGACTCACGCCATATTCAAGGCTTTAACAAATGATGGCCCAGAGCATGCTTGTTTCGATGTACGAGCCCCAAAGTGTCACTTTGCATTCTGTCGAAGTGTATGCCAACATAAGAGGGAACCATTGTGCTTTGTCGAGACTCGGCCATGTTGGGCAAAATTAAAATAGGGAGGATCGCTCAAGCACTGGAGTCTATTTCTTCAGCTCACCGTTCACAACGTAGAGCTTTCTTGGGTTGTGCGGACTTGCAGCCAAGTGGTTCTTATGGACAAAAGATACAGTCACTAGTTGGTAAGTATACCAAAGAGATTCGTGCCGGGAGCTTTTACAAGGCTGCACTAATACGGGCTGAGCTCAGAACTCGACTGATCGAGAGACAAGAACACTCTAGCTATATCTTGTTGGCCTCAATACAGGCCGCATTAGAGATTGGCCTCTCAGAGTGGATCCTGCAAGTGGCAAGGACTAAGCACTGCTGCAGTCCAATCACCGAGGAGATACTTAGATCCATAGTACTTGTTGCCAAGAGATGGAGTGATTTGTCTCGCGACTCTCCTAAAACCCGTTACATGCAAAGTGAAATAGTATATAAGCGCAAAGCACTAATAGTCGGACCGACTATGTATTCGCATGAAGAGATGGCCGAGTTACTCTCTCGGTCCGAAATGATCTTAACGTCTGATATAGGTCTGGCCTCAAGGTTAGCAACGAATGCAGCCGATGTACGCCTGTATGTTAATAACTACAAGGCTCGCTGCAGAACACTAGAAATAATGGAAGCTGCAGAGTCCGTGAGTTCAATTACCGTGAAGAGTGAGCATACAAGACAGGCTATACTATCTCTTATACCCCACGCACATGTTAAATTGTGTCAGAACCTTGATATCTGCCTCTTGGGTCATTATGGATCAACGCAAATCCCAATCATGATTCATGATGTGTTTATGCATGGGTTAGGAGAAATTAGTATCATAGGCGCCGACTTTTATACATCTGGCGCTTCATATAGGCCAGACTATAAGACGAATGACCTCTCAAAAGATGCAGTCCTAAGGCAGCTAAGGCTCCATGACCCATTCCCAGGTTACCTCTTTTCTTCAATGCTGATTTCTATGGGAGTAGTTAAACTAAGCCGTGCTTGTCCTCCGGTGATGGGCAATGATGAGCTTGAGTACGGACAAATTCTTGATAACATCTTTCTTGGCTGACAACTGATCGGCAAAGCTCTCATGCGCATGCACATGAATTCAATGAGGTATAAGTCTTTTGACGGGTTACTTCAACGCAAGGGTCAATGCACTGATTCTGTTGATACACCAATAGCCCGGGTATTAGATAAATGAGTAATTGCGGTTGATGCTCGGCTTATATTTGCGTTTTTGCCGTTTGTTGGTCCGACAAGTTGTTAGCCTTTCTTATGGATTATGCTACTGTCTGCGGGTGTGTCTCCAAGTAGGGTATCCTGACTACGGCTAGGAGGCTGTCGCTCATAGATCGCGCCAAGCCTCTCAACAGCCGCCCTTGAATCTGGCCAGATCCCAGTGACTGCAATGGGTCTGGGCGAGAGAATTGGGCATGTAGAAGCGCAAGACTTTCCGTCCCTGGCAGCTGGAGCAGACCACCCTGCTGCCGCCATCACCCCGCGAGTGGCTCTCAGATGACCACCAGGTATATTTCCTGCTGGACCTGGTGGACGAGCTGGATCTCTCCAAGATCCTGATTCCCTTCCAGGCCAAGGATCCCCGCGGAGAGAAGGGATTCGACCCGCGGATGATAACGATGCTGTTGCTCTACGCCTACTGCGTGGGCAACGTCTCTTCCCGCAAGATCGAGCGCGCCTGCTACGAGAACCTGGCCTTCCGGGTGCTGACCGGTAACCAGCAGCCGGACCACAGCCGGATCAGCGAGTACCGGCGCCGCAACCTCGATGCCCTCAAGGGCCTGTTTGTGCAGATCCTGAGGCTGTGCCATAAGGCGGGGATGGTGAGCCTGGGCCATGTGGAGCTGGACGGCACCAAGGTTCAGGCCAATGCCTCTAAGCACAAAGCCATGAGCCACGAGCGGATGCTCCGGGCTGGAGCAGGAGATCAACGCCTTGATCCGCAAGGCCTAGATCCTCGATGCCCAGGAGGATCGCCGCTACGGCAAGGGCAAGCTGGGCAGTGAGCTGCCCGACGAGCTGCGCCATAAGAGGGTCGCCTGTAAAAAATCCGTCAGGCCCGCAAGGAGATGGAAGCGGAAACCGCTGCGGCGGCAGCGCGGCAGCGGCAGGAGGAGGCTGGGAAGGCCCGAGCCAAAGCAATGGAAGCAGAGGCGGCGGGTGCACCGGCAGCCGAGCAGGCTGAGCTAAGGAAGAAAGCCGAGGCGGCAGCGTCCAAGGCCAGAGCGGCCAGAGAGAAGGCGATCGAGGCTGCTGAGCACGCTGGCCTTGAGCCACCAGATCTGGAGCCCCTGGCGTCTGATGCGATGCCGCGCCGTGGCCTGGCGAGAAAGGCTGATGGCACGCCAACGCCCAAGACCCAGCGTAATTTCACAGACCCCGACAGCCATCTCATGCAGTCCGGTTGCTCGTATCTGCAGGGCTACAACTGCCAGGTGGCGGTCGACAGAGACCACTAGGTGATCGTGGCGGTGGGCGTCAGCAACCAGCCGCCGGACGTGGAGCACCTGGAGCCGATGCTGGCGCGGATTGTCGCCAGCGCCGGTGCCCTGCCGGATGTGATGACGATGGATGCGGGCTACTGGAGTGAGGAAAACGCCAAGGCCTGCGCTGATCAGGGCATTGACGCCTACATCGCCCCCGGCCGCCTGCCCCATGGCATGCCACCACCGCCGAGACGGGGACCTCTGCCCAAGGATGCCGATGAGAAAACCCGGATGGCTCGCAAACTCAGAAGCAAGCAGGGCTCAGCGATCTATGCCCAGCGCAAGGCGATCGTGGAGCCGGTGAACGGTCAGATCAAGGAAGCCAGGGGTCTGCGGCGGTTTCTGTTGCGGAGCTTGGAGCAGGTCGACTGTGAGTGGCACTTGATCGCTGCCACGCACAACCTGCTCAAGTTGTTAAGGCACAGGCGAGCGCAGCAGCAGGCCTGGGTGGCAGCGCCGGGCTAATGGTCAGGCATCCGCCCTGGTTGGCTCACTTGGGCGGTTGGGGCTCAACTACTGTCGCTCGCAGTGCAGCCGCTGGAACGTTGCCATGGTTCAGCGCACCCGCATCTCTCTGTGATGGCTGCGCGGGAGCCTTATGGGCAACAAGCTCCTAGATCCTTCCAGAAGCATATGTTGTTAGCACTCTCTGACGCTAGATCTCTTATGAATGGCTCGACTTGAGCCCAAAAGCTGTCTTAAGCCTTTCGCATGTGTAGTTGTGATTATCGTTATGCTCTCTCATCTGTAAACTTTATTCTGCAATTAGGAGGAAAACTCTTTAGTGGCAATCGCCCGATCAAGCTGGTTTAGCTCATTCTCGTAGATGAGCTTGATGATCATTAAAAAGCTCAGTTCTGTAAGTGATTTGGAGCGCCAGCAAAACCTTCACATGGCACCGTGTGTACTTATTACTGTGGTTACAAACCTCCTGCTACAGGGAGCACCAGATCAAGCTCAGAGCGGTTCCTTTTAACCAGCAACGCAAGCACATATAGCTTGTTCTTTTCGGGAGACGAAACCTTGAGCAAGTTAATGGAGCTGAGGTCTCCCTCCAAATTCCAGTTATGCATCATGGTATGGTGAGAGATCGTCAAAGTAGGCTGTTTCTAGTATCGGAACGGTTCAGCCTACTGTTTATTAACAATGCCCTGAGCGACACAACGGATATAATAGAAGGTGTTTAAGGTTCCATTGTTCTCAAGAGCCGTAATCTGACTGGTCGTAGGTCCGGAACTTTCTTAGATCCTTCAGCTCGTGAGTGGTGAGAACTGACATGAGAGTGTCCTTCCTGGACGGCCTCGCAAGAATGCTCGACATGTCAGGCGAAAACCCTTCAAATGCCTGACAGGACATTATCGGCGGCATTATCGTCCTCAATATCTCTTGCCAACGTAGACTTGTCGATAGCGCAGTCGACTTCAGGCTCCTTCTCGTGTCTTATGCAATGATTAGGATATTCCCAGTTGCAGAGGCCACGGACCTGAATGCATAGCATCTCGGAGATTGTGACAGCCAGCGAACCTACCATGGAATCAGGCATTCAACACTCATACACTTGAGAGGACATTTAGTTATGTTCTCAGACTTCACAGAAAATCTGTTCATGATGCTGGCATCTTTTCGGAAACAAGAGGCAGCAGCTTTGAGCTGTCTTTTGAACAGCTAGCAGAAACTCCGGAGCCAAAGGCTCCTTGAATATTATTAGTATTCGGATTGACTCCCCGATAACCACTTAACACAATCATGAATTCAATCATTCTCGTTTCATCAACCAAAGATACAGGCGGAACACATTGCCTCCATCAACTTGGCGAGGCCCTATCTCGCAGGGGCCTGAATGTATCAGTTCACTATCATAATTACTACTCAAATACGCCACCACCGCACTTTCGTAGATATCTACTTCCACAAGGCAGTCTTGAAGACAGCAAATCAACAGTCCTGATAATACCCGAGACGCTTACCTCTGAGTGTGCAGGAATCAAGAAGTCTCGTGTCATAGTCCATTGGCTTTCTCTGGATAACTACTTCGGTCCTATGTATAATAATATGAGTCTTTCGTGCAGTCTTTGGATACGTATCAAATACAGGATGCTTCGCTACCGCCTTTCTTTGGGAGAGCTTCGGAGATACCTGCACCTATCACAGAGTTTCTACACTTCGCGATTTCTGTCACGCCATCGCCTAAGATACCTCACAATGATTGACTATGTGAGTCCTGCTGTTCGCGATGGCATTAGCAAAGAACAGATAGTGTCTTACAATCCTGCAAAAGGCCACCATCTCACACAGAGGCTTATAAAAATGAATCCAGACATCGAGTTCATCCCTATTGTCAATATGTCAAAAGAGGAAGTAGACAGTTTACTCTCGCGATCAATGTTATACATTGATTTTGGGCACCATCCTGGTCGTGACAGGCTGCCGAGGGAAGCAGCTTTGCATGGCTGTGTTGTGCTTACTTCAAGGAAAGGCTCGGCCAATAATACTATAGATGTTCCCATCGGAAGTGAATATAAGCTTGCTCATCAAAAGCCCTCTTTTTATTGCGAAGCCTCTGCCATGATGCGCGAAATACTTGATAATTATAGCTACCATAGTTTAAAACAGCTACAATACGTCCAGCGCTTGCATTTAGATAACAAACTCTTTCATGAGCAGGTAGATAGACTAGTTTGCCACTTGGGTCATGCGCAGTAGCCTATTGTACCATTTCCAGCAACAATAGCTATTCACTGAGTCAGCCAAAAAATGGTTTATTCGTATATCTTTTCAATTTTGCGGAAACAGAAGGCTCTTTCAGTCGCTTACATTTCTATGACAACAATAGAAATCTTGTCTGAGTCACTAACTATTGTTCTCGTCTACCAATCATTTGCTGTATTCCAGATCCATCAACCAGGCCATGAATCGCAAATAATAGAAGCAATCCGTCAGCCAATAGTTCATTTGTCACCTGCTCTGCAATTCGTTCTTCTATTGCAGCTCGCAGCAATTACCCAGCTAGTCAGAGCGCTTGCTGAATATGGAAGCAATGTAACCAATGGACTCATCGCGGCAAATGCTTTAACCGAAATATCATTGCGCCTGACCGACTTGATTCTCTTCACACCACTCCATCACTCACAGGTTCTAGAGTCTGGAAGTATACTAGAGTCGTCATCATCTGGTCCGTCGTCTCTTAAGACTTTTATTGTTGACACAGGTAAACTTGTCAATCTGATCTTGCTCTCGGGAGCATACTTCATTGGTTTATTCATATTGTCACCTCCCATGATAGTTTCTGCACTACTTATGATATCTGTCTTTATTCTCGTGCAGAAGCGCATCCTTGGATACATACGATATACTAGTGAGAATATAATCAGCTCAAGCACATCACTCTCTCAGTACCTGATGGATGCATTTCGTGGGAGAAGATACCTTCAGTCCAATTCGCTTACTACTTTCTTTCGTGATCAGTTCCTAATTACACTCAATACCTACAAGGAGTTTCTGCTACGCCGGACGTATGCCAAGGAGGTCATTGGTCCGCTTGCTGGCTTCTTGCCTATTCTGGTTCTTGCATTCGTGTCTATTGTTGTATATTTAACCTCAGGCGAGTCTGACCTGTCACGCCTCATGGCCAGTCTGGTTACATTTGCATTACTTCTGCAGAGACTTGGAGCCTCCTTTTCTTCTATAGGCAAGATTACTAATCGCCTGAAGGAATCAACAGCGTCACTCAAGTATTTGACTGACCTCTTATCATTGCGCTTCCCATACCGATACCTGCCGAATCCTGGTACCACATCGACATCACTCTCGATTCTTAGCTTTCATGAGGTCAGCTATACCTACCCCAATACTCAAGTGCCTGCACTTCGTGATATTAGTTTTAGCATTAAACTGCCTACGAGAGTAGCTATTGTTGGCAATTCGGGGGCTGGCAAGACTTGCCTACTTGATCTTATAATTGGTTTGGCCATGCCTAGTGCGGGAGAGATTCGCTTCTACGACAACAATGGCGAATGGATTTCGAGCTCACCACCTTCAAGTCTTTTTGCAGTTGTCAGTCAACATGACTTTCTATTTGGTAGGTCTATCTACGATAACCTTGTCTATGGCATAACAGATATTTCCGAATCTACACTCGACTCGGCACTTGATTCGGCACGATGTTCTTCCTTTATTAATTCTCTTGAGTTGGGCATCAACACTCCACTACTTGAGGGCTCAGCGGGTTTGAGCGGTGGTCAAATACAGCGTCTTTTAATTGCTCGTGCTCTACTAAGAAATAAGCAGATTCTTGTGCTTGATGAAGCCACAAGTGCCCTTGACTACCAAAACTCTATTGATATCCTGAATGGAATCATGAGGCATTATCCTTCTATTTCAATAGTTATTACATCTCACAATCCTATGCACTGGAGCCTATGTGACAAGATTGTCCTGCTGTCTAATGGGGAACTAATTGCCTTCGACTCGCACGATTCACTCCTTGAGTCAAACTCATTGTACAGAGATATGTATTTCAATAGTGCTGAAATGTAGCCACTGAAATCTCGACAGATTGGTCAATCTACAGCACTGTCCTCGGGTTGTCCCACGGAAATCGTCACTACAATATGAAAGGTCTTATTATGGAATTCTCTCATTTTGGCCGGTCGTCCCAAGACTCCTCTTGAGCTCTCCGCTCACGAGAACGGTGACTTTGAGGAAGGATTTCACTCCTGAGCTGCCGTTCAGTGGGCCTGCACAATAGGTTGCGGCCCTGGTTCCTTGAGCTCATCTGGCAGCTGATTGACCGAAACCAACACCGGATGACATCAGAATCTGGTTGATAATGTCCAGCGCCTGGGATTGAGCTGTCGGGCTCGTTCCAAGATGCCAGCGCGGAGGCGGCTGATCTCCAGCGCCTGGCCATCGTGCTGTTGCTGGAGCGTCACGTATTTGATGTCGACTTGGCGGTATTTGTGGTTGTACTAATCGACGAATGACGCCACCTACTGACAGGCCTGGACTTGACAAACAAGTGGCTTGCGGGGGTATTAAGGCCGACACGTCACCGTCCTGAACAGCGATACCGATTAGGGGTTGTCATTGCTGATACACGGCCTGAAGAACGACTTGAGGACGCCCAGTTCCTCCAGTCGTCCTTGCATCGTTGCCGCTGCATGGCGTTGCCGATGTCGTCATGGAGGATCGGCGGTTGCTTCCTGCCCTTGCTGATCCGCTGTCTCAGACAAGCCCGGTTTACTAGATCCGTTGCAAAAGCTGGATGTAGTCGCTCTGCAACATCCCAGGCCACGACCTTGCGGCTCCAGACGTCAATTATCTCTATAGAGGTAGAGCCAGATTCCGCGCACTGTGGTGAGCAGAGAGGTGATGTCCCAACGCCACACCTGGTTTGCTCCTGTGGCCCTGAACCGTGGAATGGGGCGCGGTTCCTGTGGTGGCCTTGCATGACCGCGACGGTAATCCTTGCCGTGGGCATGAAGTACCCGGTAAAAGCTTCGCTCGGACCCGATGTACAGCCCCTGTTCGGCAAGAGCTCGCACGATCTGACCTGGCGGCAGTGAGGCGTGGTCTTTCTGGTTGCAGGTGATCAGGATGCGTTGCCGCTCCTCTTCGCTCAGCCTGTGCGTAACCAGGCGGTGACTTCCTTTACGGCGATTATGGCCTCCGCCATTACCAAGACATGCCTTGCGCCAGCGCTTGAGGTTACGCAGGCATATGCCGATCTCGCCGCAGGCACTGACCAAGCCTGCACCCGCAATATGTACCTCGCCGATTAGCTCGACCGCTTTGCCCCGGTGAGTGGCGCTGTTCAGCCTTCCCCGTCCTCCGAGCAGAAGGCCTCCCACTTTTTGCAACTCTCCCCCACCGCTGGCGACAGCGCTACGCCGGCATACAGGCTGCGGAAGCAACGCGGTTGACCTATTTTCAGATGGTCAACAGCCGGATCA
>Ga0194130_10003660_pt1 | contig 20363 bp, 20 predicted proteins | sample TA2KigsurfametaG_FD_160084 | JGI IMG/M metagenome (GOLD analysis project Ga0194130, IMG submission 160084) | Freshwater microbial communities from Lake Tanganyika, Tanzania - TA2015050 Kigoma 12 surface | ecosystem: Environmental > Aquatic > Freshwater > Lake | place: Tanzania: Lake Tanganyika... | reverse complement strand
AACATCGCGATCGGGCCGCCCATCGAATAGCCGACGGCCACCACCGATGTGATGCCGAGTGCCGCACACACTGCTGCGGCGTCATCGGCGCAATCTTCCAGTGTGAAGTCGACATCGGGTCGTAGGCCTCGGCCGTGCCCGCGATGATCGATGCCGATCACCGATGTGTGGCGGCTCAACTCTTCGTAGGCGGTGAAGAAGTTGAGGTCGCTCGTGGCCGTCCATCCGTGCAGCAACAACACGACAGGGGCATCGGCATCGGTGTGCACTTGGTGACGCACAAAGAACTCTCCCCGACCGGGCACCGTTACGGTGCGTCCCGGTGGCAGTAAGGGTGGGTCGATCTCGTAGCGAGCCATCAGCCGAGAGCCGATCCAACAAACTCGTGCAAGTGAAGGCCATCGGAGATGACGTCTTGCAACAATGCCTTGTTTGGTGACTCGTCATCACCGAGTACTCGAACACCACTCGCAAACTCCCCAGCAGTTACTCGTCGGGCGGTGGCTGCGGCAACGAGCCCCGACACGTGTGCAACACGATCGGCAATACCAACCACCTCGAGGTGTCGCATGCCGTCGCGCCATCCGCGCACCTCAACCCGCAGAGCGCCAATACCGCCTTCGGCGTGCGGTGGAGTCAACATCGGTAAGCGAGCAGTAAGACGATCGCGTCGATTTGCTGACACACGAACGGTGACCCGCAACAACTGTGGGATGCCGTGATGCATCAGTGCGGGATCTGCCAGTTCTGCCCGGTAGCAATCACGCGGGCCAACTGGGTCTGGAAACCAACAGAGTTCGCGCCCGCTGCCCGCCGGGCGGCGCAGCCAGTCGCCATCGTGCCAACCAATCGATTGTCCAGCCAATGCACGGTGGTGTTGTTGGGCGCAGGCGGGGCCGGCAGTGCCGTGCACTGCCACATGTGCTTCGTCGATCTCGCTGAAGCGCTCGATGATTGCTCGCACGAGCACACCCGAGAGACCAGGTGACATTGCGGCTCCAACCACCAGTGTTTGACGAGCTTGTCTCGCGACGGCGTCGAGATCGAGCATTGCCAATATGTCGTCCAGGTCATCACTGCACGACACGACGCTGACCCCAGCCTCGAGCAACTTACGTGCGGCTTTGGCATGCGGAGCAGGACATGCGAGTACCACCACGTTGGTGTTGAACATTGCCGACGTATCGACAACGGTCACGTTTGCAGTTGTGGTGTTCCCCGGAGTGGACAACCGTGATGCAAGTCGACTCGCCACGGATATATTCAGATCATTGACGAATACCGGCACCTGCCCATGCGTGATGAGCGACTCAACTACCTGAGTACCAACGAGCCCCGCTCCGATAACGCCGATCATTGCGTGATCACTTCGGTGGGGCGTAACTGCGCCAACCACCCTGTTTGGTCGTCACACGCGACTTGCCGTTGCCACCGAAACGAACTACACCGACTACGGCAGTTGCGACGGAGAGCACTAGGAGCAGTCGACTGAAATGTTTCATCGGAGATGACGCTACTGATGTCTCTGTTAGCGCCGAGGTTTATTTGATGACGCCTCAGTGCACTCGTTGAAGTTAGGCCAGCAACTCCAAATAGCGAGAAGTAGTAATCTCTTCTGAAAAGATTTCACTGATGACAGTGTCTTGGGTTTTAATGACACTGGACCGAAAGATGTCATCAGTAAGCAATCGATGAACCATCTGAGCAATTGTGTCTGGTTCCCCGTCATTGATGAGCGCGAGCGGCGAGTATCTCAGCAGCTGGTCATGAGGTGGCATCGTACGGTTGACCCACGCCACTATCGGCACTTGGGCATCCATCGCTTCAATCGAGGTAATCCCTAGTCCGCGTCCATCTAAATCATGTGCTTCTAAGTCAGCCGCGTCAAGGAAGTCTCGAATTTGCTCATGCTTCACCGCCCCAACAAGAATTATGCGATGTTGGACACCAAGTTTCTTGGCAAGTTCTAGGAACCTAGTATCAAACGGGGTTCCGACGACCACAAGAACAAGGCTTGGATGCTGAATCAGTATTTGTGGCAGACTTTGAACGAGACGCAATCTGTCTCTCACGGGAACTACGTGACCCAACGACAGTAGCATCGGCGCAGTTCCGATACCCAACTGTGTTCTAACGGCTCTGCCATTGCCTCCGCGCATGGATCCCAGCGTTATCGAAACGGGTATCACGGTTACGGATTGATTCGGCTCGACTAATCCCTGGCTATGTGAAAATGTCCAGTCATCAACGCACACGACTTTTGCCTTAGCTCTGGTAATCAATGGCCTGAGTACGAATCGCGTGTATAGCGACATCGAAGTTCGGACGACTCGCCATTCATGCCACAGTGCAGTGTGGATGATAAGCACAGTCGGACACTTCCTTCGCCATGATTGCAGTAGTCCCCAAACACTTAGATCAAAAAGTACAGAATTCACAATTATACGTTGAGGGCAAAAATTGGATAGCTTTTTACGAATCGAGGACGAAATGAGTCCAGGAAAAGAAAAAGGTATTCGATAGTTCCAAGTAAGCATTCCCGCTCCAATCCGAAAACTGCGCAAGCGAACAACCTCAATACCTTCACTCTCAGTAAGGTCTCCGGGCTCCTGCTGAGACGACCACGTGCGTGGCGTATTAGTCACTACGAGAACCTGATGTCCACGTCGAGCCATGCTCTCTGCCTGTTGTTGGGCGAACACGCCAGAACCCGCCGGATCAGGTGGAAAGAATGGTGCTACTACAAGGATTCGCATCGCTCAAGACCCAATCTCAAACGTCTGCCATTCAGGTGAGGACTTTTTTAGCGCAGTCACTACTGGCTTTGACGACAGAATACAAATACTTCTCTTCATGTCCATGTGATCATCAGAGTCGTTTAGATTCGCAACAATCGTCCACGAATCCAACCACTCTCCGGGATTCAGTTTATAAACGTACTTCCAAGTCTCTTGATAAGCAGAGTCCGACATTGTTCGGAACCATACATTCGCAAGCCACAGTGCGTTCTGGGGATCAGTAATACCAAACGTCAATTCTTCTCGAAACGCTGCATCTGTAGCAATCTCACGTGGCAAGACCAGTAGCATGCATGCCTTCTCTGAAGTGCTTCGGTCTCTGTTTTTTATTGATTCGCGAACTACAACTCTACTGAGCGGAGCAAAGTCTGACAGTTTGGTGGAAACCTCTCGTATCTCTGATCTGGCTTTCGAACCAATAACCTCCTCACCCAAACCATTGAGTTCTGGTCCCCAGTAGCCGAATATTTGAGATACACCTATCGAGAGCATCGACACTCCGACAGTCACCCGGGATCGAACTTGCACACTTGAGGGGGCACTTTCGATGTAATTCTGCAAACGTTGAATTAAGAGTCCACCAAAGATGAGTACAAGATATGAGACAACAAAGAGTCCAAACTTTGCAAAATAGTACCGAAGTTCACCCGTGGTTGAATACAAGTACCTTCCCAGACAGAAGAGCAGAATTGCTGGTGTTGCCAATAACAAACGCGTTTCAAGCGTGAGACTTCTGTTAGGAACGAAGGCAATCCCAACGGCAACCACTGATCCGGCGATGAGTATGTAGTGGGGAAGCGCAGGAACACCTCCCGCGCCCTGAAGGTGTTGGACTCCGAGAGAAAGAGAAAAAGCCACTGGTGGGAGGCTGCCGGCTAAGCACATAATCATGTAGTTCAGAACGTGCCTTCGTTGACCAAGGCGAATCACCTTCATGAGTGACACGATGACGGCAGGGAGGAATAGTCCCGCAAGTGGAAACCAGTTGTATACCAACACCCAGATGCCCAGAGTGATAATCCATAGTTGATTACGAGACTTGTTGTGGGGTTTCAAGAGGAATGAAACCAATACGGCCATCCCTGTTACGGCTGCGGAAACATTGGCGAATCCGCCGAATATGGCTGCACTAACCGGCCCTGCACAGAACTGTGTAATGCCAATTGCCGCACCGATTAGCCCACCGATGAAACGGGACGTAGTTGTGTTGCCAAGACGCGCAAGGCTAAGGCTTATTGCCCCGACAGCCAACGCGGCAGTAACGACTATCGCGTGCGCAAAGAACGGGATTAGCGCTGATTTATCAATCTGGCTGGCATCGCGCAGCGGTAAGGCCAACTGAGACCACAAGTAATGAATCCCAGCCGGATACTCCCGTCCTACCCAGCTGTATTGGCTAGTTGGCGGACTCGACAGCGCCAGGTATCTTCCGTCGCGCACCATTGATGAAAAAAATAGGAAGTGTGTCGAGAGATCCCACTGCGGCATAAGCCTCGTCAAGATGTCCTCTTTGGACCCTGTAAGCAGGTCGCTCCACCACCAGTAGGTGAACACCCCCCCACCAACGGCGGGCGACACCACCATCAACGAGCCTCCAAGTTTTCTGAACACGTCGCAATGAGAAACTGCGGCAAACTTGACCGCCACGTAAATTGACAACACCACGCCGAGAGAGCTCACTGAGGGTGGCAATCGAAGGAAACCGGCAATTGGAATCAATCCAATGGTCACACCAAGCAATACCAGCAGGGATGTGGCGACTTCCTGTCGGTCCAAAACCACGACACCGATGCCAACAAATGCCACCCACCACCACAAATGGTTCGTGCCGAAAGTGCCCGACACCTGCATACCAACAAATACGCACAAACCAACAAAAATACTTAGCAAACGACTTTGATTCGAGATCTTCACTTACCCTGCTCCCAATAATGAACTACATAACACCCAGTTCGAGATAAATATAAGATCTCAAAACAATAGTCAATTCCTAAAAATTCTAATTCCAACTACCTTCCAGTCATCTTCGAGATTAGTAAGCACGGACGAGCCGAGAGAAACATAATTTCGTGAGCCAATCGTCAATAAATTTGAGACGATGGCCCCTGGGCCGAACCAGTTGTCATCACCAATAACAGTACTGCCACAGATTTTTACGCCAGAAGCTAAGCGATTTCGTGCCCCTAGCTGAACCCCATGCGAAATATTTACCAGAGAACCTGTCTTTGTGAAGCTACCTACACGTGTGGCTGTCTGCCGGAAGATGGAGCGATCAACAACTGAATTGCTGCCTACCTCTACATCGTGTTCTATCTCGACTCGACCCAGGTGATCGGTCATGTAGGGATTTCCTAGTTCATCTTCCTTGATATCCATTGCATCCGAACCGATTCTGCATCCAGATCGAATGATTACATTGTCCTGGAGAGTCACACCTGCTTCGATGGAAACATGTGCTTCTATCACACAGTCTCTTCCAATTGAGACGCCATATGGACTAACGAAAGCTGATGAATGAATCTTGGAGCTCTCGTGGATTTTAGACGAGCGAAAACGAAGTGTCGACCGCAAAGAGTTATGAAGTCTGAAGAAGTTCAATTTGGCGTTCATAACACGAATCACCCTCACGGTCTTCGGAATCTTTGGAAGATCGTCATCTACAGATTCGTCCAACAGGATTACTGACACATTTGATTTCGATAGGGCATCTTCGACAAACTCTCTTGAGGTAGCAAAAACAAGTAGTTTTTCTCCTTGCGACCAAACAAATCCGAGGTCATCAGCTTCAGCAGTTAATGGTTCTGTCTTGTCGCACAGGGCATCAAAAATGGGGTGCAAAAAAATCACAGGAGCGTTAACCACAGCATTTTAGATCAGAACCCAGAAATCTCTCGACTTTGGCTGTCACATGTGATGTTGTCAGCTCGTGATGCTCCAAGAGATAGGAGTAGTCGCCTGTCTTACCCCATACGTCAGGAAGGCCAACAATCAAGTGTCGAGGGCGGTTCCCCCAGGCGGCAGTAGTTTCTGCAACAGCGCTGCCGAGTCCTCCGATTCTGGCATGCTCTTCAACCGTGACGATGTTTAAATACTTCTCGCAGATTCCCTGCAAGGTATCGATGTCCAACGGCTTGATGGTATGAAAGTTGTAGACGGCGGCGGACAGACCCCGACGCTCTAATTCAGCCGCTGCTGCGAGGCTCACTGCAACCATTGATCCTGTCGCGATCAATGCAACTTCGGAACCTCCTCGTAGGGCTATTGCCTTACCAACCTCAAAATCGTATTCCTGGGTGTTTACGATGGGACAATTGACTGAACCGGTTAGTCGGATGTACATCGGTCCCTCCAAATCAACAGCTGCCCTTACGGTCTTGACAATCTCTGCGCAGTCCGCAGGGCTGACTATGGTGATACCGGGAATTGAACGAAGTACTGCAACATCTTCAAGTCCAAAGTGAGAGTTGCCAAGGAAACCCATCGCCAACCCGCTACCGATGCCCACTGCTTTCACGTTTAGATTCATGTAACCAAGGTTCATTCGTACCTGTTCGCTTGCGCGCATACTGATGAACGGAGCGAAGGATGATGCGAATGGCACGAAGCCTTCCCGAGCCACGCCGGCTGCGACGCCAATCAAGTTTTGCTCAGCGACCCCAACGTTTATGAATCGATCAGGAAACGAGTTCTTGAATCGATCAAGCCCTGATGAGTTTCCAAGATCTGCAGAAAGTACCACAACCTGCTCGTGACGAGTGGCAACATCAAGGATTGCCTGACCGTACATTCCGCGCGGACCGACACGAGACCACTGTCGAACTGTTGTGGCGTTAATTTCAAGCGTCACGAAGCCACCGTGAGTGAAGCAATCGCCTTCTCGTATGTCGACTGCGTGAGCCGATTATGGTGCCACTCATTATTATTCTCCATGAAATGTACGCCCTTCCCCTTAACAGTGTGGGCGATGACGCAAGTTGGCATCTCTGACGGAAGGCTGCCTGTCAACACCGTGATGAGCTGATCAATGTCGTGCCCATCTACTTCATGAACGTTCCACCCGAAACTCCGCCACTTCTCCGCGAGTCGGCCGGATGAGATGATGTCTTCCGTCAAACCATCACTTTGAAATCGATTATTGTCGATGACTGCGACGAGGTTACCCAAACCGTATTGTGCAGCAGACATTGCGGCTTCCCACACTGAACCTTCATTGCACTCGCCATCACCGAGCACAAGATAGATCTTCCAGGTCTTGCCCTGCTGACGAGCGGCCCAACCCATTCCAACTGCGAGCGAGAGCCCTTGGCCAAGGCTGCCGTTCGAAGACTCAATACCAAGATCAAGATTCATCACTGGGTGAGCGATCAGTGCACTTCCGTTTACCTTGAAGGATCGAAAAGTCTCCTCATTGATTATTGAAGCCTCTGCAAGCGCACTGAAGTAAGCCAGTACACCGTGCCCTTTACTCAAGATGAAACGGTCTCGATCAACCCACCGTGTGTCATCACTTCGATAATTCATTACGCGACCGTAGAGCACAGCCAGAATTTCTACGATTGAGAGACCACCACCAAGATGAGTCGGTCCCTCACAACGAAGACTCATGTCCAGAATTCTCCGACGCATTCGCATTGCCATCGGCTCAATGTCTTTATTGGCCTTCATGTCATCTACCCCGTTGACCGCCATCAACTCGAACGACCTGACCAGTCACCATCGAAGCACGATCACTTGCTAGAAACGCAATCATCTCTGCAACTTCTATTGGACTTGCAGGTCGCTGCAAGGCGCCGGCTTTTATTAGCGCTTCGCGGGACTCCGACATCATCTGAGCTGACATCTCGGTAGACGTGACGGTTGGTGCAACCGCATTGACCCGAATACCTTGAGATCCGAGTTCGCGAGCCATCACTTGGGTCACGTACATGAGTGCCGCCTTACTTGCTCCATAAGCGGCTGTACCGCTGTCACCATTGAGTCCTGCGGTAGAACCAACGTTCACGACGGAAGCGTTGCCAGTGCGAGTCAATCGACGTAGCAGAACTTGTGTAAATGCGATTGTTGCAAAAAAGTTGACTTCAAACTGGTCACGAAAGCTCTTCATTGCAGTCATCTGAAAAGTAGCGCCGGTAGCGATTCCTGCATTATTGATGAGTATCTGTAGTCCTTCCTTCCTGGCCAACTCTTTCGCACAACTTGCGGCCTTATCGGAATCAGTGAGATCTACATGCACCGCACTTACAGTGGTTTGATATTGCTTTGAGAGTTCGCCGAAGTGACCATCAAGTTCAGGACTCGACTGTCGCACCCCAGCCAACACGTGACACCCCTGCCTCGCGAGAACCTCAACTGTTGCAAGACCAATTCCACGAGAAGCCCCCGTAACTAGAGCAACTCGACCAGCGAGAGACTCATTTGTCATTGGCAATCTTTCTGTAGATCGGTCCACGCTCGAAGACTTGCTCTAAGAGTTCAAGATCGCCGTCGTGCACTGCATACCCGTTTGGAAATGGCGCTCGCGCTCCAACACCGATGGAATCACGTACACGAGGATCGGTGTAATAGGCCATTAAGAGCCACTTCCCGAGTTCTCGTACCACTGAATCGGTAACTTGACGGTGGCTGTTGATTATCCCCCAGAACTCTTGCGGGGCAAGGAAGCGGAGTTCTTTGCCGTGAGCATTGACAATTGATTCTAGATGTAAGGCCAGATTGATCAGAGTCTGCTCAGTAACATCGAGAGGCAATACATCAGCGATTCTGACCTTCGAGCCGCCCGGCATCCCCCGATGATGATCGGCAGGAATCATGAAGTCGAGCACAGCATCTAGCGACGGGTGATTGAACGTCATGTGAGCTGTCCGCGTAGGTCACGAATGACACCATCTGCAATCCACAACGCCACCGCCTGCAGCGTTGACGTCGGATTCGCAGCGCCAGCAGTCACAAAGACACTTGAGTCAGCAACATAGAGGTTAGGGACATCATGACACTTACCATTTCTGTCTACTACTGATGAACTCGGATCATCACCCATTCTTGTCGTACCCATAAGATGCCAACCAGTCTCCCGTACTGGTCCAAATGCGTACGTCTTGGTTGCCCCCGCAGCAGACATCAGTTCTCGGCCGCGCTGCAGCGCAAACGAAAGCATGCGTCTGCTGTTATCTCCGAGGCTATACGTGATCTTTGCAGCTGGTATTCCAGCCGAATCTACATGCCGAAAATCAAGGGTTACTTGATTGTGTCGCTCGGGAAGATCTTCGATAATCGCCGTCATACTTGCGACGTGGCCAAAGCGACTACGAAACATGTCATGGTGAGCGATGCCCCAGTCAATCTCTCTTCTCGCGACTCCCGAGAGTGCCGTCTCTAGTGGACTCGGACCACGCAGTACTTGAAATGTAAAACCACGCTTGAAGTTGCGTGTTGTTGAGGTTTCATAAAACTCCTGGCTCAGAATGCAGCAACCCTGCGGACCAAGATGCGATTGCAGATCTTCCTCGAACAGACCTTCGATGTACCCAAGGGGATGGAGCATCAGATTTCTACCCACGAGGTCGGAACTATTTGCAATCTGCCCCTTCGACTTTCGTGACGGTGAATTCAACAACAGTCGAGGCGTACCGACCCCGTTGCACGCAAGAATAACCGCACTGCTCGTAAGGGTTCTCGGCTTGCCGTCGGTTGTCATGACCTCGACTCCCTTGATTTCGCCGTCATCACCTTCGATCAGGCGACGTGCTCGTGTACGAACCATCATGGTGACTCCGTTGAGAATCGCGGCTGGCCAATAGCTGACGTCAACACTTGACTTTGCAGATTGAGCGCAGCCCGTGTTACAAGGACCTAAATTGACACATATTGAACGATTGGCAATAGGACGCGTGACAATCGCAGCATATGCGGGCCACCAATGCCAGCCCAAACTATTGAAACCTTTAGCCAAATGCTCACCGACGAAGCCCAATGGCACGGGAGGAAGCAAACCAGTGATCTCTGGGTAGGCAGGATCCCCTGAGAGTCCTGATACACCCATCATCTGGTCGTTCAGCGAGAAGTATGGTTCGAGGTCGCGATAGGAGATGGGCCAGTCATCGGCAACCCCATCAAGTGATCTGGCTCTGAAATCAGATGGGTGAAACCGGGGGAAGTGTCCGGAGTACAGAATCGTGCTACCACCCACCGCATTGAAGTTGGCAATTGCTATCGGTGAATCTGAGTCGTTGATGGGATAGTCAAACGCACCCTTGCGAACCGACGACAACGGGTGGTGAGACGACAGTTTGTCGAGTTCCCAAGTACTTCGGGAAGATGGATATGAAGTAGCGGACTGAAAGTCACCTTGTTCAACGCAGAGAACATTGAGTTGTGCTTGAGATAACCGCCAACTCACTGCCGCACCTGCGGCTCCTGCACCTATGACAATGACATCGGCGTCCACGATCGCAATTGCCGTCGCTAGGTTCGTGATCTTGGCAGAAATTTTTCCAAAATTTCGGGAATCGTGATCGTCATCTCCGCCTCACAGGCGAGTTCTCCGTTCGTACGACCGACTCCTCTCCCACGACAGATACCGCGAGACCATGAAAGTATCTCTGCTTCAATCTCAAACTTATCTCCGGGAACAACCTCCTTGCGGAAGCGAACGGTATGCGAAAGGGCGTGTGTGACACTTCCCTTCAACCCATCCTGTGTTGTAACTGCAACTGTGAGCATTTGAGCGAGCGCTTCCAGTTGGAGCGCTCCAGGCATATTGGGGTGACCCGGAAAGTGCTGCGGGAAATACCACTCGTTCAATGTCAGGTTCTTGTAACCCTTAGCAAACTTTCCAGGAATGACCAACTCAACGATGTCAATCATGAGAAACGGATACCGGTTGGGTTGATACTGCTGAAGTTCGACTGAATTCAGGCTGAAGCCCTCGTTGAACGGGGACTCATCTTTTGAAGCCGACATCGTGAAGGTCAGCGTAGTCTGACGCTCCGCGTCATCATCTGAATCATTGGGAAGCCATCCCAGATTAGGTCAAAGTCAAGTGCGTTTCCTATTGGGACGACATGGTCAACGCGAGCAAGTACCCGTTCGGTCAGCCAACTACGAATCTCTGTAGTTGAGTATCCAAAGTATGTCAGAGTCTGCACTTTCTCGGTCAGTAAATTTGTCACTTCATCAAGATAAGAAACCGATATCTCCGAAAACGTTCCGAATCGAAGCTTGGAAGACTCGAGCCAGCCATTTTCGCTGCTTACTTGAAGTCGGACTGTCTGTGGGCCAGCAGCATTTATCTCGCTTACGACATCAGATGTCGCGATCACTTCGCATAGCTCAGCAAGACGACTCATCACCTCAATCGGCTCTTGTGCTGTCGTCTCGCGTATCACTTCGTCAACTTTCCCCCAAAATCGAGATGAGGCAGAACTCGTGAGGCGGGCTTCGCTGCCTTGCCAAACTACAAGTCTTGGTGACGAACATGCATTTTGACCGAAGGTGAGGCTGTCGGCTACAAAGCGGGCACAAACCCCTTGAAGCTCCGCTTCGCTGCACGCCAAGACAGATTCGCTTCGAATGAGTGCTACCGAAACTCGATCTGCGAATGCGATATCAACGCAACGAGGCTTTGTCTGCAAAGTTCTGATGTGTTGGACGGTTGAGTCCCCCCCCCAAATCACACGCACGTCGGCAAGGCCCGAAAGCTCTGTTGTTATCTGGTCATTGTGGCCATATCGAAGTAACACGAGTCGTCTCACCACCGAATCATGATTCTGTTGCTTTTGAAGATCTCCCAATGATCGCAGTAGTTCGTCCAGCTCTAGTGACGCGGCTGGAAGACGAACAATACATGTGTTTCCAGCCAGTAGCCCCACTGCAAGCGAATACGCACAATTCAACGGGACATTCGAAGGTGGAATGTGAAATGACACGCCACGCCCAATCTCGAGATCATTTTGAACCTGGCGTTGCTGTAATGAAGTGATATTCGAAATGCGACACCAGAACCCGAAGGTAATTAGATCGGGATAGTTTCTTGCGGAATGACTTGAGATTATCCGCCTAGATAAATCATTGAGGAAGTTAATTACTCGTTGGTCAAACGGGTACCAAGGATCGTTCAGAGAAGCCGACTCAATCGTGCCAAAGAGCACCTCTGCGCGAGCGCTACTTTGCAAGAGCGTCACTGCAGCCTCGTACTTCAGCATCCTTGATTCGTCCCAGAACTCTGAAGTACGTGCCTGAGCGACCACATGAGCAATCATCTTGACCAAGAATCACGCCTCTATCTTCAGTCAAAATTGAATGGCCAGGATAACTGAGTGGAAGTACAGAAATTGACTGGACGAGCCCCTCTTCTCCGTGCGGGAGAGGCGAATGTGTAATCGCGTCGCGAATGATGACATCTCCATACGTTGATGCATGAAGAACATGGTTCTCACACTCAAGAAAGATTGATCCGGTTTGTTCGACCATCCCGTAGTAATTAATCACTCGTTGTACACCGAGAAAAGTCTTTGCGCTCTCCGCAAACTCGGTTGCGCTCACTGCCAACGACGTCAGCTTTTTCCAGCCTCCTCCGTGGAGAAGTATCGCATGAGGAAGGCTAACTTTCCCATTGTGATTTCGGAGATTCTCCAAAAGACTCTCCCAAACAACCGATGTAAACCCAAACAGCAATACTTTGTCCTGGCCGTGGAGGGCAGAGAATTCCTTCACCGCCCCGAGGCGCGGAGTCATCTTCTCATCAAGCGCGAACATGATGGGGCGGCCAAACATAGAAAAGCCTCTAATCCCTGCTCCACGAGCAGAAAACTCGGATCGATCTGTTGCCGTTGACGGTGAGTCAATAACGAGCATCGGTACCCGAGCCTTCCCGAGAATAGAGGACATTATTTGAGTAAGAGCCTTTGACTGAAGGCTTGCTGTTTCGCGATCTAGATACACCTTCGACGGAGCCGTTCCACTGGTACCCGATGACGTCAACGTCTTGACGATCTCATCTGGTTTGATACTTCGCAGTGTCAGTGTCTTAAATAGCTGAACTGGAATATATGGTATATCAGACAAGGACCGCGGTTTTTCATATTGAGGAAAAAGCTTCTTGAGAATTCTTCCGTATGGTTCACAGTAATCGCGATGGAATTCCGTTAGGTCTTCAAGATTTCTGAGTAGATGAGCACGAATAGAGCTTGGGTTATCAGTGAACGGTGGTGTTCTGACGAACTCTGACACTGAAGCAACGAGTTCACGCCGCTGTTTCATAGGCCAGTTAACCGTTCAAGGTTTGCATATTCGATTTTCCCTGACTCCGACCGTGGCAGCTTTTCAACCTGAATGAGATGAACGCCGCTCTCGTGAACGCCGACGAACGAGGCGACTGCCCTATGTACTACGGCGGCATCGACGTCACCTTCAACATAAACTCTTAACGCATCATCACCGAGCCCACAGGCTGCAGTGATACCCAGCGAGCTCAAATGTGACTCCACGTGATCAAGGCTTACCCGGTTGCCGAAGAGCTTGACGAACCGTTTTCGCCTACCAACGATATAGAAGAAGCCGTTCTCGTCAAACGTGGCAAGGTCACCCGTCCGAAGTACGCCATTCCAGTCATCGCCTCTAATGAGGTCCGATACCGACTCAGCGTAACCAAGCGCGACATTGGGTCCGGAATACTCAAGTTCACCGACCTCACCAACTCCGACCGGTTTCCCAGTGTCAAGGTCAAGAACTCGAAAGGTTCCACCTGATAGCGCTTTACCAATACTGGTTGGCCGCACTCGTACTTCGGTCGAATGAAGAACACTCATTCGCGCTGTTGCCTCAGTTTGGCCATACATGATGTAGAATTCAATATCCATTGAGCTGACTTGATCTGAGACGCTTGTCGCGAGCTCGGGCGCGAGACGACCCCCGGCTTGCGTCAACATCCGTATCGAGCTACCACTGAGTCGTGACACACCAAGTCGGTCAAGCATCTGATACGAGTAGGGAACCCCTCCGAAATACGTCGGTTGTGTAACCTCAAGCGTTTGCCAGAAACCACGGTGCGACAGCGGTGAATCAGACATGACGATACTCCCACCAACGTAGAGCTGTGAATGGATGATCGACAGCCCGTATGTGTAGTTCATTGGCAGAGTCGTCACTGCGCGATCAGATTTTGTGAGATTGAGGCTTCTTGCGATTGCATCTGCGTTTGACCACGTATTTGCATACGATTGGCGCACCATCAGTGGACTGCCCGTTGAACCAGACGTACTCATTAAAAGAGCAAGTTCATCAAACAGGTCAATCTCGTCATTATCGATCTGCACAAGGGCATACTTCCCTACGGTTCCGACCACCTTGCATCTGAGTTGTGAAAATGCCGATGGTTCGGCAAAGACGTAGTTTGGTCGAAATTGTTTAACGAGATTGTCCAATCGATCGGACGAGAGCGATGCTGACGCCATCACGCACACGTGCCCAGCGCGAACGAACCCAACGTATCCGATTACTGCATCAACAGTGTTGGAGCACAACAGTAAGATGAGACTTCGCCGCTTGGGGAGCAAACCAATGTCTTCGGATTGATCGACCAGTTCTTGATATGTTGTTGCGATGCCTGAGGCATCAAGTAGGGCAACTGATTGAGCGTGTAGGTGGAGCCCCTCAAAAAGTCGCACGGGCCTCACGTTTCGAGCGATATATCCACACCATATTTCGCCAAGATCTGAATTCCGACGGTATACGAGCTGAAGTCAATGATGTCATCCACCTCCATCATGATTCCAAAACCGTCCTCAAGTTGAGCAATCATCGCCATATGACCGACAGAGTCCCATGTTGAGACGCTTTGATAGGTCAAATTCTCAGTAAGTTGCGTCGGCTCTACTGCGAAACACTCCACGAATACAGCATCATATTTTTCCTTGTTTGTCATTATTGCAGAAGCCTATCTTTATTGGAAACTGAACTGACTGTGTGTGCCAACAGATGAGCCGCCTCTATAGAGGCTCGTTCGGCGTTGTGGTCGGCCAACCCCATCACAAGGTCAATGAAATGATCGAATTGCAATGCAAGTGGTTCTCCAGAGTGCCGCACAAAAGGTACTTCTATCAACGTCTCAGAGCGCAACGATGCGGGTCTCTTTGGGTCCTCATTATTAGTTGAGCAGTGTCGATAACCAGTAACGGTCATTCGGACAAGATCAACCTCCATAAGAAGTGTGTCTGTTTGGAGGCGCACCTCTCGGGTTTTCTTCTGCCCCCACCGGCTAGCGGAGTGGCTAGCAATCATTACCTGGTCAAATTGCAGTGTGCAGTCAGCAATCTCAATGTAGCCGCTTGTGGTGGAAGCCCAAAGAGAAGCTCCGACATGAGTGGGACTGGTCGCAGGCGCGACTCTCGCAGTGAGATCAAGATCGTGAATGAGCAAGTCCATCACGACACTCAACGAAGCCCGTGGATTGAAGGGGGAGTGTCGCTGTGTTGACATGTGCCTTACAGGACCATCAAGTAGACTCAATGCAGTTCTAAGCGCAGGATTGAATCGCTCAACAAATCCACAGCAAATCACGGAATCGTGTTCTTCTGAAAGCCGAATCAACTCTGTCGTCTCCCAAAGAGTAGAACAGAGCGGTTTTTCAATCAAAACTGGAATTCCTAAGTCAATCAATGACTTTCCAATCGCATGATGTGTGGGGGTCGACGATGCAACTACAACTGCATCACACGATGTCATCTCGTCTGCAGAACGAGCTACCGTCGAATTCCACATAGAGGCCACTTTGGTTGAAACATCGCGATTGACGTCAAACACCATTGCTAGCGACCCACGATGGCTTTGCGAGATGATTCGGGCGTGATTTGCGCCCATCGATCCAGCGCCGACCAGTCCAACACGTAGCATGGACTGTTAAGAGTATACGAAGTTTTATATCTCCACACTTATCTATCCGCACCAAGCCAACAGTCACTCTCAAGGGAGAACCCTAGAAATGATTCCAATCAGCAAGGTCGATGTTCGAGAGTCTGAAGAACTCGTTCTTCAGGTGCTCCGATCTGGCTCTCTGGCTCAAGGCTCAATGGTTGCTCGGTTGGAGTCTGAATTCGCATCAGCGATTGGTGTTCGTAACTGTATAGCTGTCAACAACGGGACCACTGCTCTCGTCGCTGCACTGAGTTTGTTCAACCTCAGAGAAAAAGATGAGGTGATTACGTCACCGTTTACGTTCGTTGCCTCAATCAATGCCGTACTTGAGGCTGGCGGCTCAGTTCGATTTGCGGACATTAGTGAAGAGGACTTTTGTGTCACCTCTGAGTCAGTTGCTTCAAGAATGAACAGGCGAACGCGTGTGATCATGCCAGTTCATCTCTATGGACAGTGTGCAAACATGCAAGAACTTGCCGAGTTGTCGGATGGATCAAAAATTGATTTAGTTGAAGATGCAGCTCAGGCACATGGTGCAGCTTTTCATGGTCAATCGGCAGGAACGTTTGGTATCGGTTGCTTCTCTCTCTATGCAACCAAGAATCTAACGTCTGGGGAAGGCGGCTTGATCACAACCAATAATGATCATCACGCGGAACGGCTTCGTATCCTGCGCAACCAAGGAATGAGGGAGCGCTACAAGTACGAGATGATCGGCCATAACTACCGGCTTACTGATATCCATGCCGCAATCGCGGTACCGCAGGTCAACAGGATGTACGAAATTGCCGACAAAAGAGCCGAGAATGCGTCGAGATTGACGACAGGTCTTTCAGGCTTGTCGAGCTTGCGATTGCCAAGACAACTTCAATCACGGCGGCACGTATGGCACCAGTACACAGTTGTCTTGACCGAATCGGCACCTATCACAAGGGACGAGTTCATCGTAAAGATGGCTGAATTCGGGGTTGGATGCGCCGCGTATTATCCGAAGTTGGCCTTTGACTATGAATGCTTTCGTCAAGATGGGCGTGTGAAGTTGGATGACGTTCCAACTGCCAAGAGAATCTCACGGAGCTGCGTGTCAATTCCAGTTCATCAATATCTTACTTATCCCGAAGTTGATTACATCATTGAATCAGTCATTAAGATTTTGTCGTGACTGTTATGATACTCTGCAAAGATACTCAATTTTCGTGATGTAACAATTGGACAAAATAATCTGATTCACGCACTGGTGTCAGACCGGCCCTCGGCGACTCTTGTCGTATTTGTAACTCTTGGAATCCTGACTTCCAAGTACGGCTGTCAAGTATCGGCAGTTTGCCCAATTCACAAATATGAGAAAACTTTATGACATTGAATAACACCTTTCTTCGAGTTTCACAAAAAATGCCTTTTGTGAAGTTTGTAAAGTGGCTCCTGACACTCGCGCCCCCCCGCGCTACCACTTGTGACTTGGCGATATCGCCGATTCCTTAGCTCACAAATAGGTCATTCTCTCGGTTATGTCGTAAGAAGCGGTCCGTTTGTTGGATTGAGAATGAGACGACAACCCTTTTGGGGTGACACAGATATTGCAGGCCAGCTACTTGGCCTCTACGAGGCAGAGGTTTTAATGGAGATTGAATCTTCGCGCCAATATCGGGTGTGTTTGAACATTGGGGCTGGAGATGGGTATTACTGTGTGGGGTGGTTGGTTGCAGAGCCTCAATCGGAAATCAGTCGAGTTTCAATAGCTTTTGAGACGGACCGAGGTGGCCAGACAGCAATCAGGAACCTTGCCCTTCTCAATGGCGTTGAAGACAGAGTCACGATCTATGGGAAGGCAACGCTGCGATCGCTAATGGCGGCGATAGATCAACAACGACACCATCTCAGCGAGTTACTTATCATGTGTGATATTGAAGGTGCTGAGTATGAATTGTTCTCGGAAGAGATACTTGAGGCGTTAAGAGGTGCGAAACTCATCATTGAGGCTCATGAGTTCACGTCACACATGGTTGGTGAACGGAAGTCTTTAGAAAAACGTGCCGAGAAGTATTACCATGTTCGCACTCTTACTGCGGGTAATCGGAATCCTCATCAATTTGATGTGCTTCATCAGTTCACAGACACTGAGCGCTGGCTAATCTGCGCTGAGGGTCGCGATGGGCCACCTGGCAGATGGCTAGTACTTGAATAGGTCAGCAAGCCAGAACTACACCTTTCCTTCAAGTCCCGGCAGTTGGTCGCTTCACCCTTCTTACAAAGAATTCGACACACTGACAGCTTTTGTCTCGCACGAGACATTCAGCTGACTGAGTTGGTGGAGTGTGCTCGTCGCATCTGGTGCTTTCTGGTGGGGCTAACAAGAGTCGAACTTGTGACCTCATCCTTATCAGGGATGCGCTCTAACCAACTGAGCTATAGCCCCTTATCGGGAACTGCAGTCTAGGGAAACAGGCATCAAATGACAGCAGCAAGACGAGGCGTGCTGTGAAATCTCGCGGCTAGCCCAACAAGCCCTCGTGCCTACGGAGAAACGACAGTGCTATGGGGCTTCGCATGTGCGCCGGTGGTGTCGAGAGTTGCTGAATCTCAGAAAAACGTTCAAGCAGTACCTTGTCTTGGGCTGTTTCAGGGTATTGTCCGCGTGCTCGCATGAGCACTTCCACCGCGTGATCTGCGATCTCCTCAGAAGAATTCTTGACTAGATCAATTTCATCCTGAGCGCAAATAGTCGCATACGAATACTTGTCTTCTGTCAACACCATTTCATGAAGACTCAGTAATCGCCGCTCCATTCGACTCCACAAGAGTTGCGGTATCTGCCGATCCCTACGAGAAACTCCGCCCACAAAAGTATGTAGTTGTTCGACATCGCCACTGTCCGATTGAACAAACTCGCCACAGCCCACGCTCCTGCTGCTCCCGACATAATCATCGCACAGTGTCTCCCAAAAAGAAGATCACCCCGCGGTGTTCGATAGTTTGCCGCGTAATCAATGACTTTGGCCTGAAGCTCTCTTGGCAGACTCGACATCTCGGATCCAACTCGAACAGCCACGCATCCAAGCTCCGTTAACTAAGACACTGCAAGCGAGTACATAGCGAGTTATGGATTCCGAATATAGGTATCAGTTGACCTAGCCAGACCCAAGTCAGAACCTCTTACTTTTCCAAGTGCCTCGTAGTAGGTGGCGTCTCTTGCAGCGAGTAGTACGACTGGTGCGGTTCGTTCGACTCCCATCCGATAAAGAAGAGAGTTCATCTCATATGACCAGTCGTCTCAACGACGGACGCTTGGAGACATCTCCCATGGTGAACCTGGTCGCTTAATCTTCTTCAACAGTCCGACGAGAGTTTCAGGGGAGTTATCAACACACTTACCCGACCACTTCACAACTGAACTTTGATCTTTGTGACGAAGAAAGAAAACCCGGCAAAAAGGCTTCTAAAGCGTCGTTCGGGGGATCAACCGGATTCACTGCGATGAGCAGAGGCGGAAGCAGTTTTCGCGGAGAAATTTACGGCGTATGAATGGCTCAAGGCGCTCAGCGAACTGCGTCAATCGACCTTTGCGCGACAAAACAATTAACTGAACCAAACCAAGTTTGGCCAAGATTCGTATCGTGCCTCGAGCTATACGAGCGGCAATCACATTTCTTCATCACTCGATACTGCTAACACAATAGTGTTGTTCGGGACTTACTTATTCAGCGCTTTATGATCATTGAATCTAGTTGAACAAGGTTTTAGATTCGAAAAAATCAGATACCTACATAAGGTCTCAGGTTGTACAACCTCACTGAGTCTGATTGATATCTACTTCTTCTTCGAGCACGGTGACCCGGATGCCGCCGACTAGTTCGGTAATCAGGTTGAACATGACAGCGCCAATCACCCAGGCTGCGGTGCCGAGCAGTGCGGCCAACAACCCGAAGACGGCGAAGTTGGAAAAGAGCGCGCCGCCATCTAAAGAGAACGACTCCCAGCCGAATGACTCAAAGAAGTTTTCGGTGTTGTCGATCGTGCCAGTGGAATTGGCGACACTCCACACGAGTGACACTGCAATCAAAGCAATGACATAGAGCACTAGATGAAAGATGATGCCGACCTTGAACACACTCCACACGTCGATGTCACGCAACACTCGGGTGACACGGCGCAAACGCGGGCGTGTAGACACACGCGCGGCACGCGTTGGCGCGGTGGAGTCGCTCATTTGGTTGAGTCAAGTGTACGACGATGATCGATTGCGCTTGCTCGAGCACTGACACCGTGGCGTGTGACCTGCACGGTGACAACGCCGTCGTCGTCGGAGACCACGTAATCCTCGACCTCGTGTTCGGCTGCAAGTGACACGAGATCACCACCAAGTACAACAGCCACGGCGAGGGCTTCTGCGGCTGTTGTGGCCCGTCCAGCGTTGATGATTGATTGCGCCATGCTGGACACCGAGACGGCCACGAGCGACACCAAGGCAATTACTGCAACGAAGAGTGGCGTGGCTGAGCCACGATCGTGACGCACCAGTTATTCAGCGTCACCGGCGAAAATCGGCGCCACGGAGGCGACGACCTGGCCGGCTTCGAGCGTCATCACGCGCACGCCGGTGGCAGCGCGACCCTGACTCGAAATCTCGCGAACGGGCATCCGAATGGTCGTGCCACC